>Ga0207876_1000180_pt1 | contig 28485 bp, 22 predicted proteins | sample MalvirmetaMSP146_FD_184237 | JGI IMG/M metagenome (GOLD analysis project Ga0207876, IMG submission 184237) | Marine viral communities from the Deep Pacific Ocean - MSP-146 (SPAdes) | ecosystem: Environmental > Aquatic > Marine > Oceanic | place: Pacific Ocean | collected 2011-07-10
ACCCGGTAAGGGAGTTAATAAACCAAGTGCCGCAGCTACCGACAAACTGGTCAACGTTTTCTGTTTCATTTAACTCCCCTTCCTTGACAATCTCAGCAATGCCTAGAGGTATCTATCTACCAGAAGTTCAGCAATTTGCACACTGTTTAGTGCCGCCCCTTTACGGACGTTGTCTGAGACAACCCATAAATTCAAACCATTTGGATGTGAAATATCTTCACGAATACGCCCTATATATACAGGATCCTGCCCAGAGGAATCTGTGACAGCTGTTGGATAACCACCATCTTTGTGTTCATCAATCACCACGATGCCTTCAAATGCTGATAGCAGTTCTCTGGCTTTTTCAGCAGTGATCTTGTCACGGGTTTCAATATGAATGGCCTCAGAATGACCGTAAAAAACAGGCACCCGAACTGCAGTTGGATTGACCTGAATTGTCTCATCACCAAGGATTTTGCGAGTTTCCCAAACCATTTTCATTTCTTCTTTGGTGTAACCGTTATCCATGAAAACATCGATTTGAGGAATTACATTAAAGGCAATCTGTTTCGGATAAACTTCAGCTTCTACCGGGCGACCATTCAAGAGAGCAGCAGTCTGCTTGGCCAGCTCATCCATTGCCGGTTTTCCACTTCCTGATACAGCCTGATAGGTACAAACGTTAATACGAGTAATCCCCACAGCATCGTAGATGGGTTTTAACGCCACCAGCATTTGAATGGTAGAGCAATTCGGATTAGCGATAATGCCACGCTTTTTGTAACCGGCCACAGCATCTGGATTCACTTCAGGCACAATCAGCGGTACATCATCGTCGTAACGGAACTGTGAAGTGTTATCGATAACAATACAGCCTGCAGCAGCCGCTTTTGGCGCATAGATTTCAGAAACACTAGCCCCAGGAGAAAACAAGCCTATCTGTACTTTGGAAAAATCAAACTCGGCCAAATCTTCTACCATTATCGATTTATTACCGAACTGTACAGTTGAGCCAGCTGAACGCTCACTGGCCAATGCATACACTTTACCTACGGGAAAATTCCGCTTATGCAGGATATCCAGCATGGTTTCACCAACCGCACCAGTAGCGCCTACAACAGCAACATCAATTTGTTTAGTCACATTTCACCTAAATTCTTTTGTTACAGCGCTGCCACAACGGCATCGCCCATTTCAGCAGTGGTCACGCGAGTCATTCCCGCGGAGAAAATATCTGCTGTCCTTAAACCTTGATCCAGAACTTTACTTACGGCTTGTTCAATACGATCTGCAAAAGCCGGCTGATCAAGGGTGTAACGTAACATCATAGCAGCTGACAAAATCGTTGCCAGTGGATTGGCAATGTTCTGACCAGCAATATCAGGGGCTGAACCGTGAATAGGTTCATACATTCCCTTGCCGTTTTCATCAAGCGACGCCGAGGGCAACATACCAATCGAGCCGGTCAGCATTGACGCACAATCTGACAAAATATCGCCAAACATATTAGTGGTCACCATAACGTCAAACTGCTTTGGTGCCCGTACTAGCTGCATTGCAGCATTATCAACATACATATGACTTAGCTCGACATCGGCATAGTCTTTGGACAATGTTGTCATCGTCTCACGCCACAATTCGGTGCATTCCAATACATTGGCTTTGTCCACAGAACAAACACGACTTTGGCGTTTACGGGCAATATCAAATGCCACGCGTCCAATGCGATTAATTTCACTTTCGCGATACACCAGGGTGTTGTAGCCCTCTTTCTCGCCATTTTCCAGAGTACGGATCCCTCTGGGCTGACCAAAATAAATCCCACCAGTTAATTCACGGACAATCATTAAATCCAGACCCGCCACAACTTGTGGTTTCAGGGTGGATGCATCTGCTAATTGTGGATATAACAAAGCCGGACGTAAATTAGCAAAAAGGTTTAATTGTGAACGAATACCCAATAAACCTTTTTCAGGTCGCACACTGATATCCAGTGATTCCCATTTATAGCCTCCCACTGCACCTAACAAAATGGCATCTGCTTGTTTGGCCATCTGCAAGGTTTCATCAGGAAGTGGACTGCCGGTTTCATCATAGGCGGCCCCACCAATCAGACCATATTCAAGTTCAATCGCCAAACCATCCTGTTTAAAAGCATTTAAAACCTTTACCGCTTCGGCAACAATTTCCGGACCGATTCCATCACCGGCCAATACTGCAATTTTCTTTGTCATGAATGTTATTACTTATAAATGGAAAAATATTAGGAAAACAGCCACGGCGTTTGTTCACGACGACGGGCCTCGTAAGCTTTGATTTCATCAGTATGCTGCAGGGTCAGGCCAATATCATCCAGACCTTCTATCAAACAATGCTTTTTAAAGCTGTCTATTTCGAAATGCAGGACTTCACCATCAGGCAATAAAATGCTCTGTTCTGGCAAATCAACGGTCAGTTTATAACCTGGAGTAGCTTCGACCTGATGAAATAGTTTTTCGACCAGCTTTTCATCAAGTTGTATTGTGAGAATGCCATTTTTACTGCTGTTGCTAAAAAAGATATCAGCAAAACTGGGGGCAATAATCACTCGAATACCATAATCTTCAAGCGCCCAAACCGCATGTTCACGGCTCGATCCACAACCAAAGTTTTCACGTGCCAGTAATATCGTGCCACCCTGATAACGTGGTTGATTCAATTCAAAATCGGGATTAAGCGGACGATCTTTACAATCCTGTCCCGGCTCGCCATGATCCAGATAACGCCATTCATCAAACAGATTGGGACCAAAACCACTGCGCTTGATCGATTTCAGAAACTGTTTCGGTATGATGGCATCCGTATCGACGTTTGGTCGATCCAATGGGATCACGATTCCTGTTTCTACGGAAATTTTTTGCATGTTTACCTCTAACGTTCTTATTGTCAGCACCTTTATACAACCGGCTGCATTATTTCTATGCGGCTGTCTTTTTTCCAGTAAAAGGCTCTTTTTTGTTTGTGTGCTTATGTTTCGATGATATGAATCATGTCATAACTGATATCAAAAACTTGCAAAATAATACCATTGTTTAGACAGACATATTTTGCGGGAAGCAATCTTTTGAACTTCAACGGACTTGTTGAATTTCACTTTCTATTGAATCGTGCTGCTGGATCAATTCATCAATTGACTTGGTCAGCTCACTGTCCAGCGAACCTTTCAGAACCACAATTTCAACACGACGATTTATTGCCCGATTCTCAATAGAATCATTTGGGGCCAATGGGCGGGTATCAGCATAGCCTTCAAGCACAAAACGTTCCGGTGGAATCGTATTGTACTTCAGCAGTTCGTGAACCACTGAAGTCGCCCTGGAAGTAGATAACTCCCAGTTGGAACGATAACGGGAAGTATTAATTGGAATATTATCAGTGTGTCCTGCCACGGCAATCAGCCCGTCAGTCTGCGTTAACACTTCATTAATTTTTTTCAGGATAGGAACAAAGTTCTGGTTTAATGTGGCGTCGCCAGAAGGAAAGGAACCTCGCTCACGGATTCGGATAACAATACGGTTGAGCTGATTTTCAACAACGATCAAACCACGTTCGATTTCAGATTCCAGCGCTTCTTTAAACTCCTCAACTTCCTCGGCGACCTGCTTTGCCTGAGCTTCAGCAACAGCTTCGGCATCCATAGTGATTTTTAACACATCTTTCGTATCATCAGTAGTTTCCTGTCTGACAATATTCAACGGTGTGGGTTTAGGTTCACCCGGGCTGAATTCCTGTGCAATGATGCTGGTGCCTTTAGGAATGGCTTCATCCACTACCTCTCGCTGCACACCAAAGGCTTTTTCCAGAGACATAACCACCATTTTATATTTGATGGCATCAATTTCGGCGAAAGATAACAACAAAACAAAGAAACACATCAACAACGACATTAAGTCAGCAAATGTAGCCATGTAAGCTGGCAAACCTTTCTTTTGCTGCTTTTTGAAACTTTGCGTTTCACTATCGCTCATAGAATTCTGCCGTCGTCAGCTGATCAAGCTTCGGCCGGGGCTGGCTCTTCAGCATCCCGTTTTGAAGCCGGAAGATAATTTTTCAGTAACTCTTCCAATACTTTCGGGTTCTGACCTTCCTGAATTCCCATCACGCTCTCAATGATAATACTTTTATTCATCAGCTCTTCATTGCTGCGTAAAGCAAGCTTATCGGCTACCGGTAAAGCAAACATATTGGCAATCATTGCACCATATAAGGTTGTCAATAATGCAATCGCCATCGCTGGACCAATTGATTTTGGATCGGACATATTCGAGAGCATCTGAACCAGGCCAACCAAAGTACCGATCATCCCCATCGCCGGAGCGGCATCACCAATTTGCTGGAAAATCTGTTGACCGATGCTATGTCGATTGACCGTTTCATTCATTTCCGTATTCAGGGCTTTTCTGACCACAGCAGGTTCATGACCATCGACTAGCATTCGAATGCCCAGTGCCAATGCAGGATTTTTAACTTCCTGTCGTTCTAATGCCAGTAAACCTTCTTTACGGGCAATACCGGCTAAAACAACCACACTGGAAATAATTTCAGAAGGATCTTCAGATTTATGCAAAAAGGCTTTGGTTGCCGTTTTCATCGAACCAATGAACTGTTTAAGGGTAAAGCGCATCATGACGACGGCAAACGTGCCACCTACAACTATCATGAATGAAGGCATGTTAACAAAGGTGCTCGCCGCTGCCCCAAGAGCAATGGTGGCGATAATCAGACTCCAGGCTATTAAAAAACCCAGTAAAGTAGCCAAATCCACGTGCTTTTCTCCCTGCTCAATTCATACCTGAAGTCATATAACAATTTCCGCATTCAATTGTACCGGATGATACGCAAAATCAACAGTATCAAGTATTGACAGCCTGTTGGTATTTTTTTCGGCGATAAATCAAAACAGCTGGCAACATTGCCATGCTAAAAATAAACAACAGCAAAATCAGCGGCCAGATGGTCGGTTGATTCCATTTCGACCGCAACTGGTCTCGTAATAGCGGATCAATTCGATGATACTTTAATGTATTGTTTGCCATCAGATTGGGTTTGATATTTTTATTCCACGCGTGAAACAACGTTAACTGTTTGGGATGAAAGCCCCATACCCACGGCACATCATGACGAACAATATCCACCATTTTGTCGATAATTTTTTGACGCTCATCACCATCAGGCATTACCCGCATCTGCTCAAATAACTCATCAAACTCCGGGTTTTGGTAATTGGCGCTGTTTTCACCATTATGAATGGCTTTGGCGTTAGGCCCATATAGAAGAAACAGAAAATTTTCCGGATCCGGATAATCAGCGCTCCAGCCAACTTTGAATATCTGCGTTTGCCCGCGACGCATTTTATCCTGAAAACGGTTGTAATCAGTTGACCGAATCACCAGCTGAATATTGAGTTTTTGAAATTGTTTACGCATCCAGTCCAATTGTGCCTTGGCATCTGGTCCAACAGCAGAAACATCAAAATACAGAACTAAAGGTTGCCCTGTTTCAGCATCTCGACCATTGGGATATCCAGCATCCGCAAGTAATTCTCTGGCAAAAGAGATGGGCTTGGTGCGTACTGCATCATTCCGCCATTCATAAACGTAAGGATCCAATCCTTCCCGGCCTTCACGATAACCAAAAATTCCCGGAGGAATAGGTCCTTGGGCAGGAATTCCACGGCCATTAAAGAAAATGGAAACAAATTCCTCCTGATCTATTGCAATTGCAATCGCCTGCCGCAGTTTGCGTGCTTGCTCAGTATCTCCGCCTACCACTGAATCCAGCATATTAAACCCGATATAATGGGTAGTGGTGCCAACTGCAGCCTGTAAATCAATACCTTTTTCCATCATATCTTCACTTAGTCCAAACGAACCACCTGAAGAAACCTGGATAGCCTGTTCAAAACTGTCGGAAGTTAAGCCACTAATATCGTAGTAACCCTGAATGAATTTGCCCCAATAAGAGGTACTTTCTTTTTCCAGGGTGTAAATGATTTTATCGATAAATGGCATCGGCAAACCGGCATCATCCAATAAACCAGCTGCAGCATCGCCAGGATTACCCTCACTGGGATAAATTTCACCGTGATAATTGGGGTTTTTAATCATCACCATGCGCCGGTTAGGATCGTTTTCTACCATTTGATAGGCCCCCGTTCCAATCGGGTACCAGTCTAAAGTGATGTTTTTATCTTTTAAGACAGTCTGCTGGTAAAACACATCGGCTTCCCAGGGAATGGGCGCAAAAAATGGCATCGCCAGCCAGTACTTCAATTGGGGATATTGACCATAAACGGTAATTTGGTATTGATAATCATCAATAACTTCCACCCCATCGATATGTAGTTCCCGCAAATCAAGCGGCTTATCCTGTTGCTGCAGTTTATTCAGAATGGCGGCAAAATCACCCAAACCGACGATGTGTTCACTCATTAATCCTAAAATGGGTGAATGTACTTCCGGATGCGCCAGCCGTTTAATTTGATATACATAATCAGCCGCTTTTAATTCACGGGTGGCTTGCTCTGGAAAATCCATAATCGTGTTCAGATGATTGGAGTTCTGTTCATCCAGATCATGATATAGCAATTGTCCAGACGCATCCTGAGCGAATGCCGGATGTGGTTGATAGGCTATTCCGGGTCTCAGAGTAATCGTATAACGTGAAAAAGCAATATTTTCTGCTGTCTGTTGTGATCCCGCCAATACCTGTTGATTTTTATCTAAAAATTCCACTTCCGGCATTTTCGCTGCGGTTAATGGTTCCATTTGATACGGACGTTTAAGGTAATGGTACTGAAAGGGCGGCTCATATATCTGCGCCGTAATCAGGCTTTCATTTGCTGAGTAGGAACGGGCAGGATCAAGATGTTTTGGACGCAGCATAAAGGAGCTGTAACTAACCGTTTTTTCACTCTCAGCAGCAGGGTATGGAGAGTTGATAGCCGATATATCACAACCTGTCAGTATTGCTATAACAATCCAGAAGAACACAACAGAAAATCGGGGCATAACCATCCAACGTTGAAACCAGGCAAATAGGGAGTATAACGGGAATGTAAGCTGCTCGCCTCTTCCAGTACCTGCCAAAATCAGGTAAGTTTATCGGTTTTAAAATTTCTGGAGTACTTCATGGGTTTTCTACAAGGCAAACGGGTATTGATTGTTGGCGTTGCCAGCTCGCGTTCTATCGCCGCCGGTATTGCGCATGCCATGGCACGTGAAGGTGCTGAATTAGCTTTTACTTACCAAAATGACAAACTCAAATCCCGCGTCGAAAAAATCGCTGAAGAATGTGGCTCCAATCCCGCATTAATTTTTCCTTGCGATGTTAGCAGTGATGAACAAATCAAAGCTGTTTTCGATGACCTGGCCACAAAATGGGATGGTCTGGACAGTATTGTTCATTCGGTTGCATTTGCTCCACGTGAACAACTGCAAGGCAGCTTTGTTGACAGTGTGACTCGCGAAGGTTTTGCCGCTGCACACGATATCAGCGCCTACAGCTTTGCTGCATTGGCAAAAGCGGGTAAAGAGTTAATGGCTGGCCGGAATGGTTCATTATTGACACTGAGCTATCTGGGTGCGGAACGTGCCATCGATAATTACAACGTTATGGGTGTCGCAAAAGCTGCTCTGGAAGCTACCGTCAGATATATGGCTTATTCATTAGGACCGGACGGCATTCGGGTAAATGCTGTTTCCGCAGGCCCTATAAAAACACTTGCTGCTGCCGGTATTGGCGATTTTGGAAAGATGCTGGCCTATGGCGAACGTAATGCACCATTGCGTCGTAATGTCACAATTGATGAAGTTGGCAATGTAGGTGCTTTCCTGTGCTCCGATCTGGCATCCGGGGTAACCGGCGAAATTACCTATGTTGACGGTGGTTACAATATTGTCGGTATTGGCGATAAGTAATTTTTTACCGATGTTTATTCAGTTATCAAAAACAGGGCTTTCAGCCCTGTTTTTGTTTTAGCCCTAATAACTTTGAGGATAACAGCCAATGCCGCACTCACATGCCGTCATATTATTGATTTTAATCATCCTGAGTGCCATCAGCGGCGTCCTGTTTGGCTGGTTTTTTGGTGACTTATCCTTACAAATCGGTTGGCTGGGAGACTTATTTCTCAATGCGTTGAAAATGGTGATTATACCGTTGATTGTAGCGTCTGTTATCAGCGGTATTGGTGCGCTTGGCGATATCCGTAAGCTGGGACGTTTAGGTGGCTCTACCCTTCTCTATTATGCTCTAACAACCGCTACGGCAGTGTTCATCGGCCTGGTAGTCGTGAATATCATCCAGCCCGGTGCAGGTATTGAACTAGGTGATGCCACGGTTCCAGAGCGCATTTTGGAAAAACAGGGAACCGGCGCATCCGATATTGTGATGTCGTTGATCTCACCAAATCTATTTGCCTCTGCCACTGAGATGCAGTTATTACCACTTATTGTTTTTGCCATAATGTTTGCGATGGCGTTAACAACAATTGGTGAACGTTCCAAACCCGTCTTTGCCGTTTTTGATGGGATTAATGAAGCCATGATGAAACTGGTGATATGGATAATGTATTTTGCCCCGATCGGTATTTTCGCCTTGATTGCTGCACGACTGGGAATGGCCGGTGGAGGCGATGCATTATTCCGGGAAATCCAGGCAGTGGGTTGGCATGTAGTCACCGTGTTGACTGGGCTTTTCATCCACTTTTGTTTTCTTCTTTTACTCTTGCAAATGATTGCTGGCAAAGGCTTTAACTACTTAATGGGAATGAGTCGAGCCCTGGTAACCGGCTTTGGTACAGCCAGTTCAACAGCCACACTTCCACTCACGATGGAAAATGCACGTGAAAATAAAGTTAGTGATAAAGCCATCAAATTTGTTTTGCCACTGGGCAGTACGGTCAATATGGATGGCACAGCTCTCTATGAAGCTGCTGCAGTGTTATTTATAGCCCAGGCCTACGGCATTGATTTGACGATGACTCAACAGATTATTGTCTTTATTACGGCAACCCTTGCGGCCATTGGCGCGGCAGGAATCCCTGAAGCAGGGCTGGTCACCATGGTAATCGTGCTTAGTGCGGTAGGTCTGCCATTGGATGGTATCGCACTGTTACTTGCGGTGGACTGGTTTCTGGATCGATTCCGTACAGTTGTGAATATCTGGGGTGACAGTGTCGGCGCTAAAGTCATCGATACATTAGTTATAAAAAAGGCGCTATAAAGCGCCTTTTTCAATCTGCAAGTAAGGTTAGCGAACTACTCTTCTTCGCTAGATGTTACCCGTGACTCATAAATTTCGATGTCGGCTTCACTGCGTAATGTGTTGAGGAATGCTGCCATTTCTACGCGGCCGTTCAGTCTGGTCAAGTTAGATACGAGTCCATCACGCATTTCAGGCTCTACATCTTCAACTGACCCCTGTTTCACATCACTTACTGCTATCACAACATAATTACCGTTCTCGGTAGTGAAACCGGCATATTGGGTTGATTCAGAGTTAGGTAATCTAAATGCCTGATCCAGAATTTGTGCGCTGATGTCCTGACTATCACGCCCATAGTAAGCGGCTGGCTGCCAGGTGTCAGGAAAGACTTCTGTAGCTGGTGCACCGGATTCCAACTCCTGCAGTCTGGATTCGCCCTGAATATAGGCTAAATCGCTGGCACGCTGATAACGAAGCTGTTCAGTAATCGCTGGTGCCACAGAGTCAAATGGCAGCAAGGTCGCATCAACATGGTTGTTCTTGCGAACTACAACCAGACGAGTGTCAGATAACTCTAAGACCTGGCTGTTCAATTCCTGATTCAATACATCATCCGAAAATGCGGCTTTCACAACTTCCTGGTTTTCAGCAATACCACTGCCACCGCTGCGGGTAAATGTTCCAGAAGTTTTGATATCTAAACCCAATGTTTCAGCGGCAATATCAAGTGTTTCGGGATTCTCATAAGTAAGATTCGCCAACTCTTCGGCTTTATCGTAAAACTGACGTTCAGCTTGCTGACGTTTGTATTGTTGCTCAACTTCATCTCTCACTTCAGCAAACTCTACATTGCTGGATTGATCAATATCCGTTAATTGGATGATGTGATAACCAAACTCTGTTTTAACAGGTTCGGATATATCACCAACATTCTCTAAAGCAAACACTGCTTCTTCAAAAGCTGGTTCCATAACATCACGTTGAATAGCACCTAAATCACCACCTGAAGATGCAGAACCAACATCGATCGAATAGGTTTCTGCCAGCTCTTCAAAGCTTTGACCTTCTTCAAGTTTGGTTTGAATTTCGGCAAGAATCTGCTCTGACTCGTCATTATCTTCAATTAAGATATGACTGGCACGGCGCTGTTCAGGCCCCACAAACTGTGATTTGTTATCAACATAATATTGCTGTAGCTGTTCTTCACTCGCTTCGACCTGTGTGGAAATTTCATCAAGTGATAGTTCCAGATAATCAAGTGAGACTTGTTCCGGTGAAGTAAAACTAGACTGGTTGGCATCAAAAAAACCACGTACATCTGCATCATCTACTTCTGTTTCATCAAGAAAATCTTCCAGCTTGACTACGCCAAAGGCAATTTCGCGCTGTTGATTTTCCAGTTTTAACAATCTTTCTACCTCAACCTCAGAGACCAGGGTACTACCCTCAACACTCTGGATAAGCTGTTGGCCCAAAAGATCATCCCTTAAGCTGGCTTCATACGAAGTGGGAGTAAATCCCGCTCTGGCCAGAACCATTTGATATTGTTCACTATCAAATGTGCCATCACGTTGAAATGCGGGGGTTTGCTGGATGAATTGTGCAATCTGGCGGTCACTTATCCGAAGACCAAGTTCATCACCAGCAGAACGGATGAGTTGCTGATCAATTAAATCATCAAGGACGACATAACGAATTTCAGCGTTATCAAACATCTCGGGATTGAATTCTTCACCCATCATCTGCCGCATTTGATCACGGTAGCGCTGGACAGCTTCTAGCAATGCTGTCTGGGTGATTTCTTCACCATTAACTTCGGCGACGATGGTATCACTTGGTCCGGAGACATAAGAATTCACCCCCCAAAGTGCAAATGGAATGCTGATTAAGCCAACAATAAACCAAGCAATCCAACCTTGGGCGCGATCACGAATGAAATGCAACATAGGAGTGAACCTTCTTCACGAGTGTGGGTTAATTTAAGCAAAAAAAAAGGCGCATAGAATGCGCCCTTCTTTTGTATTGGCGGAGCGGACGGGACTCGAACCCGCGACCTCCGGCGTGACAGGCCAGCATTCTAACCAGCTGAACTACCGCTCCTGATATTCCTGGTGGGTGCTGAGGGGTTCGAACCCCCGACCCTCGCCTTGTAAGGGCGATGCTCTCCCAGCTGAGCTAAGCACCCCAGAAAAAAGAAACTAGTTTACAGCATCCTTCAGGGCTTTACCAGCTTTAAATGCAGGAATTTTAGCAGCTGCAATTTTGATTTCTTCGCCGGTGCGTGGGTTACGGCCGGTACGAGCAGCACGCTCACGAACAGAAAAAGTACCGAAACCTACCAGAGTAACTTGATCGCCTTTGCTTAACGCTTTTGTGACTGCAGAAGTCACACCGTCAACAGCCAGAGCCGCTTTTGCTTTTGAAATGTCTGCGGCCGCAGCAACTGCATCGATTAATTCAGATTTATTCACAGCTTAATTCCTCGTGTCGTTTATATTATGTATTCAAATCCCAAAGGACACACAATACCTCGGCGCGTCTCATTGGTTGTGTGTATCTAACTACAGCAAAAACAGTGTGTCAAGACAGTAAAACATTAGTGTCATTTAGCATGACCATTTTTTGTGAACCGGCTCTAAACTCCTGCCAAATCAGTACTTAAGCTTTTACTTATATACCCTATACTTATTTTAAGCACTAATAGATTGTGCCAAAGCAACATATTGTTTAACGGACAAGGTTTCTGGACGTAGCTTTGGATCGATCCCCTGAGCTTCCAACTGCCCCACGGAAACACTATTTTTCAAAGTGTTAGCGATGGTTTTTCGACGCTGGCTAAATGCCTGTGTCACTAAACTGCCTAATGTTTTTATGCAGACATCCCCCCCTAAAAATAGCTTTCTTGGTTGGATATAAATGATGGCTGACTCCACTTTAGGCGGAGGATCGAAGGCTGTAGGTGGCACAATAAATAATTGCTCAACCATGCATTGATATTGAATCATTATGCTTAACCGACCATAGCTTTTGTTACCCGGTGCGGCGCAAATGCGCTCTACGACCTCTCGTTGAAGCATAAAACACATATCTTCTATTAACGAAGCCTGTTCCAGTAAATGAAATAATAACGGTGTAGTGATGTTGTAAGGCAGGTTACCGATCACCCTTAATTTTTCACCATCCCGGGGTAATAAACTGAAATCAAACTCCAAGGCATCAGCCTGATGGATATGCAGATTAGCAGCACCTTTAAACTGGTTTTGCAGTATTGGCACCAAATCACGATCCAGTTCAATTACATCCAGTAATCCGGCATCTTCCAGCAACGAGGCCGTTAATGCCCCACGTCCAGGCCCTATTTCGACCAGATGCTGATCTTTTTGCGGCGCTACTGCAGCAATGATATCCGCTATAACAGCTTCATCATGCAGGAAGTTTTGCCCAAATCGTTTGCGTGCTTTCGGATATTGTCGCTGATCAGTCATGGAGTTCTTCTGGTTAATGACATTGTTTCAGCCATATTGATTGCAGCCTGCAGACTGGTTGCACTGGCTTTACCTGAACCGGCAAGATCCAGTGCAGTGCCGTGGTCAACCGATGTTCGGATGAATGGAAGCCCCAGAGTGATATTCACAGCATCACCAAAACCTTGATGCTTAAGTACCGGCAGGCCCTGATCATGATACATCGCTAATACAGCGTCATAATCTGCAAGGCGAGACTTTACGAAAATAGTATCTGCTGGCCATGGTCCGTTGAACTCATAGCCCTCCTCTCGTATAAGCTTAATTGCAGGTTCGATTACAGTTTGTTCTTCAGTGCCCAGATGCCCGCCTTCGCCAGCATGAGGGTTTAAGCCGCATACCGCTATTCGTGGATGTTTTAATCCAAAACTTTGCTGCAGACTTTCAGCCAGAATATGCATAATTTTTAGCAGGCTTTGTTGGGTAATGGCATCACTTACCTCGCGAAGTGGTAAATGTGTAGTTGCCAACGCCACTCGAAGCTCAGGTGTCGCCAACATCATCACAACTTTATTGACACCAGCACCATCAGCGAAAAATTCGGTATGACCGCTAAAAGGTACCTGTGCATCATTAATGACGCCTTTATGTACCGGTGCGGTGACAACGGCATCAAAAGTCCCAGCCAGACAACCATTCAATGCGAGTTGCAATGTACTAATTACATAGGCTGAATTAGCAGGATTCAATTTACCAGCCAGCACTTTTTCTGAAAGCTTACTTGCCAGATAGACGATACAACCAGCATCACTCGGTTGGGGGGCCAAATCCGGCTCAAACTCAATCAGCTTTATTGGTAACCCTAACTCATCTGCACGTTGCTGGAGCAGCTCTGGATCGGCAATAACGACTATTTGGTGACGTTGGGCTTGTTGTGCCAACTGAATACACAAATCAGGTCCAATTCCAGCAGGCTCACCTGAAGTAAGCGCTATACGACAAATATCACTCAAAGGTCACGATACTCTATGTAGGCTTCATCACGCATTGCTCTTAACCAGCTTTCAAGTTCCTCTTCAATTTTGCGTTGTTTTATCTGTTCACGAGCTTTATTGCGCTTAAATTCATCCGCCATATTTTGTTCACGCCGCTCATCAACCTGAATTAAATGCCAACCAAAACGGCTTTGAAAAACTTCGCTCATTTCACCTTCAGCCAAACCATTCATAACCTCTTCAAACTCTGGAACCATAACACCAGGGCTGGTCCAACCGAGGCTTCCGCCGTCAATTGCCGAGCCGGTATCCTCAGAGTGTGCCTTTGCCAGCTCAGCAAAGTCTTCGCCATTGAGGATTCGCTCGCGTAGTTGTTTAAGTCGTTTTTCCGCGGCTTCATCAGTCACCAGTTCATTGGTTTTGATTAAGATGTGGCGAGCTTTGGTCTGTTTAACCAGATGAGTTTCTTCACTGCGTTTTTCAACCAGTTTGACCAGATGAAAACCACTGCCGCTTCGAATAACGTCGCTCACTTCGCCTACGGACAGGTTAGGTACTACACCAGCAAATAAGGTTGGCAATTCAGCCTGTTTACGCCAGCCCAGTTCCCCACCTTCCAACGCATTTTGACCATCAGAGTACCCTGCAGCAATTTCTGAAAAGTCACCACCCTGCGCCAGTAAATCCTGAATAACGGCAAGCTTTTGTTCGGCTTCCTGTACTTGCTCCGGAGTCGGTGCATCAGGAATACCTACTAATATGTGTAACAGTCTGAAGGCTTGCTCAGAATCGCCCTGCAGGTTTTGGGTTGCCAGAAAGTTATCTACTTCACGCTCAGATACGACGATAGAATCTTCAACCTCACTTTTACGTAGCCGACTGATAACCATTTCTTCACGAATCGTTTCCCTGAATTCGGTGAAATCATAACCGTCACTTTCAAGTGCATCACGGAACTGGCGGATGGTTAGATTATTGTTTTCAGCAATTTGTCGGACGGCAGCATTCAAAGCGTCATCTGCTACCCGAATACCAGACATATCTGCGCGCTGTAGTTGCAGTTTTTGCATGATGAGGCGTTCAAGGACCTGTCGGCGCAGAATATCAGAGGATGGTATTGCGGCATTACGCTGGCGAAGCTGCTGCCGAACAGTCTGCTCCATCTCGACCAGCTCACTATCCAGGACAATTTCGTTATTAACAACAGCAACAATACGATCAAGCGGCGCTGCCCATACGCTGTTCGCAAGCAATAAGCCGACAAGCAAATATTTAATCATGAACTATACAAACTCCGTAAATTGTTGGCCGTTATTATAGCGTTTCAAAACGCTTAAGACCTAAAGAACCTTAAATGCAGATAGATGACTCAATGACAAAATGAACTATGCGAAAGTTGAGCCTGCTGGCTATATTTATTCATAACCTCGAATACTTTCCTCTAGCAGTCCACCGGATTTCTTACCAAAGCGACCCAGACCTTTCAATTCAATTTCAAAATAGATGGCCTTGTTGCGGCTGTCAGCATTAATATCATTAATGTAATCACGGAAAACTACACGAGTTGCCCAGCAACAGCTGTGGTATTCAACACCTGCCAAAGCTTCTAACGTCGTATTATCCATCAAAGAGCGATAATAACGGCCAATGACGCTCCATTGATCATTAATCGGCAGACTGCCTGAAACATCAGCCTGTTCTATCGGAAAACGGTTCAAGCCATCATCCCGTCGATAGCGATGAGCGATGTTGAATACACCACCATTGTCTCCGCGATAGCGTAATTGCAGCGAAGACATATTAGAGGTGGTGCTGTCAGGATCCCATTGAATCTGTCCAGCCAGAGCCCATTCCTCGGTAATACTGGCCACCGCTTCAGCAATATAGTCAGAGTCAGAACTGGTTTCTTTGACATCTTGTCTTAAGTTGACTTTACGATCTGAAAAATACTGGATTTGTCCTAATGTCATTCGTAATTTTTCACGACCGGTTTCTTCATTGATAAAGCGGCTGGTCAGGCCCACTGTTACCTGATTTGCATCACCGACTCTATCAGGACCAGTAAAACGTTCATGACTGAACATACTGCCCATACCAAAGGTACGCAAATTGGTATCAAAAAGTGGAATATTGTCCTGATCCCGATAGGGAATATAAAGATAAAACGCTCTTGGTTCTAAAGTCTGGATCATGTTGTTTCCAGCAAATTTGAGCGGTCGTTCAAAAATCAATCCGCTATCCAAACTCACTACAGGCAAGGTGCGATTAATACTGCTATCTTCAAATTGAGTCTGGCCGCTCAAATTATCAAGAGAATAGTAACTTTGTTTCAATGCGACACGGGGAGTCATAAAGAAACCTGCAGTGCCCATCGGCAGACTGACGCCGGGTTCCATATTCAACCGCTGGCCAGATACCTTGTCATCATGATCAAAAGCAGTGAATTCAGACTTGAATTCATAGCTAAGCCCATACGCCTGATCGGGCAGTAATCCATTCAATGTTAATTGCGGCAATCGTTGATAGGGATCTTCAACATCTTCCAGCAGGTTCTGATACCCCTGCACTCTTGCCCCGAAATTCCAGATATCTCCGTAATAATTCACATTTAATAATCGGTTTAAATGCGTAGTACTACTCAAACTTAAATTACTGCTGAAATCTTCCAGATAATCCCGATCCGATACATAGTTATAATCAACCAGAGTTCGCCAGCGGTTGCTGCTGCCATAATGCCCATTTTGCTGAAATGAAAAATGTTTCCGATCTTCATTGTAGTTGGGATTTATTTCATCACCATTTTGACGCAGACTGTCACTGCCCAGAAAACCTGCATCAATCAAGCCTTCAGATTGCGAAGTGAGATAACGAAACTCGCCATTTAACATTAAGCCACGATCTGACATATAACGTGGTGTCAGGGTCGCATCCATTTGCGGTGCAATGTTCCAGTAATAAGGTGTGCTGACATCAAAGCCGGTTTCGTTGGAACTACCAATTGAAGGGATCAAGAAACCTGATTTACGTTCATCACTTAACGGAAAACTGATATATGGCGTATAAAAAACCGGAACGTCCTTTATACGCAAAACAACATCATAAGCCCGGCCGACACCCTCTTCGTGATCCAGATCGACATCTCCGGCTTTCAGTTTCCAGAATTCATCGTCTTCCATACAGGTTGTATAGGTTGCGTTTTTTAATTGAGTTGACTGCAGTCCCTGACGATTCACATGACTCGCTTCACCGCGCGCATTCATCTGTTTGGTTTGATATTCCGCATCAATCAGCGTGCCGCGATCTTCATTGATATTCCATTCGGCCTGATCACCAAATATCGACATCTGACTATCACGTAAACGTACATCCCCCTGCGCGGTCACTTTACCGGTAGTTTGATTGTAAGTTGCACGGTTGGCATTTAATTGCTGTCCGCCGCGACGAATATCCACTTTGCCGGTAAATACAGAAGTACCTAGATCAACCAGCTGAGCCGTATCTGCTTGGACATCAACATCACTTTGTTCAGTAAGTGCATCTTCGGGGAGAAAAAAATCGGCGTCTGGTCGGGGACAGTGACTGGGCACATGGTATGGCTCTGCGGAAACAAGAGGAGCAAAACAGGAAACAAAACCTGCAGATAGAATTATCAGTTTGCGCATCAATATCCCCGGTGAGCCTTGATGACCGAAAAAACGGCCTTATATATTCAATAAATAACTGCCAATTTATCGCACAGAAATGTGCTTTCATCAAATCCCCTATCTAATTAAGATGGTCAAAAACAATATATTGACTATTCATCAATAACTTAGCTTTACTATGGCATTCCAGCTGACTTCCTAGCCAACACAATCTCCGTGGAACCATCACTAGTTCATGTAAATATTTTCAAATATTCTGTTGACAGAGAAAAACTCAATCCCTATAGTATGCGCTTCCTTTCGGGGGCTATAGCTCAGCTGGGAGAGCGCTTGCATGGCATGCAAGAGGTCGGCGGTTCGATCCCGCCTAGCTCCACCAGGAAACGAAAGAAAACAGTTTTAGGTCCCCATCGTCTAGAGGCCTAGGACACTGCCCTTTCACGGCGGTAACAGGGGTTCGAATCCCCTTGGGGACGCCATATAAGGCAACCGGTAATAAAGTTATCGGGCGTTAATAAAAAGGCGGTGAGAAATCTCACCGCCTTTTTTGTTTCTGCCATTACACATTCTCTTTACTAAGTCATTACGCTCACTGATAATCAGCCAACGTTTTTTAATGGTGAACATCATGACTGTCAACTTTTCTTCAGTGAAGCCCTATCTCCTACCCTTTATGTCCAGAAACGCTTTCAGCCAGCTGATAAGGTTATTGATGCTGTCTTTGCTTGTGTCTATTCCCTCAGTAAACGCGGAGGAGAAAAAAGCGGCGTCATTTGCTTCAGAATTTGAAGCGCTTACGGAAAATAATCTGCCTCAATATGTCAGCCAGATGAGTCACCGTTATTACAGTCAGGTTGAACTACTTGGAAAGTATTTTGATCTGTATCAACAAAGAAACGATCCTCGAGGATTTAATGTCTGGCATCTGCGAGGCTTTTCACCAAACTTTAGTATGTTAGATGCTGAGAATCAGCTGGTTGCAAGTGCTAACGAGGAGTTTCTGGCAGAGCGACCTGAAAAGGCGCTAACCACGATTTTTGCCCAGCTTAAAGACGTTTCTGTCAATCTTATGCTGGCTTTCCGTGATAATGATCCACAAGCCTTCAAAGCGGCGAATGCTAAGGTAAAAGATCACAGTGCCCAAATTGCTGCATTGCTTAAAGCCCATGGTCTTGATAAAGAGATTCGTGAGATCTCTCTTAATTAACGCACCCTTCGCAACATAAAGATGCCTATGCCGGCAAAGATGATAGTTGGCAGGGATGCCGCCAGCCAGGGCAGTAATCCAAATACCAGCCCCATATGCTGAAAGCTCTGGTTAAATAAATAAAAGCCAATCCCAACCAGAACACCCACCAGAATACGTCCTCCTATCGGTGCGGAACGTAACGGACCGAAGATAAATGGCACAGCAAGAAAAACCATTACAGCCGAGCTCAACGGCATCATGATTTTGCTCCAGAATGCCAATTGATATTGACCAACTGCCTGATGGTTGGATTTCAGGTAGGAAACGTACTCAACCAGGCTCCATACCGGTAAAAACTCTGGTGGAACAACAACCACATTCAACATGCCAGGGTTGAGCTTGGAGCGCCATTTAGCCCGCTCTATTGCTCTGACCTTCACACCCTTTTCATCAATAGTGCTTTGCACCACATCAAACATCAGCCATTCATCATTATCGTAACGAGCCTCTCTGGCTTTAGTGACAATTCTCAATTGATGGTTATCATCGAATTCGTAAACCTTAACCCCTTCAAAACGTCCATCACTATGGATCCGTTCGATATGGTTGAAATGATTACCATCTCGGGTCCAGAAACCAAATTCTGATTGACTTCCCTCGGTACCGGTTTGTGCGGAGGTTTGTACCTGCAAAGCTTTTTGTTCAGTAATAGGTCTGATCAACTCACCAAGAATGACAGCGATAATCATTAAAATACCAGCGACAATCAAAACGGCTTTATTAATGTCTTTTACCGATACGCCGGCTGAACGCATTGCTACCAATTCACTTTGTGACGCCAATGTTCCCAGACCAATTACGCTACCCAACAAAGCAGCAACCGGCAGTAATTCATAGATCCGCTTCGGCATCGATAAAGCTAAATAGATAAGTACATCCAGTAATTGATAATCACCTTTGCCCAGATCATCCAGCTCGGTAATAAAATCCATAAAGGTATAAAGCGACATTAATACCACCAGTACCAAAGCGGTACTGCCTAATATGGTTTTGCTGATATAGCGTTGTAGAATCATGCTGTTTTCAGTCGCTTACGTTGTTGCCAGAATTGTTTAAGTTTCAGGCGATTTTGTAACATCAGCATAATGCCAATCATCAAAAGATGTACCCAGATCGCTCCAATCCATGGAGCCAGGTCCCCCTTCTCTACCCAGGCACGGGTTACGCCTAATAAATTGCTGTAAATAACATAGACCAGTACGGCCGGGAAAAAGCCGGCATAACGTCCTTGCCTTGGACCTGTGTGCGCCAGAGTGATGGCTATCACACTCAAAATGACCGTCATAACAGCGCTGGAAACCCGCCACTGAATTTCAGCCAGATCCTGAGGTTCTCCCCGCTCCCACAATACTGAAGTAGGTAATGATTTATGTTTTTCACGAACCTGAACCGACTCGCCACGTTCAATCAGCATGCTATGGGTTGCGTATTCAGCAATGCGGAAATCCAAATCACCGGCATTACCTTCGTAGCGATAGCCGTCTTCCAATACCAGATATTTATCTCCAGTTTCAGATTCAATATCAAAACGTCCACGCTCGGCTCTGAAAATTAATGGTTTTTCATCGCGATGAATCTCAATAAAGATATTTTCCATATGGGTTTTATCTTCACTGAGCTGTTGTGAATAAAAGGTCCAGTCGCCGTCCTGACTTTCCTTAAAGCTTCCCGCGACCAAACCTGTAGTGTTGGCAGCAATCTTGGCTTTTTGTTCAATTTCATAACGACCTGATAAGACATCTGGAACAATCAACAATGCCAGAACACCAGTAATAATCGCCATTGCACCGCTGAAAACCACAACATTGCGTAATATTCGATTACCATCAATTCCGCAGGCAGCGATCACCGTAAGTTCGTTATCTGAACTCATACGTGACAAACTGAGCAATACCGCTAAAAAAGTACCAATCGGCAGTAATATGGATATCGCGCCAAAAGAATTCAGCCAGAGTAAATTGAAAATGACTTCTGCCGGTAAATTGCCCACCGCAGCCTGGGCGAGATAGCGTGCAAAACGGGTGGCCACGTATATCAGCCACAACACACCGATGACGGCGATTAGAGAAATTAAAAACTCTCGCAGCATATATCGGTCTATCAGGCTGAAACGCTCAACAAATAATCGTCTTAGGGCGGGCATTATTCAGTGGTCTTCGTTAGAATAGGCAGTCAGTTCACTGCAGTAAAAAGCGCAGTCTAAACCATCTACATCAACAGGAGAAATCCATGCAGTATTTTGTGACCAAAGATGTTTTGCCAACACAGTCGATTGACTGTATTGCTGTCGCCGTATTTGAAGGCAATCAACTCAGCCCCGCAGCTGCTACATTAAACACGGCAAGTAAAGGCTTGATTCAACGCGTTATCGAACGCGGGGATATTAGTGGCAAACCGGGTCAAACAATGCTGCTACAGGATATCGAAGGCATTTCCAGTCCTAGAGTGTTATTGGTGGGTTGCGGAAAATTCGAAAAAACCAGTGAAAATGATTTTAATGCGGCCTGTATTTCGATGGCCAGATGGCTAAATGAAAGTGCTGCAACACAAGCGGTCAGCTGTTTAGCAGAAGCACCCGTCAAAGAGCGCACTACTGCCTGGAAAATTCGTCAAACGATTATCAATACTGAAACCGCTTTGTATCGCTACAGCCAGACAAAAAGTCAGTTCAAACCGGTTGAAAAACCGCTTACCAGACTCGGCTTTATGGCCAGTGAAGCAGATATCGATACCCTTGAGAAAGCTTGTGACACTGGGGCAGCAATTGGCAGGGGCATGAATCTGGCACGTGAACTTGGTAACTTGCCTGGCAATATCTGCACCCCAACCTATCTTGCTGAACAAGCCATAAAATTAGGACAGGATTTAGATAATCTGGTCGTTGATGTGCTGGAAGAAAGCGACATTGCTGAATTAGGTATGGGTTCATTCCTGTCGGTTTCACGTGGTAGCCGCGAACCAGCAAAACTCATTACCCTGAATTACGGTGGTGGTGGCGACAGTAAACCGATTGTTTTGGTTGGCAAAGGCCTGACCTTTGATGCCGGTGGTATTTCGCTCAAACCTTCTCAGGGTATGGATGAAATGAAATACGACATGTGTGGTTCCGCCAGCGTGATGGGTACCATACAAGCCATAGCCGAACTGCAGCTGCCCATTAATGTTATCGGTGTGATTCCAAGCTCAGAAAACTTGCCCGATGGCGATGCCAACAAGCCCGGTGATGTGGTAACCAGCATGTCCGGTCAAACCATTGAGATTCTGAATACAGATGCTGAAGGTCGTTTACTGCTGTGTGACGCACTGACCTACAGCGAACGTTTTGATCCCGACACCGTTATCGACATTGCTACCTTAACCGGTGCAATTATTGTGGCTTTGGGAAGCAACGCAACAGGGTTAATGGCAAACAATCAGGATCTGGCTGATGATCTGCTTAAAGCCGGCAACGACAGCTTCGATCGGACTTGGCAATTACCGATATGGGATGACTATCAGAAACAACTGGACAGTAACTTTGCCGATATCGCCAATGTCGGCGGTAAAGAAGCTGGTAGTGTTACCGCGGCCTGTTTCCTCTCCCGTTTCACTGAGAAATTTAAATGGGCGCATCTGGATATCGCCGGTACAGCCTGGAATGGTGGCAAGGAAAAAGGTGCAACTGGCCGTCCAGTTCCCTTATTAATGCAATATATTCTGAACCGTCTGGAAGATTGATAGTTAGTTCATGACCAAAGTCAGTTTTTATATTTTAGCTACAACCGATCCCCTTGACCGGCAGCAATTTGCCTGCCGGCTGGCGGAAAAAGCCTATCTACAAGGTCATCAGGTGTTTATCCATACTGAAGATCAGAATCAGAGTGAAGCCATGGATAAGGCTTTATGGGCTTTTAGGCCAGACAGTTTTGTACCGCATCAAATTTTAGCAATGGATAGCAAAATCGAAGCACCGGTATTAATCAGTCATGAAAATACAGCGCCACCAAAACTGATGGACGTATTGATCAATTTAAACCCGGTTCAGCCATTATTTTTCAGTCAGTTTGAACGGCTGGCCGAAATTATTAATGGCGATGAAGAAGTCAAAAAACAGGGGCGCGTTCGCTATCAGTTTTACAAGGATCGTGGCTATCATCTCGATACGCATCAGATAAACAATTAACACAATCCGGCTCACTCATGACCGGGCACACATTAAGCGGGTATAATGCCCGCTTTTCTTTTTCCGAACAGATAAACACAGAGACGCATGGACAAAACCTATAATCCCGATGCAATAGAACAACGCTGGTATCAACAGTGGGAACAAAACGGCGAATTCAAACCTTCTGGCGAAGGCACGCCCTACGCCATTATGTTGCCGCCGCCAAATGTCACCGGCAGTTTGCATATGGGTCATGGGTTTAATAACACCATCATGGATCTGCTGACCCGTTATCACCGTATGAAAGGTGACAACACACTTTGGCAACCGGGTACCGATCATGCTGGTATCGCCACCCAGATGGTAGTGGAACGCCAGTTAAATGCCGAAGGCAAAACCCGTCATGATTTGGGCCGTGAGGCCTTTATTGATCGGGTCTGGGATTGGAAAGGCGAATCCGGTGGCAATATTACCCGTCAGTTACGCCGTCTTGGATCCTCTCTGGACTGGTCTCGTGATCGTTTTACCATGGATGACAATCTGTCCGAAGCCGTGAAACATGTGTTCATCAAACTTCACGAAGAAGGTTTGATTTACCGTGGCAAACGGCTGGTGAACTGGGATCCGGTTTTACACACAGCGGTATCCGATCTGGAAGTATTATCAGAAGAAGAAGCCGGCCATTTATGGCATTTCCGCTATCCTTTAACCGATGGTAGCGGTCATCTGGTGGTGGCCACTACCCGTCCTGAAACCATGCTAGGTGATACGGCGGTTGCGGTACATCCGGAAGATGAACGCTATAAACAGCTGATCGGCAAAACCATCACTCTGCCACTGGTGGGCCGTGAAATTCCGATCATCGGTGATGACTATGTCGATCCGGAATTTGGTAGTGGTTGTGTCAAAATCACTCCAGCCCATGATTTCAACGATGCTGAAGTTGGCAATCGTCACAACCTTGAACAGATCAATATTCTGACCATTGATGCTGCCATTAATGACAATGCACCGGAAAAATATCGCGGTCTGGATCGCTATGCAGCCCGCAAACAAATCGTTGCCGATTTTGAAGCATTAGGCTTACTGGAAACCATTCAGGACCATAAACTGATGGTGCCACGAGGTGATCGGTCCAATGCTGTTATCGAACCATTATTGACTGATCAGTGGTATGTCAAAGCTGATGTACTGGCGGCTCCGGCAGTTGAAGCGGTACAGTCAGGTAAAATTAAATTTGTCCCAGCCAACTGGGATAAAACCTTTTATAACTGGATGGATGGCATTCAGGACTGGTGTATTTCCCGGCAAATCTGGTGGGGACACCGCATCCCTGCGTGGTATGACGAACAAGGCAATATCTATGTGGGTCATGATGAAGCTGATGTACGTCAAAAACACCAATTAGCGGATTCTGTTGTTCTCAGACAGGATGAAGATGTTCTGGATACCTGGTTCTCTTCAGCGTTATGGCCCTTCTCCACTTTGGGTTGGCCGGCTGATGATGCGGCTTTGAAAACCTGGTATCCGACCAGTGTTTTGGTGACCGGTTTTGACATTATCTTTTTCTGGGTTGCCCGGATGATGATGATGGGCATCAAATTTATGGATGATGTGCCATTCAAAGAAGTCTATATCCATGGTCTGGTGCGCGACTCACATGGCCAGAAAATGTCCAAATCCAAAGGTAATGTTCTGGATCCCATCGATATTATTGATGGTATTGACTTGGAATCATTGGTCGCCAAACGTACCAGTGGCATGATGCAGCCCCAACTGGCTGCCAAAATTGAAAAAGCTACCCGCAAGGAATTTCCGGAAGGTATCGCACCGCACGGAACCGATGCCTTGCGTTTCACTTTTGCCTCTTTAGCCACCACCGGACGTGATATCAATTTTGATATGAACCGTATCGCCGGTTATCGCAATTTCTGTAACAAACTATGGAATGCTGCACGTTATGTGCTGATGAACACGGAAGGTCAGGATACCGGTATCGATAATGATGAGGTCGAACTTTCTCTGGCCGATCGCTGGATCATTTCATTACTGCAACAGACAGAACAAGATGTTACCCGCGCTATCGACAGCTATCGTTTTGATTTAGCAGCACAAGCCATTTATGAGTTTATCTGGAATAATTATTGTGACTGGTATCTGGAACTGTCCAAACCGGTATTAAATAATGATGCAGCCAGTGATGCCGCCAAACGTGGCACCCGTCGTACCCTGGTTCGGGTTTTGGAAGCCACGTTGCGTTTAGCTCATCCGTTTATGCCTTTTATTACCGAAGAAATCTGGCACACCATTGCGCCATTGGCCGGCAAATCGGGCCCGAGCATTATGCGTGAAGCCTACCCGGTAGCGGATAGCAGCAAAATTGATAAAACATCCGTAGCGGATATGGAATGGGTAATGCAATTCATAAATGGCATTCGCTCTATTCGCTCGCAAATGAATATTGCACCGAAAAAACAGTTACCAGTACTGCTTAAGGATGCCGCTGACATTGATAAACAACGTTTGCAGGATAACCGTGAGTTTATCAGCCGCCTGGCCAACCTGGAATCTGTTGAATTTCTGACAGGTGAAGCACCCGCCGCAGCTACTGCACTGGTAGGTAAGATGGAAATCCTGATCCCTCTGGAAGGCCTGATTGATAAAGATGCTGAAATTGCCCGTTTGGACAAGGAAATCAGCAAACTGGATAAAATCATCAAGCAATCTGCTGGCAAACTCAGTAATGAAAATTATGTTGCCAAGGCGCCTGCCGATGTCGTTGCCAAAGAACGTGGAAAACTGGCCGAACTGGAACAGTCGTTAACTCAGTTACAGCAACAACGTAATGCTCTTGGCTAAAACCGAATCGTTCTTTTCAGGAACTTTTTGAGCCGATCAGGCCGTCAATATCAATAAAGAAAGCCGGTGTTCTTGCCGGCTTAAATTTGATGTAATAGGCCTATGACTACACTAGAATTTAATCCCAACGACGCCACCACAACGCCAATGACACGGCTGCAGTTCGATAACCGCTTTGTACGGGAGCTTCCTGCCGATCCGGATACCGAAAATGTTCGCCGTAAGGTACTTGGTGCCTGTTATACCTTTGTGAACCCTACGCCTGTCGCCGATCCTAAACTGGTCGCTTATTCCATGGATTTAGCCACCGACCTGGGCATCAGACCAGTAGATTGTGAAAGCCGACAGTTTGCTAATGTGTTTGCAGGTAATGAAATGCTTGAAGGCATGCAACCGCATGCCATGTGCTACGGCGGACATCAGTTTGGCAACTGGGCCGGACAACTGGGCGATGGCCGTGCCATTAATCTTGGTGAAGTTCAGGATATTCACGGCCAGCTGCAAATGCTGCAACTCAAAGGTGCCGGTGAAACTCCCTACTCTCGCTCGGCTGATGGTTTAGCAGTATTGCGTTCATCTGTCCGAGAGTTTCTCTGCAGTGAGGCCATGTTTCACCTTGGTGTACCCACAACCCGGGCATTGAGTCTGATCACAACCGGTGAAGGCGTAATCCGCGATATGTTTTACGATGGCCGACCGCAAACTGAGCCAGGTGCGATTGTCTGTCGAGTCGCGCCTTCTTTCCTGCGTATTGGTAATTACGAATTGTTTAACTCGCGAGGCGATGTCGACAATCTTCGTTTACTGGTTGATTACACCATTCGCCATCATTTTTCACATCTGGGAGAACCTTCCAAAGAAACTTATCTGGCCTGGTTTAAAGAAGTCTGTGAACGCACAGCAGATTTAGTGGTGCACTGGATGCGTGTCGGTTTTGTGCATGGCGTGTTAAACACTGATAACACTTCCATACTGGGTCTGACCATTGATTATGGCCCATATGGCTGGATTGATAATTACGATCCCGACTGGACGCCTAACACCACCGATGCCACTGGTAAACGCTACCGTTTTGGGCACCAACCACAGATTGCCCAATGGAATCTGTTACAACTGGGCAATGCGATTTATCCATTAATTGATGAGGTTGAACCACTACAACAAATTCTGACCGATTATGTTGAGCTCTACACCAATAAATGGCAACAGATGCGTGCCGATAAGCTGGGTCTGAACAAGTATCAGGGTGATGATGATCATGAATTGAATCAGCAGTTACAGAAAATTCTGTTATTGGCTGAAACCGATATGACGATTTTCTATCGTAAGTTAGCTGATGTGAGTTGTGAACAGAATGATCTCAGCGATGAAGCGCTATTGGAACCGTTGATGGAAGCTTATTACGCTCCAGATGCTTTATCGAAAGAAGATAAAAAAGATATCTGTGACTGGTTGCGTCAGTATCAGCAACGTGTGCAACAGGATGGCACCAGCGACCAGGATAGAAAAGCCAGAATGAACCTGGTTAATCCGAAATATGTATTACGCAACTACTTGTCACAACAGGCGATTGATAAAGCCCATGAGGGTGATTACAGCATGATTGATGAACTTCTGGAGGTCATGCACCGTCCTTATGACGAACAGCCACAATATCATCATTACGCAGCCAAACGCCCGGACTGGGCCAGAGATAAACCTGGCTGCTCGATGCTGTCCTGTAGTTCTTAAACAAAGGAGTAATTAGATGAAGTTGATCAGTAAGCTGTTTGTTTTATTGATTTTAACATCTGCAATTACTGCCCATGCTGGTAGCGTCAATGATAAAAAGCTGAAAATTGACAAGGTTGCAGAGGGATTGGGTATCCCATGGGGAATGGCAATTTTGCCGGACGGCACTATGCTGGTCAGTCAACGTGAGGGGAAATTAAGCCGGATTAATCTGGATTCTGGTGAAAGCACCGAGATATCTGGTGTACCTGCAGTTAAAGCTGAAGGCCAGGGTGGTTTCCTTGATGTTGCCTTATCTCCTGATTATGCCGAGAGTGGCTGGGTCTATTTTACTTACAGTAAAAATGTAGAGGGTCAGGGTGCCACCACCCTCGCCCGCGCCAAGTTGGATGGGGACACCTTAAGCGATTGGAACGATTTACTGGTCACTCAATCTCGTACCAGTAAAGGGCAGCATTACGGCAGCCGAATTGTGTTTGACCAACAGGGTCATCTGTTTTTCTCTATTGGGGATCGTGGCGAACGTGATAGAGCTCAGGATCTTAGCAATCACAATGGCACTATTCTACGACTCAAACTTGATGGCAGTGTCCCGCAGGACAATCCTTTTGTAGGAGATGCTAATGCCTTGCCGGAAATCTGGAGCTATGGTCATCGTAATCCCCAAGGTTTATTTTATAACGCAGAGACTCAGCAACTATGGGACATTGAACACGGTCCACGCGGTGGAGATGAAATCAATCTGATTGAAGCCGGTAAAAACTACGGTTGGCCAGAAGCTTCTCATGGTAAGGAATACTACGCTCCCGTTTCCGTTGGCAAAAAAGAAGTAGAAGGTATGGAAAATCCGGTAAAAGTTTATATTCCCTCAATTGCCCCCAGTGGTCTGGTGCAATATCAGGGTGATGCTTTCCCGGATTGGCAAGGCGATTTAATTTCCGGCGCGCTGGCGTTACAGCATCTGAACCGGGTTAAAATTCAGGATAACCAGGCAGTCGATGAAATACGCTATCTGCGAACAATGAAGAAACGTATTCGCGATGCTATTGAAAGCCCTGAAGGCTGGTTATATGTCTCTACGGATGATGGCGAAATTTACCGGATTCAGCCGGCAAATTAATAGTTAATGTCCAGAATCAGATAACGATGACCACCATCCTGAACCTGGATG
>Ga0207876_1000182_pt1 | contig 28280 bp, 30 predicted proteins | sample MalvirmetaMSP146_FD_184237 | JGI IMG/M metagenome (GOLD analysis project Ga0207876, IMG submission 184237) | Marine viral communities from the Deep Pacific Ocean - MSP-146 (SPAdes) | ecosystem: Environmental > Aquatic > Marine > Oceanic | place: Pacific Ocean | collected 2011-07-10
GGGAAGCAGGAAATCAGTATTCCGATCAGCGAGTACAAAATGTCCCATCATTGAAGTCCGGTTATGGCCCGTGTTGTATTGATTATCTCACTTCGATACTGCTTGGTTAAGTCCGACAGGCTGCTAGCTTTTCGTAGGGTGACCAGATCACCCCCGACAATTGCCTCAAGATGTTCGGTAATTTTTTCCGCACTCCAATCCCACCAAGCAATTTGCAAGAGCTCGTCAACGGTGCTGTCATCAAATCGATATTTAATAACTGCGGCGGGATTGCCACCCACAACGCTGTAGGCTGGGACATCAGCTGTCACCACAGACTTACTCGCAATTATTGCGCCACTGCCAACGTTGACGCCCGGCATAATGGTGGCTTCATAGCCAATCCAAACATCATTTCCTATCTCTGTGTCACCTTTATAGGGGAGATCACCCTCTTTAGGCATGACCTTTTCCCAGCCGTTGCCAAAGATTTGAAACGGGTATGTCGAGAAGCCAGATATTTTGTGGTTTGCGCCATTCATTATGAACTTTACGTCCTTTGCGATGGCGCAGAATCGGCCTATTCGCAGCTTATCGCCGATAAACGGGAAATGATAAAGAACGTTGCTCTCAAACCGAGACGGGCCCTCGGGGTCATCGTAGTAGGTGTAGTCACCAACGATGATATTTTCCGAGGAGATATAGTTCTTCAAATATCCCACCTGGGGAAACCCCCTCATCGGCTCTTTGTTTTCAGGGCTCGGACCTTTCAAATTTCCGACCATTTGTGGGTGACTCCAGGCGGGTGAATAGTTCAAATTTGTATTAAATCGCAACGACGCTAGCGCGTCCAAGAACTCTCAACTGGAAACATATCGCGACCAAAGGTTGTCTGTTTCTGCACGCGGGTTCTGTCAAAGCCACAGCAGAACTAGCATCAGTAAGACGCTAACCACTGAGGCAAATACAGTCCTGACCAGGTTCCAGCTGACCCAGCGATGCTCGAAAGATCGTCGTGCAGAGTCGAGCGTGAGTTCATCCAGTTCGTCCACATTCAACGCTTGCAAAGCGTTATTTAGCGGAACATTGATTCGAAACGTTGGTAGTTGGACCCCAAGGATATAGACGACCGCACCGGCACCCACCAAGATTGGCACTAGGCCCTCGTGCTGCAGGACTGCCAGAATCGCCGCTGCCACTAAAGCAAAGACGGATCCTATCCATACAAGCCCAAAGACAGGTTGACCGGCTTGGATCACGCCGTCGATCGTCTGAAAGGCGCGGATGAATTCCTTGTTCGGTAAATGTCCAATTCCCGGCATGACGACCGATGCAAAGGCAAAGACAAATCCGGCCGTTAAGGCGCAAAGCAACGTAGTCACGATCATGACAAGTTCAAACACAGTCATGAGTTCCCCTCACTCGAAGCCGCTCTCGCCAGCGTGAACAGGCTCGTCAAAAGTACCCCACCGAATCCAAGAACTCCGACGTTAATACCAAACGCCGTTTTCTCCGATCCATCTGGATGAATCATAGATCCACCGTATAGGTCCTGCATTGCAAATGCGGCGAGAAAGCCACCGGTTACAAGCAATGCAATCAGGCTGGCTTGGGCCCTACCATTTTGGGCAAACCAGGTTAACCACAAGGCTATCGCGCCAAGCGACGAATTGGTGATTAACTGCCAAACCTCGTGCAGTTTTGCATGAGCCACCCAGGCGGGGTTGAAGACATGCGTATCGTTAATTTCCAGGTAAGGAACGACAACGGCATAGAGTCCGATTGATAGCGTTAACAACAGTTTATCGAGCATTTTGATGTCCATCCTGTCCTTTCTGAGAGGATGCATTGTCCAGGAAATGCATGATTTTCTGGGTGACTTCGGGATTCTGAAGCAGCCGACTATGGCCCCATCCGGCGGTCCGAAATATCTCGCTATTCTCGAATGCCAGCGAGAGACTTTCGGACTCTGACACAGGTAACTCCTGATCATCCTCGTCATGAATCAGAAGGACTGGCAACTTTTCGGCTTCAGCGATTGACAGCAGATTCAATTCCTCGACCGGAATGCCAACGGTTTCTTCCATGGTCGCGATGAAGTGACGTTTGCTCCGCTTCCGGAGATTCAGAAAACGGGCAAACCGATTCAGCACGCCTTCAATCGTTGCCGGACTGGAGACAAGCACCATGCTGTCAAAGCTTTCGGTCAGCGCCTGAACAGACACGAGAGCGGCTGCCCCAAGTGAATGGCCTATCGCAACATCAAAGCTGCTATCAAGGTATTCGATGGCCTCTAGTGATGCTTCGATAAACCGTCCCGGGTGAGATCGAGCCGCTTTCGAATCACCGTGTCCAAGAGGTTGTACAGCGTAAATTGTGTACTCAGAGGGATTGATCTCTGTGAGCAGCGCCTCAAACTGACCGACCCACCCCGACCATCCGTGCAAAATAAGTATCTTCCTCCTGCCCTTTCCAAATGAGCTGAGTCGACCACCACTCGGCAGAGCAACGTGTTCAGAAAACAGTTCCTGACAGGACGATCGTCGCTCCGGGGTGATTCGGGGGCTGGTCATCCATTCAACGGCTTTGGATGCCGCTCGACGTGGAAGAAGTGAACTGTAGGCGCCAAAGCCCGTTTGAAACAGATTCAGAGAAAAATTCATCGTTTGTCTCCCGTGGATGATGGAATCGCTTCTAGCGGGTTTCCCAGAGTCCCTTAGCTGCCGTTTCCCGCGCATAGTCTGCGAAGTCCTTGGCAGGTCGACCGAGTGCCTGTTCAACGCCATCGGTCACATGGGCGTTGCGGCCAACGAGGACCGTTGCGAAGAGATAATCCAGCATCCAGACCACATCCTGGGGCGCACCGGAGTTCTCAATCTCGGCGATGAAATCCTTGTGGGGTACGTCGATGAATGCGATCTCGCGCCCGATCGCCTGGGACAGGTCGTTGGCCACGTCCGCAAAGGTCATCAGCCTTGGCCCCGTCACCTCATAAATGCGGCCGTTGTGGTGGTCCTCAGTCAAAGCGGCTAGCGCTACGTCGGCAATGTCATCGACATCGACAAAAGGCTCGACCTGATTGCCTGCGGGCAGCGTGATGGCGCCATTCAATACCATGTCGATGAATGCGCCTTCGGAGAAGTTCTGGTTAAACCAGCTTGCTCTTACGATTGTCCACTCAAGACCTGAATCCTTAACAATGTCCTCACAGGCTTGCGCCTCGGCCTCGCCACGACCTGATAGCAGAACGAGTCGCTTCACTCCGAGGCGCTTCGCCAGGTTAGCGAACGTCCGAATAGCGTCGGTGGCACCGGGCATGGCCAGGTCTGGCGAGTAGGTGATGTAGGCTGAGGTGACACCTGAGAGACAGGCTTCCCAGTTTTTCTCGATGTTCCAGTCGAAAGACGGGGCGGCTGAGCGGGACCCCACGCGAACGTCATAACCGCGGTCTTTCAGTTGCTCAACAACGCGCTTACCGGTCTTTCCGGTACCGCCGACGACGAGAATGGTTTGATGGGTTTGATTGGATGATTTCATTGACTTGCTCCTTTTGATTGAAGTGCAAGTCAATTTTCGTGGAACCTTGAGTCTGGTTATTGCCCCTGCGTGCCAGAGTTTGTGCAGCTGGCGACAACCTCCGGCTCAGCGAGTCGAAAGTCGATAGGATCGGGGTGTCTGGCCTGCCCATCGCTTGAATGCCCGGGTAAAGGCGCTCTGCTCAGCAAATCCCGTCAGGAAGGCGACCTCGGCAAGACTGTAGTCTGTCTCCCTGAGGAGACGATGGGCGAGATCCTTTTGTGCCATGTCAACCACGTTTTGATAGGAATAACCCTGTTCCGCCAATCTCCGCTGCAGCGTCCGGGCGCCCACAGTCAATTCGGATGCAACTCGTGACAGCTTCGGCACTCCTTCACTGAGCAGGTTGGCTACGGCACGCCTGACTTGTTGCTGAAGATCGATATCGCCTCTCATCGAACTCAATTGTTGTTCAAGATGTCGGTCAAAAAATTGGGCGATAGTTTGGTCGCCTAATTTATTGGGAATTTCGATGCTCTCTTTACTCACAAGCACTGCATCTCTGCCAGACATAAAATGGACAGGGCAGCCGAAATGAGATTCGTACACACCGACATCGCCTCTTGGTGCGTGCTTGAAGAAGATGGACGTCGGAACAAAGCGCTTCGAGCAAACGGCGATTTTCAACCTAGTTGTCCAAATGACCGCTTTTAAGCGGCCAGTTTATTGCGCTCAACTTCCTGCAATTTGCCAGGGTTGAGCGATACCGGTCCGGTCACTTCCCAGTTTCGGGTGGGGCCAGACCAGCGCCGCGGATTCCGGCGCTTTGCTCTTTCATAAACCATTTTCCGGTGTGCCAGGTGCTCATGATCAACACCACGGTGGCGATCCGCCGGTGTCACGAACCGGATACCGCTGTGCAGGTGCTGTTCGTTGTAGGCGTACTCGAACGCCAGCATCCAGTCACGCACAGCCGTGAGCGATTTAAAGCCTTTTGACGGCCACTCCGGACAGTATTTGACGGTCCGGAACAGCGACTCCGAGTAAGGATTATCGTTGCTGACTCTCGGCCGGCTGTGGGACATCAGCATGCCCAGATCGGCCAGCCTGGCTTTGAGCGTGTAAGACGTCATCGGCGCGCCATTGTCGGAGTGCAGTACCGGCGGATTGTGCCAGCAGCCCTCGCGCAGCAATGCACGCTCAACCAGCTTCTTGGCCAGTTCACCGGATTCTGCTTCATGGATTTCCCAGGCCACGATCTTGCGGCTATAAATGTCCATGATCAGGTACAGATACCAATGCTGGCCACGCACCGCTGACGGGCGTAGAGTAAGAGGCAGGGCGTAGTCGGACTATTTCCCTGCCTCTCCTCTCCGAACCGGACGTGCACCTTTCAGCGCATCCGGCTCTCCGTTTAAACGCTGGACAGTGCCATAGCGACCTCAGGAAAGCGCGAGGTCCAAGTGTTTCTGGGTTCTGTCCTCAGGTAGGGATTACCCTCCGGAAGACGCCAACGGAATCGCTTTTTCCCGTGACCGACGAGTCGGTACAGAATGGCTCCACTGAACAGTCCCTGATTGGTTCTGCCATACAGCACCCAAGTCTTACTTTGACCTGAAGCCGGGGCTTTGAACCAATGACGCATCAGCGGTTTGAGCCGGGAGCGATATTTGCGGCCCAGCCAATGGGCCAGTTTCCAGAACACGACACCATCGATGTAGCTGAAGACTTTCGCTTTGTAATCGACGAACTGATAGAACGCCGCCCAGCCTTTCAGCTTTCGGTTGATGGATTCGACCATGTCGATTTTGCTTTCACTATAATTACCTGACAGCTTGGCGGTTAAGGATGCTGCAAAGTTGCGTGCTTTATCCCGGGGGATCGTCGTCACCACCCGCATGTCGCCATAGCGGCTCCGCTTGCGGATGATACGGTGTCCCAGGAACACGAAGCCGTCGTTCACATGGGTAATCTTGGTTTTGTCCATGTTCAGTGTCAGCTTGAGAGTTCCTTCCAGCATTTCCCGGCATTCTTCTCTGATCGCTTCTGCCTGAGCTTTGGTGCCCTTGACGATAACGACGAAGTCATCGGCATAGCGGCAGTAGGCGACAGCTGGCTTCCATTGCCAGTTTTCTCGGATGGCTGTGCTCCGCCCAATCTGGATACTATAGTTCCAGTACCACCGATCTTTCCGGGCCTTCTTGCCAAGATAGCGCTGGTTCAGGTACTGATCGAATTCATGCAGCATGATATTCGACAGCAGCGGTGATATAACACCGCCCTGAGGTACGCCTTCACTTGCTGCCCGGAAAAGACCTGCATCGATGTGGCCGGCTTTGATAAATCGCCAAAGAAGATTCAGGAACCTTCGGTCCTTGATTCTGCGGCGTACAGCTTTCATCAGAAGCCGGTGATGCACGGTATCAAAGTAGCTGGACAGATCCCCTTCGATGACCCAGCGTCCGCGCGTTTCCGTGTTATCCGTCAGTTGTAGTTTCACTGTACGGATCGCGTGGTGGACGCTCCGTTCCGGTCGGAACCCGTAGGAAAGCGTATGGAAATCGCTCTCCCACATTGGCTCCATCGCCATTAACATGGCCCGTTGAACGATGCGGTCGCGCAGGGTGGGGATACCCAGTGGCCGTTGCTTACCGTTGGCCTTCGGGATATACACCCTTCGAGCCGGTAACGGCTGATAAGCATCAGAGAGTAAATCGTGCCTGATTTGTTTCAGAATGGCCGGCAGTCTGGCCTGCACAGTCAGCTTGATCTCTCCATCTATCCCCGGCGTGTTTGCACCTTTGGAAGACAGAGTGATCCGAGCCGCTTCTGCGAGCCAGTCAGGCTGTGCTATCAGGCGCATCAACCTGTCCACCCGGCGGGTGGGGTCGGATGCTGTCCAAGTCGCTAGCTTGCGTTGCATTTCGCTGATTATCAAAGGTCTTCACCTTGTTTGGTCAGGTAGTTTGCTTGGCAAACACATCTAAACTGCTCCCCTTCGCCATGTAATGGGCTTTCCCCATCGCGGACTACTACGGGAGCTCCGCCAGTCAATTCGGCTTCGGGGTCATGCCCCCTTGGCATCCGATATCGACCTTCCCCGGTTTACCTATCTGGACTCCAGCATGCTGAGGAGGCTGCCCATCGCACTCTTTACCCTTGCTTGCCGCAAGTCGACAGGAAGCAGCAGTCCGTTCTGTGATGGATACTGCTGTGCCAAAGCCCTAGCTACTAGTTCAGGCTTCTTCGTTCGGCAACGCTTACGTATCAGACTGCCTCACCTTCCTGTACGGCTTATCAGGTCACGTAAGCCGTGGTGACATTTCAACCCACAGAGGCGGATGAATGGGTTCATGTTCTTCAGCCTTTCAGCACTCAGCCTTGAGGATCATCTTGGCTTAGTGACCTCGCCTCAATCCCCGTTGTCAGCGGGTTACATCACCCTGTGGGCATACCACAGGTCACTGCCGCTCAGGCTCACCACCCTCACAGTAGGTGGGATTGGTTCGTTACTTCCTCATGAAGCACCGGTTCAATATTCCAGATAGACTCGTGGTCCATTTGAGCTTCCATGCTCGCCCTGGACTCCGGGCACACAATAGCTGATGTCCCAACTCCACACCTGGTTCGGGCCTGTCGCGGTAAAGCTGGTTGGCTCCGGCACCTTGCGAGGCGGCTTCATACGCCCTCTGTGGTTCTGTTGCTGATGCTTCTTCAGCACCCGGTAAAACGACGACTCAGAGGCCAGATAGACGCCTTTGTCAGCCAGCGACGGCACGATCTGCGACGGTGGCGAACTCCGATACTGAGGTTGATTACACGCACTCAGAATGGCCAGCTCCTCGGCTTGTGTGAGTTTATGGGGCTGCTCGATCGGCTCTGACTCAGGGCGCTGATCTTCAGCAACCAAACCGTCAACGCCTCGCCAGCGCTTCAATGTGCGCTCGCTGATATCGATGATCTGGGCCACCTTGTACCGGGCAGCACCACCGCTAACGGCTTCATCAAACAGCTCCAGAAGCCTTGCACGTTCGTCCAGTGGCGTTAGTTGTCCTCGCCGCTGTCCGGATCCTCGCCGTACAAGGCTTCGAGCTTTTTTGACAGCACCAGCAGCGAGGTGGTCTCAGCCAGAGCCTTGTCTTTGCGGCGCACTTCCGCTTTCAGTTTTTTGATGGTTTTTCGGGACTCTCGTTTCTCCTTCTGAGCCGCTTTATCCAGGCCTTCCTGCATGCCAGCGCCCTGGAGGCAGGCTTCTTTCCAGCGCTGTACCTGTTCTGGATACAAGCCTTTCTCGCGGCAATAAGCGCTGAGTTCAGCTTCAGACATAGAGGCCGTTTCCACTACAACGGCCAGCTTGGCTTCGGGGGACCAGTCTTCCCCGGTATTACGATTACCTGGCACGGGCATTCCTTGTTGTCGACACTGTTTCAACCAACTATACAGAGTCACATCGGATATGCCTTCCTCCACCGACACTGACAAGACACTGCGGTTCTGCGGTGGCAACAGCTTCTTCAGCACGGCAGCTTTTCGTTCTTCGGAATAACGTGGCATGAATGCTCCCATGCCGCCCCTGAATTATTAATTCAGGCTAAATCGCCAACTGGACAACTAGGCTGACAGAGGGGGCAAACCTCTCTACTGATGGTTACAACCGCGGACATGCTTGCCTCATTCGAAAGCTGCATGCCTTCACAACCATCCCCCGCTTTTTCCAAGTTGAAAAAGACCCCCTGCGCCGTATCTTCAACGGAGTAAGTTTCTGCGTTTCCTAATACATGACCGTATCGCTCTGATCTGGCGAAGGAACCCCTTAAATTTGGCGCAGATTTCCAGGCAAGACCGAAGGCTCCATATTCGTCGCTGCACATTGCCGCACCAATCCGCAACGGTAATGAAAGACCATATGGATCTCGATCAACCAGTTCCGTAAAAAAGGCGTAATAGTCAGACGAAGACACCATCTGAGTTGGATCGATGGGGCCGTCCACGGAGAGGCCGAGACCTAGTAATAAATCCCGAGTTTCGACGCCGGGACTTGCCTGACTGACGACCTTATAAACATACAGTGACGTAATCTGAGCCATATCAGTTTAAATAATCTACGCAGGACCCATCGCGCAACTTCTTATTGTGGCTTGCTCACGCGAAGAAGACCGCGTTAGCCACTTCAGGCATGCCCAATTTCTATTTAAACACTACAAAAGATGAATTGCTGTAGTTATGTTGGCGGGGACCGGCTGAAAAATACCGGCAGGTTGAGAGGCGCCAATGTTCGCTTTTGTTTAAAAGAGCTTGAGCTTAACTGAACGTCCAGAAAGGTCCGCTTTGAAAACCGAGTGGACGCAAAAGTGGGGTGATTTTTTTGCGTGCTACTACATGAACAGAAGTCACGCCATGGTTTCTTTCAGCTAACTTTTAGGATTTTAGATTAGTATGTTTACTAAACCTAAAAACGCTCATTCACTCACTCATACGATCATTTGGGATATTTTATATTGTTATAGGAAGCAAAGGGGCCAAGGGGCCGGACGAATGGCTTCCGCCATCCGGTCAGTGCGGTTACGTGGCTCGGTTTGTACGAGTCTTAAAATCGTACGATTTAAATCCCACGGAACGGGAGTCGGTCTGGTTTCAGGATTTTCTGGGAGACTGTCGCCGGTAAATCGCCTATCTGGTCAAGGCGGGTTCTGGTTTCCCGGTTTGGCCCTCTTGTGATTACGGAGTGCGTCACTTTGACACAAAACGCCCAACTGAAGAACAACTACTGAAAGGCTTGGATGCCGGGCGGCGAACGCCACAGCTGCTGCTCAAAGACTTTAGCCCGCGGGAACGCCTTAAAGGTTCGGTCAAAGCCGAGAGCGTTGATATAGAATCATGGAACTATCTTGGGTTTTTTGCGGATTGTTCACGATCCTCCGTAAAATCGTCCGTCACGCCTTCAGCGGACTTACAAAATTCATCCCAGATAGGGTCTGTTGGCCGGTCATAGCGCTTGACTGAGCCTTTAAGGCGTTCCAGTGGGGTTAGCTCGTGGGGCAGAGGCTGGGCTAGCTCGTCTGCATGGGCTGTGTGGGCATTGAGGCCTTCAAGTAGTTCCTGCTCAGTGATCTGTTTTCTGGACATGGTCCCTCCTTCGAAAGCAGCGTTATTCTTTGTTCATCTCGCGTTCTTTCAGCTCCAGGCGTCGTGACCAGAGACTCCACGCGGTCAGTAGCGCGGCACATGAAATGCCCAAAGCCATTGCGGTGAGTATGCCTGTCTCGAGATCCATGATTTATCCTAATGAGAAGGGATACGGTACCTTGCAGACTACAGCTTAGGTGATTCATCGCGCCCAATCTAGTTGCCTCCTCTAGGGGGCTATCTGGATTGTACGGGTGTTGGTTTTTCAAAAGCTACGCGATGTGTGTGCTTTCTGTAGAGCTTGTAAATTTGGAACGCACTGCGTTCCAAATTGAATCGGACGAGATGCGTGAACTCATACCCATCAGCGAGGCTGAAAAACGCCGGCAGTGACTCAAGATTTGGGGCGAAGCATGCTCCGTTGGCGAGTACGCAGATTGCGCCTCGGCCTAGTAGCAACAGTTATTAAACGGCTCACTGTAGATCTATGAAGCCAGATCCTATTCCAAGGGCCGGGTTGATAACTCGTAGCCGATAGTGCATATTTCTGATCACGACTCTCCCCTTGCAGGCGCATTAAGTTGTGATCAGCTTGGGGCGAAAAAACCGCCTTCTTTGGCGGTTTTTTCATTTCGGGGCACTGGGATGTCAGCATTACTGGAAAGAATTGAAAGCTCCTTGAGTCCAGCATTTCGGCAAGTTAGTACTGTTTATGGCTCAATCAGGGGTTTGTGAGCAAAATATCGTATCGTTCGCTAACTGAAATCGCCCCTTTCAATTTTCTTTGCTACTTCAGTTACCCACCGACGTCCCTCGAAGCAATCAAACAAGTCCAGAGGTTTCTCGCCGCCGAGAGCTGGTACTTCTGACATTAGCCACCGATCTGCGAGCTCGCATGAACTCCAGGCCATCCGGACTGCTGAAAGTGTTCGAAAGCCGTCCAGCAGTGCCTCTGACTTTTGGGTATTCAGCACTCTGGCAGCACAGTCTTTCTCTAGGCCATTTAGGTCGGTGCCGAGGGTCTTCGCGATCAGTTCCGGGCATTCAAAGTAATTCACGGCAAGCCTGACCACGCTGCCGGGTATGCCTGTCCGAACCGCAGCGATAAAGCACGTCGGATTCTGAAAGATATTTGGGTCCAGATTCAGTTCGGCAGAGATGGCCTGCATTGGGTTTGTCATGGTAGTCCTCGACAATGACTGACGGAGCTTCGGCATTTTCGGTTAGAGCCTGTGCACCGAGCTCTTCCTCCATCGCTCCAATTGCAGCTTCTCGAGCAATCATTTTATTGCAGCACTTCCTTGTCGCCCTCAGTGCTATTCTTGTTCTCGAGGGCCATGATTTGAATTTCCGCCCAGAGTTGCTTGTCAGAGCGAAGTAACAGTACCGCAATCACCATTGCAGGAATGGCCAGTATGATCGAACAGATCAGAAGCAAGACAAAAAAGTTACCCAAGTGAAACCTCCTTCTGCAGTGGTTCGATGATTCTGTATGCCTCTCGACTACCCCCTTATTCTAGCAAGGTAAGAGACGACAATTGCTCCTGCGAGTTAGATGATATTGTGCCCACAGCTGTCATTGTTTGACCAAATTTCGTTCAGAAAAAGACTGATTGAACAAAAACCCCCAGAAAACTGCCACCTTTCGGTGACTCAGGGCTGTTCCTCCTGTGGAAAATGAATGTTGACCAAAGGTCATTAGTCTTAATTCAGTTTTCATGAGGTGCAGCAGTGAGTAGAGACATTCTGAGGTATCGCCGAATACGAGTGGATCAACTAATGGTTTCGCAGGATCTGTCGTTGAATGCTCGAAACCTTTTATCTAATCCCTTATATCGTGCACGTGACCTTTCTGAGTGGCCTCAAGAAATCATAAGTGAATATATAGCGTTACACCCCCCTGTCGTCATAGCACGCCAGCGCGGCTTTCACGCTATTGGCAACTTCCGTTCAGTGGAATTGGCGGGTTATCTAGATCCTAAAACCCGTGTCTCAGTTCTGGAGCATGCTCAGGTTCCACAACATAAGCTGCTGGCTCGAGCCGGATTGCTGGAGTTTTTGACAATCAGCTTTGGTGCCCTATGTCCTGCAGTCTATGAGCAGTCTGTCTTGCCTCTCTGGGAGTTATCTAAATCCAGCGAAGGTTTTCCAGAAAGTATCCATTCGAAGCAGGGGTTGGCGAGATTCCTTTCGGGAGATCGAAAGAAGTTCTCGCGACCGAAGCCTGAGGAGCTACAACCAACATATCGTCGGACGGAGTAATGCTAATGACGGCAGTAATTCCTTTTGACGTCACGTCACGGATGCTTGAGAGGCTAATCTCGCCGCCGCAGGATCGACGGAACATCATCACAATCGCGCCGGTCATCGCGAACGTTCTTGGAGTGATGCGAGAAATGGCGCTGTCCTACTCACGATGTGAGGAGGTGTTTGCCCATCTGGATGAAATGATCGAACTCTGCCATGCGATTGAGTTAGGTGCAGATTCGGTGCCCTCTGAATGGATCCCCAAAATGGCATTTTCTCGAGGGTCTTACATCACTGAACATCCAGTTTATGCTGCACTGGACCATCTTTCTCAGCGTTCAACACGCTCGTTGCCACGCGTGGTTCTATTGGCGCATGTGATCCTGTCGGTCTATGCAGGGCGATCGCGTGGAACAGGTTCGGGTACCGTTATACCGATTCCGGACATCAATGTTCTTGCAGCGTGTCGTGAAATTCGCCTGTTGTCGGATGATTATTTGGAGCAGTTCGGGGAGGTTAATTGCAATCCGTTAGCGCTCTACCAGAGTTTGGAAGCTTTCATCCGTTCAAACCCGGCGGGGATTGCGTCTTCAGTATTGGCCCGCTTCCGTAATCTCAGAAGAATAATCGGGCTCTCGCTAGGGCGTGAGCTTCCGCAAAGCCGCACTCGGGGATCCAATGGCCCCCGAGAGTACGTCGACACCTCGTGGCGGGACGATCTAAGCGGTGTAGATCCAGACGACGGATTGGCGACCGACGGTCTATTGGCGATACCAGCACTGTCTTCGGATGATGAGCAGGCGTTGCATGAGGGTGTTTTAGGAGGACTGTCGGCTTCCGACACCATCAGCGCTAATTCAATTCAAATGCTGAACGCCCGGTACTCTGGTAGGCAAGGAAAAGCTCCTGAACATGGGCTTTATCAGCAACGGGCAGTGGCCAATCAGATAAAGCGGAGTGCCCAGTTGCTCGCGGGGCGTTGGGAGCAGTTGAATGAGCTGGATTGGGTCAGCTTTCTTGAATGGGTGGAGCGGGACATCAGCCCAGAAAGCCTGGCATTACTTTTGAGTGCTGTGACGGGTAGGCCGTTGAAACAGGTGGCTGATACCAAGCTCTACGGGAGCAGCGACTTGGTGCCACTGTCTCATTCGGACGAGCATATCTCTCTGTGTGCCGAGTCCAGAACCTGGATATCGAAACCTTTGCGGCCTGAGCGCAGGAGGCCGATGCGAGCAGCTTGGGATCGCAATCTGGCATCGGCCTCCGAGACCCTGGCTTTACCGATACCGGATTTTCTCTGGGCAATACTCATTCGATTTCTGGGAGAGCCCTCGGAGTGGGGTATTCGCAATCTATTTTCCAGAGCCCAAAAATTTACTCTTTTGCACCAGGCAAAAGAAGCATTGAGGGAAGGAGTCCGCCGGGAGGATACGGGGTTAACGGTGACTCGACTACAACGGCAACTGTTTAATCGTCTCGTCAGTGGAAATGGCGATATTGCAGATGCCGTTCTGATTACCGGAATTATGCCACCTTATGGTCAGTCAACGGCACTGTATTACTATCACACAACAGTAGAGCGCCTGCAGAATCTCTATCTGGATACGATAGCCCAAATGCCGGGTTTGCAGAACGAATGTTCGACCTTCATGCGGCAACTAGTGATGAACGAGGAGTCGATCGGCTCGCCTTTCTATCCGAAACCTGAAAGGCTGCCATTGTTGGTCTCTGATCTAAAGGCGGCTGTGGCGCAGGCGCGCACAATGCCATCGGCCGATCACGCCTTGGCAGAGTTTCACAACCACTACACCGTGTATACAGCCTTCCTGGTAGCGTTCGCCACCGGCTATCGGAGTGTCAGGTTCCCAATCTCCCGCGAGTCGGATATCGATGAGGCGAGTGGATTTCTGGTGGTTGCTGATAAGATGGGTGATGATATGAGTCACTCTCGCCTGGTTCCAATCGCCCCAATTCTCCGGGACCATTTGCGGCTATACCGCACATACCGTGAAGCACTGATCCACCGTTTATGGGCCCTTCATAAGCAGCCAGCACCCGAACATTTCCTGTTTTTTCTGGAGAAACGCAGCACCGGTGTTTCTCCGATAACTCCCAAAAAACTTATGGAACATTCTGAGTGGGCTTATGATCTACCGCTCAACACGAATCGACATTTTCTGCGCAGCGAGCTGCGTGCCCGTGGCGTAGCCGGAGAATTGGTTGACGTTTTTATGGGGCATTGGTCCCAAGGTCAAGAGCCCCACGGAAAATTTTCTAGTTTCGATTTTCGAGTCTATCGGGATCAGTTAGCTCCGGTCCTGAACAGGATTTTGGTTGATATGGGCTGGGAACCGTTGGAGGGAGGGCTATGACTCGACATATCCCCACTGACAGGGCCCTGCATGGAGATGAGTATCGCAGTCAGCACCGATTCAACGCCGCCGCCAAAGCACTCGAGAAGTCGCGCACGTTGGACATCATCCGGAGCGACTTCCCCGAAATTTTCGCGCGGACCAAAAACAAGGTGGTCAGAGACTCGGAAGTCACCACTTTGATTGAGCACGTCTGTGGTGGTCAGCCGGGGCAGGAGAAACGGGTTCGACACAACACCATAGTGGAGTTTCTTCGCGAGGGTGTTCGCACTTACAACTGGGATGTAAGTCTTCCAGCCTACGCAACGATGGCACAGGCCGAAAAAGCCCTAGCAACCCCGGAGGCGTTTTCACGCCTGCCTGACTATCGGGAGCTGGAGCAGCGCTTTAACCAGTCTCTCTCTGAGGGGATGTGCACCGAGGGGCTGAATGAACATGAGCTGATGTATTACGAGGCGGGCCAGCTCGTGTTCTCCATGATCAGTTACGGTGGGCTGCATCATCCAGCATGGATTGATGCGGCAACTGAGAAACTGAGCGCCGGCATATTTAGCATCGAGGGAGTTTACTGGTATGAGCTGATGAGCGATCACCAGTTGCGCAGGTGGTTTCCGGATTCACTGACGATTTTATTGATCCGGAGGTGGTGCCGCCGTTGGGGGCGGTGGTGGCCGAAGGAGTCCGCCGCTGAATTGCTGCAAAGGTTTGTCCAACAGGTCGCGGGAGAGTTCGATACGCCGTTAATAAGAATCGGCGCATTCGTTAGTGCAGCCGCTACGGCGAGTAGCCTGGAAAGCTGTGGGTATATCCATCATTACCAGACTAACCGCAATAGCAGTGTTTCTGTGCCTGATTCCGCGTGGTGGCGTCTCAATACCAAAAAGGTTCCCTCGAGGACGGAGACCAGTGGCGTTCAGCCTTTGCTGAACATAATGTCCCCGACAGTGGATGCACCCGAACTAAGGAGCGATATTTCTGTCGATGGACTGGACGGGCTCAGAAATGTTCGTAGAGCGTTACAGTCAAAATGGAATGGCAAGCGGCGAACACGTAAACAAATAGCTGCCAACCTGGCAGACATCGCAGCTGATAGCCGATCGGCACCCATCGTGCGGGTGTTGAGTTTATGGTGTCGGAGCCTAGTAACTCGAGAAAAGACTGGAGGTGCTGACACATTAGCGCTCAACTCCATCAGGACTTATCTTTCGAGAATTGGAGTGCACCTCACGACAGCGCTCGCGATGGTCGGGGACCTGCGGGAGTTGGAGGCGGGTGATTGGGACGAGATTTATGACGAAATTGTCCGGAGCGCGAAATCCAATGCTCACAGGCTGAATCGGGCCACCGCTGCTCGCAAATTCCACAATTTTCTGACAGACCATTTCGCGCTCCCCGAAGCGTTTATTGAGCAAAGAGGAACAGAAAGGGTCGTTGACGCTGAGATTCTCACGCCTGCGGAATTTGCGAGAGCCCTTCAATTGCTCTCCCAGCAGAGCTCCGAACCGCGCCTTGCCAGGATTCGTAGGCTGGTCTTGGTACTCGGGTTCCGCTGTGGCCTCCGGCGAGGCGAGGTCCACAAACTCCAACTGCGCGATCTGCCGGGCTTATGCCGGCCAGAGCTTAGTCGTCCTGAGCTGCTTGTGCGACCCAGCAAGCATGGTTCAGTTAAAAGCAACGCAGGCATCCGGAGAATGCCGCTTTCGGTTTTGCTGACGCACAGCGAGCTCAGAGAGCTGCGGGACTGGGTAAAACTCCGTCTGGCAGAACAAATAGCGAACCGCCCTCATGAACTGGTGTTTTGCGATCGCAATTTCTCAAACATAATGCTGTCACCCTGGCTGCTGTTCAGCCCCATTCAAGAGGCGATGGGGATCGCATCGGGCTCTAGTCTGCGGTTCCATCACCTAAGACACTCATTCGCCACGTTTACAGCGCTGCGCCTCCTGGAATCTAAACCGGGGGAACTATTTAGTGAGGCGTGGGCCAGGGATGATCAGGACAATATTGTGATGCCCCATTGGGGAAGCGATTTCCCGGCATTAGCTGAGCTTGCGTCAGCGGGCTCTGTGACAGGGAAGCGCCTTTGGATGCTCGGCCAATGGGTAGGGCACGCAACGCCCGGGGAGACTCTCAGGAGCTATGTGCATCTCACAGACTGGGCGGCTTTCAAGAGGCGTCTGTCAGTCCAACAAGAGACGCTGACAATGGAGCAGCAAGCGTATCTTCTCGGGATCGACTCGGCATCCGTTTCCGTGTTTCGTACCCGTCACCGTCTGACAGGCAGAACGGATGCGAATGATTTGATGTGTGTCTCCAGCAGTGGTTGGCCGGCCGGATATAGAACTCTGCGGTTATCGGAGTTGAAGGGTTATGTGCTTCCCACTGCTCCAGAAATGAACCTGGACGAGTTGTGTGCTCCTCGAATGACAGCCATGGGCATATACCATTTATTCCATAGAATGGCTGTACTCAAGGCCAAAGGGGTGGGTGACGAAGAGGCTGTGCTGGAATCAGCGACGCATTTTGGCGTAGCTATTGAGCAGGCTAGGCGCTGGCACCGCCGGGCCATGAAGATGATGAACGATAGCACTGACAAAAATGCCGTGAAGGGTGTCTCACGCCGTTGGTCTGCTCATCATCAGGGAGAGCTGCCAAACCCCTTCTTTGAAAGGGATCAGAAAAAGAATCCCAGTGCGACCTGGCCGGAATTAGCTCAGTGTCCCGCTCCACCGACACCTCATGCGGGGCAGGAGTTGACCAACGACATCTTCGAGAAACTTTTGAGTTGGTCCCAGTCAGAACCAGAGGAATTCGCATCGGCATTGAACGCGGTCCAGAACGCAATGCAACGCAGCCATCAACAGATTTCGTTCCGATCGGATGCTGACAAAAAGCGTTACCGTCGGTTGCTCCAGCAGGCGGGCCTTTGTCACCTCGTAACGGTGGTCGTGAAACCGGCCCCAGATAGTAAACACAACAAGGGCCAGATCAAGCGTTACTGGTCAGAAGAGTTGGATGTTCGGGAATCTCGCGTGAAGCTATCGACCGAGTGTGCGATAGGTCAACGTAATCTCTGGGGTGTCGCCCAATTGGAAGTTCGGCCAGAACCAAAATTGGGCGTAGCAGCCAGGCAGATGACGATGACGACAGTCCGGTTTGCTCTGTTTGCGGCCGCTGTTGCCTTTGCTGGCGGCTTGGCGATAGACACTAAGCGGCTCGAGTTTGTAGGTGAGCCGCCAGTGGTTGATGAGGACTAGGAGCGTTTGTGTTTACTGGCCAGTTGGTCCAGTGACCGAGGCTGATACAGCGAGAGGAGTTTCTGTTGCAGTGCCAGCAGCTCATCGAGCTTTTGCTCAATGCCTCGCAGCCGAGTGTTGACGGTGTTGTCGTTGGTTGTAGGTATCGATGCACGGCATTGAATAGCCAGCGCCTGAACATCCGATTGGCGGAGTTGGCGGCGCTGGTCGGCGCCAATCGTGTAATTCAACCTGCCATCGTTCATCCGCCGGTACAGGGTCTTGGTGCTGAGATTGGCCAGCTTGGCGGCCTCGTGGATGTAAAGGTAGCGTTCCGTCATGAGCATGTTTCGCTGGAAAGAGTGGGACATGTCACGAGACAGCGGTGGGACACATCCCTGGCAAATGTCAGGCCATGTCCCAGTTGAGTCACAATGACACCTGGTTCGGCAGCCAAAAGCTACTTGGTGGCCCAAAGCCTTGCGTTTTGGCGAAGCGTTGCCACTGCGGCCGCTCCGCAAAGGCTTGTGCCCGAACGTTTAGTGCGGAGTTCATTCTGTCGGCATAGGCGATGGCCATAACCCCGGGCAGGAGAGGGCGATATCCCGCCGTAGCGTCCTTGGCGGTTAGCAGGTAACGAATCGCCAAGGCACCATCTGACCATTGACGATCCAGCCACGACAGTGCCTTTGCTAAGACCTCCAGAGTCCAATGCTCATGTTTCAGGACAAAGCCCGGTGCAATCGTGCCGTTTTCGTCAAAGCAACGGATTTTCCCGATGTCATGCATCAAGCCTGCGATGGCACAGAGCCACGCTTCGCGCTCATTCATGTCCGGTAAGGACTGCAGCGTTAATCGTGCGACGGCAAGGCTGTGGTCGGCGAGCCCGCCGGCAAATGCGTGATGGTGATCCTGGCTCGCTCTGGCCTGGAAGAAGGGCACACCGATGCTGGACTGTCCGAGGACCTGCCACGTGAACTTTCGCAGGACAGGAACCGGACATGTACTGACCCATGTCTCGGTTTCATCGACGAGGTCTGGCTTGGACACCTGCGAGGCAGGCAGGCAATCGAGACCGTTAAGGGCATCAATCCGGCTCAGCTTGTAACCCGTAACTGGGCCCTCGGTTGGTGATTCGCTCGACGGGTATAACAACCTGACGGGGCCCCAACTGGTGTCTGGGAGTGAAGGGCTATGGCCGTCGGGCTCAAAAATGACATCCAGCACATCTTCGCGATTCTCCAGAGTCATCTCCAGGACCGCTCGACCAAAATTGGCCTCCAGAATGGCCACCCTTGTAATGGTTCCCTCAAAAGAACGGAGGTCACCCGCACGGGGTAGGGAGCTGACGTCCTTCATAGGCTAGCCTCCATACGCAGCAAATCACGCTCAAGTCGTTCGATCAGCCATGGAAGCACTAGCCGAACGCCTTCGTCATCAGGAGCGGTCAGGGTATTCCGGATCCAGGTTTCCAGTGCCTGGGTGTTGGTTTTCTCCCAGCCGAATCCCAAAACACATACCAACGAATCGTCCTGAGGAATGTGGAGGCAAAACTGCAACGCCTTTGCCAGTCGCGTCAGTACAGACTGAGGCGGCGGATAGGCCGCCTCAGTGAAGTGAATAACCGGATAGCTGTTCATGACGTCACCTCGTCTTTCGGGGCACTGCTGGTTGCTTCGAACTCATTGATCAAAAGCCGCTCAAACGCAGAACCATCCCGACGGGTCAGGTTCGGCACATATCGGCTGTACACCCGGAACAACATTTCCGTTGTGGTATGGCCCATCTGCCGGGCAATCCATTCCGGATTCTCGCCAGCAGCCAGCCACAACGTCGCGGCGGTGTGGCGAGTCTGGTACGGCCGGCGCTTTCGCAGCCCCAGATGGCTGAGCAGGGGATACCACACCCGTTTGGTGACGTTGTTGTGGTTAAGCGGGTTTCCTTCACGGTTGCAGAACACAAAGCTCTTGTTTCCGGTAGCCTTGTGCTGGTCATTGAGGGCATCGTAGACGAGTTGAGGCATTTCAATGTGGCGGTAGCTGCCATCGGTTTTGGTTTGCTCGATTTCCCCGTTCACCAATGCCTGGCGAACCAGAATCTGCCGGCGTTGAAAGTCGACGCAATCCCACTGCAAGCCATCGATCTCGCCGGTCCGAAGACCGGTAAAGAAGCGAACGGTGTAGTAGTTCCTGAAATCCGCCCGAACCGTGGCGAGAATCAGACGAACCTCCTCCAGTGAAAACGGCTCTACATCGGACCGGGGCACCTTCAGTGATTTGATCCCCTGGTAGGGTGAGGTAAACTCAAAGCGGTTGGCTGCCTCTCCCAGAATCATGCGCAAAGGCGTCATGATGCGGTTAATACGGCTGGCGGAAAGTGGCTTTTTGCTCCGGGTTTCTACTTTGGCGAGTGACGCCCGGAACGAAAGAATTTCCTGCCTGGTGATGTGGCCAACCTCCTTCTCCCCAAACTCCGGGATCAGGTAGTTCCTCAGGGTTCCTTCGATGGTGGTGATGTGTGACTTTCGCCACTGCACCCGCATCTCATCCAGCCAAGTCTCACAAAACTCACTGAACAACGGCGTGTCGTGGGCTTCGCGAGACCGCAGAAGATCTGCTTGGCGGGTGAACTCCTGAGCACGAGGGCTGTTTGGGAAATACGTGTGGTACTCGAAAGTACCCAGTGTGATTTCCGCTTCGATTCGTTTGAGAATCGCCTGGAGTTTTTTTCGATTTGTGGGCGTGTTGTCCAGAGCCGTTTGCTCTCGGCAGCGTTTGTCCCGGTAGCGGAAGTCAAAGAACAATTTGCCAGTCTCTGGCCGTTCTACAATCTTACCCACGACACACGCCTCCCCGTGCCATCGGCACGGCAAACACAGTGCTGCTGGCCTGGTCAAACATGTCTTGCTCGACTTTCTCCCAGATATAGAGAATCTTCCGGCCGCCAAAGGGGCGGAAATAATGGATGCCCTCAATCAGCACGGAATCCTTCAGCCGTTCACGGATGGTCCGAGCATCGTATTTGATGCGTTGAGCGAGCTCTTCGGTGGTCAGATACTCTTGTGACATAACAATTCACCTCTGCTATGGTTTGGTGCTGGAGAACATGGTGCGCTGTTAGCGCCTCAAAATGTCCTCCTGAAGATTATTATGCACTCATAAAGACCTTTTGCAAGTCTTTCTGATCTCCTGCGAGTTAATTTGTTCTTTGGTGGGCCAAATGATTAAGTGCCATCTGTCCAAACTGATGGGCGAGAAGAAGCTCAAAATTGTTGATGTGGCGAGGGAAACAGGGGTGAACCGGGGGACGATTACCCGGCTTTATCACGAAACAGCGAGTCGTGTGGAGCTTGAGACGATAGACGCGTTATGTCGATTCTTGGGATGCGAAGTGGGGGAGCTGTTCGAATTTGTGGAGGACTCCTAAAAGGGAGTCCTCAAACAATGAAGCATGTGAGTTCGTGATTGGGTGCTCGCCCGGCTGGCTATGCTGTAGAAAGTGTTGTTGATAGTGAATTGGTGAGCCTGAGTAGCGCATGTTCGAGCAATTCCACTGCGTTATCGACTTCCTTCTCCGTGGTCTCAAAACCAAGGCTGAATCGTATGGCAGATTCAGCCTCTTCCGTCGTTAAGCCGATGGCTTTCAGCACGTGAGACGGTTCAGGAATGCCTGAGGTACAAGCTGAGCCAGTTGAAGCAGCTAGCCTCGGTTGTAGTGCGCCCAGAACGTCTTGAGCATTCAAGCCTTCAAATCCAATTGATATGTTGCCCGGATGCCGATTTTCCAGCTCCGCTCCAAACAGTCTTGCGGAATAAGGTAGAGCCAGGAGCTTATTCAAAAATCTGTCCCGAAGGGTACGGAGTTCTTCACGTTTATGGGACGCTTCGGACGAGCTTACATAATCACTTGCTGAGGCCAGTCCAACGCATAATGGGGTTGGTAGAGTGCCAGGGCGAATACCTTTCTGTTGGCCGCCGCCGTATACTAGAGGTTCGATTTGCTCTTGAAGTTCACGGTTTATGTAGAGTGCACCTATGCCTTTTGGACCATACATTTTGTGACCAGATAGACTGAGCATGTCTACATGAGACGCGAAGTCTGCCACAGACATGGCTAGGGGAGCTTGGGCCGCGTCGCAGTGAAAAATGGAACCGTGTTTTCGCACAACCTCTGACAGCTTTTCGATGTCTTGTATCGTGCCAATCTCATTGTTAACGGCCATGATTGAGACCAACAGTACGTCGTCATCCATCAAGCGCTCTAGCTCGGAAACGACGATGTGGCCTTTGTGGTCAACCGGAATGATATCAACGACGAAGCCGTATTGATCTTGAAGCGCGCGCCCAGCCGACAAAATGCACTTGTGCTCAATTGCACTCAGCAAAATTCTTGTTTTTGATGACCCTCTCAGTGCAGCACGCCTGCCCAGCCCAAGAATGGCTAGGTTGTTCGACTCTGTAGCTCCAGAAGAAAAAATGATTTCGTCGCTGTCTGAACCGATTAGTTCAGCTACGCGCTGAGCTGCTGCTTCAACTGTAGTGGCAGAGCGCCAGCCAAGTGCATGGTCCGAGGAGTGGGGATTAGCGAAGGCTTCTGAGAAATGTGGCCGCATTTCGTTCAAAACATGATCAGCAACCGGAGTTGTTGATTGATAGTCAAAATACATAGCCTTTGCCCTAGCAATTAAGAAATTAGTTCTAAGCGAAGCTTTTCCGTGCAAATAATCATCAATGATCAGGCTTCTGGATGAAGCTTCCAGAGACTAATTGACCATAGCATAGGGGTGTATTACAGTCACCTGGACGGATCATCCAGGAGAAGAAAGTGCATGGCACGCGGATTACTGTATCAGCGGAACTATAAACCTCAATTTTCAGGGCATGAGACGTTTCCACTCCGATACGGGTGGTTAAAAAAATGCTTTGATCGTGTGGCTCAGACTGAGGGTGAGACCGCTAATAAGTCCCTGTGTTGGGGGCATGATGCTATTGCGATATTTGGAGTTGGTAAGAATATGGTTGCCTCAATTCGGCATTGGGCAACTGTCGCAGGAGTTATCAAGGAACTTTCGGGAACGAGCCAAGTTACTACAACCGCGCTCGGTAAGTTCCTTTTCGGGCAGGATGGGGTGGACCCTTATCTAGAAAATCCGAACTCACTATGGCTGATTCATTGGAACTTGGCGACAGAGTGGGAAAAGAAAACGACATGGTATTGGACGTTCAGTTATTTCTCCGCCGTCACATTTGAGCGCGACAAACTCGTCAAGAGATTGCAGGAAGAGTGGCCTGCATCAGCTCATGCAACGATTAAGAACGACGTTGCGTGTTTTTTGCGTACCTATTCTGATCAGCCCTCGTCTGCGAAAGGTAGGCGAGACGATTCTCTCGAAAGCCCTCTTACCGAGCTTGGTTTAATAAAGCACGTATCGCGACAAGATGAGTACCGGTTCGTCCGTGGTCAGAAAAACACGCTAGGCGACGGTGTCTTTGTTTTTGCCCTCATGAAATTCTGGCAGGAATTCTCTCCACAGTCTTCAACGCTTGCGTTCGAGGCGATTGCCCACGAGCCCGGGTCTCCAGGGAGAGTCTTTCTGTTGGATGAGAATGATGTTGCTGATCGTTTGTTTAAACTCGACGGCTTTACTAATAGTGCTCTTCGTTGGTCAGAAACCGCGGGCTTGAAGCAGGTTATTCGGACCTCAGATCTGGACTTCGATAATGCGCTTGATTTTGTTAAGAAAGATTTCGAAAGCTCAGATGATAGAGAGGCAGCCTAGTGGCTTTGATTGATCGCGTCAGCATTGCTCGGCGTTTCCAAAAATCTATACAAATTGACACGGATCTAGGAAGTAAAGAAGCCCTGGATGGATTTGTATGCCCTCAGTCGTCAGCTGATGTTCTTATTTCGATGGCTCGGCACAGCTCCGAAACCGGGCAGGGTGCATTTACCTGGACAGGGCCATACGGTAGTGGCAAGTCAAGCTTGGCAATTGCTCTAAGCGCTTTGCTGGATGGGAACGCTGAGTTACAAGAGCAAGCGGCGTCTGTCTTCGGAAATGAACTCACCCAAAAAATGCGAGAGGCTTTTCCGACTGGTGAACTAGGATGGCGAATCCTGCCGGTTGTTGGAAGACGAGGTGATCCGGTTAGTGTCCTGGGAGAAGCTTTAGAGAGGGGCGGTTATGCATCTCCAAGCTCGGAGCTGAACTGGACAGAAGATAGCATAGTGGAAAGTCTTGTTTCTCTGGCTATTAGCGATGCATCTGCGCATGGTGGTCTCCTCTTATTTGTCGACGAGATGGGGAAGTTCCTAGAAGCTGCTGCTCAGGACGGATCTGATGTTTATCTTTTCCAGCGAATAGCAGAAGCTGCATCGCGGAGTAACGGTCGACTTCTTTTCGTAGGCGTCCTACATCAAGCGTTTGACGAATATGCCCATCGGCTTTCACATGAACTGCGAAATGAGTGGTCGAAAATTCAAGGACGTTTCGTTGATTTGCCCGTTAATACGATGGGCGAAGAACAGATTGACCTCATTTCTCGTGCGATTGAGGTGGACGGAGGCAAGCCGAAGCCTGGAAATCAGGTGCAAACTGTTGCGAACATTGCGCGTAAGGAGCGTCCAGAGAGTGCGGGGCGATTGGCCGAGATGTTGGCTAGGTGTTGGCCTCTGCACCCTGTTGTAGCTTGCCTTTTGGGTCCCATTTCTCGCCGCAGATTTGGGCAAAACCAACGTAGCATTTTCGGCTTCCTCAACTCTTCTGAGCCAAATGGATTTCAAGATTTTCTCCGCTTGGCGGATGAAGCTGATGTCTACACGCTGGATAGGTTATGGGACTATCTGCGCGCCAATCTTGAGCCTTCGATTCTGGCGTCTCCAGATGGTCATCGATGGGCGATTGCAGCTGAAGCTTTAGACCGGTGTGAGGGTAATGGCGGGGATGATTTCTTAGTTAAGGTTCTAAAAAATATAGCACTTGTAGATCTGTTTAAGGAACGATCGGGGCTTGTGCCAAGCTTCGAGCTGCTTCAAACCTGCTTCCCTGATCATAGCGAAGGCTCATTGAAAGATGCGCTCGCGCTCCTGGGTAAATGGTCACTGACCATATTTAAGAAGTTTCAGGGCGCCCATGCCATCTTTGCCGGCAGTGATTTCAATATTGATCAGGCCCTCGGCACGGCGTTGGAGGATATTGCAGAGCTGGATTACAAAAAGCTTGAATCCTTGGCTGGTTTACAGCCTGTTCTCGCCAAGCGACATTACCATGAGACAGGCGCCATGCGATGGTTTGATATGAATATCACGCCCGCAAAGGACGTGCTGAGGGTGGCTGAGGGGTTTAAACCAAAGAATGGGGTCATTGGAGAGTTTCTGCTCGTTGTTCCCACCAAAGGCGAAGATGAAGAACAGATTCACGACCTTTGCCAACAGGCGGCCGACTTAAGTGAAGAATGGGATATCGTGGCGGGCTACTCACAGCAAGCCTGGTCGGTCGTAGTGCTGGCGAAGGAGTTGTTGGCGCTCCACAAAGTTAGCAACGATCACCCCGAGCTTGCTGGTGATCCGGTAGCGAGGCGAGAAGTATCGGCAAGAATTGCTGAGATGCAGGCGCAGTTAGAAATGGAATTGAGCAAGTTTGTTGCCAATGCTATCTGGTGCCGAAAAGGAGAGGTCGCAAAGCAATACAGTCAGACCGGCTTGAATGGTTTGGCTTCGGAGCTTGCTGGCAATCGTTATAGTCAGTGTCCGACACTTCACAACGAGCTTCTGAATCGTCAAAAGCCCTCAGGCAGCGCCATAGCGGGCCAGAATGCGCTTCTCAAACGCATGATTATGCGAGAAGCCGAGCCACGCTTAGGCATTAACGGTTTCCCCGTAGAGGGAGGCTTGTATGTTTCGCTCTTGCAAGCCACAGGTCTTCATGCTGAAACCGAAAATGGTTGGCGTTTTGTTGCGCCGTCTGAGAATGACGAGCAGCATAACCTAGCTCCAGCCTGGAATGCTGCAATTCAATATATTAAAGATCGTAAGGATCGGCCCGTAACAATTGCGGAAGTATTTGATAACTGTTGGGCGAGAAAGCCGTTCGGTATCAAGCCGGGGCTGATGCCCGTGTTATCCGTTGCGTTCATCCTCAGTCAACGAGATCACCTCGCTATATATAGGCAAGGTTTATTCCGGGCCACATTTGATGATGTGGACGTGGATTACCTGGCAAAGGATGCGGAGACGATCCAATTACGTTGGATGGATCTCGATAAGGTTTCGCGTAGCTTGCTCTCAGAAATGGTCGATCTCGTGCGGGAGCTTGACGGAAAAAATGAGCTCATCCATCTCCAGCCCATCGACGTTGCGCGGGGGTTAGTTGCTATTTATGAAAAGCTCCCAAACTGGACGAAGCGAACCATGCGACTGTCCTCTAGAGCCGTCCAGGTTCGAGATATGTTCAAGCGTGCAAACGATCCGAATAAGTTTCTATTCGATGATATTCCAGCTTTTGTCGATCCACAGAGTGCGGACATGTCAGAGCAATTTGATGTTCACAATGTCGTTTCTGTCGTGCGCGAGGGGCTTCAAGAGTTGGTGCAAGCATACCCAGCGATGGTAAATCGACTTAGGGACATGCTTCTTGCTGAGTTGCAAGTCCCCAATCTCTCACCTCAATCGCTCATTGAATTACGCGATCGCGCGGAGAACGTGAAGGAACTCGCTGGTGATTTCCGTTTGGACGCATTTGTGGGGCGGCTTGCAGAATTTGATGGCAGCGACCAAGGCTTCGAATCTATTGCCAGCCTTGCAGCAAACAAACCACCGCGAGATTGGGTTGATCCGGATATGGATCGAGCGTCAATAGAGCTCGCTTCTATGGCGCAAAAGTTCCTCAAAGCAGAAACCTTCACAAGGATAAAGGGCCGGCCTGAGAAACGGCATGCAATGGCAGTACTTGTTGGTAAAGATGGAAGGCCAACACCACTTCTGCAAGAGTTTGAAGTTACTGACTCCGACCGGGAAGAGATTGAGCATCTCGTTGATAGGGTCACGGAGACCTTGGATGGGGCTGGAACGATGAACAAAAATATTGTTCTCGCTGCGTTAGCACAATTGAGTGCACGATACATCGAAGACCCGAAGTTAAAGAAGTCCAATTCAGAAAATGGTGAGGTCGCGTAGCGATATGGCAACCAAAGAAAGGCATGTTTTAGGTTTGTCCGGGGGAAGGGATAGTGCTGCCCTGGCTGTGTACATGCGGCAACACCATCCTGAAATCGATATCGAGTATTTCTTTACCGATACTGGTAAAGAGTTGCCCGAGGTATATGAGTATCTTGGCCGCCTTGAAGGATTTCTTGGTAAGCCAATCCAACGTTTGAATCCCGATCGCGATTTCGATTTTTGGTTAAAGCAATACAATGATTTTTTGCCTTCTGCCCAAACAAGATGGTGCACGCGTCAACTGAAACTCCGACCGTTCGAGCAATGGGTTCGGCCCATGCTGGATGAGGGTATGACCATATACAGCTACGTAGCTATTCGCGGGGATGAGGAGTATCGCGAGGGATACGCGTCGAAAGACGACAACCTTATAGTAAAGCTTCCCTTCAAAGATGCCGGTATCGACAAGGCCGATGTCCTAGATATTCTAGAGGGAGCTGGCCTGGGGCTACCGAAATATTATGAGTGGCGTACTCGAAGTGGCTGTACGTTCTGCTTCTATCAGCAGAAGATTGAATGGGTTCGCTTGATGGAGCGCCACCCAGAAGCTTTCGAAGAAGCCAAAGCCTACGAAAAAAATGCTGTTGAACACGGCTCACCGTTTACTTGGAGCCAAGGCGAGTCTCTGGAAGACCTAGAAAAGCCTGCCCGAGTACAACAGATAAAAGAGGACCACGAGGCACGTTTGGCTAGGCAGAAGAGTAAATCTCAACAAAACCCTCTTCGCAGTGACAGTGAGCCTTTGGATATTGATGACCTTTATGGGAAAGCGAAGGTCTGTCTTGCTTGTCATAAATAAGATGTTATCTGTCCACATTCCCAAGAGCACGATTAGATGGAAAATTTCGTAACGGCTTTAGAAAAGTTTTTCTACGAAGTTATCGGCCAGCTCTTGCCTGGGATGTTTTTGCTTGTTGGCTTATTCTTCGTGCTTCCAGGTGATTTCGCTGAGGAATTCAGGCCTACCGGGCAATTCGAGATTTGGGTCTTCCTTGCGGTGTCATACTGCTTTGGTGCAGCGCTGGCGGCACTCGGTCAGTATTTTTTTATTCCGGTATATACAAAAAGCGCTCAGGTTATTTTTAACCGTTTTTTCAAAAAAGAAGAAATTGATGAATCCGAGATTAAAAAGCTCTTGGTTAGTAACAAAGGTCTTAATAAAAAATTAGAGAATGAGGATTCCTATAAAATAATAAGTAATCGATTCAAAGGAGTGCGGTCTCTACGGACTTTGAGGAACGTCGCAATGTCCTCGATCGATGGAGCCGATAAAGAAACGACTGTTAGATTGATGTTCATCAGCCTTTTGTCGCAGGGCGTTGCAACTAGCATCCTAATATTGACAGTGGTTTCTGTTGTTTCCATTTGGATTGATGAGATCTATCCTATTTTTGGAGCGATCCTAGCATCTGTTCTTATTTTGCTTTTGGGTGTAGCGCTCGCTCTGCCTTTTGTACTTCGTGCATATTCTGGCCCATTCCGATCACTGATTCCGGTTTAATCCGATCACCCATTCTGGAACTTTCCGATCATTGATTCTGGTTTTATCCGATCATTTTTGCCGATTTTCCAGAATCGGTGATCGGAA
>Ga0207876_1000196_pt1 | contig 26420 bp, 21 predicted proteins | sample MalvirmetaMSP146_FD_184237 | JGI IMG/M metagenome (GOLD analysis project Ga0207876, IMG submission 184237) | Marine viral communities from the Deep Pacific Ocean - MSP-146 (SPAdes) | ecosystem: Environmental > Aquatic > Marine > Oceanic | place: Pacific Ocean | collected 2011-07-10
CAAGGTCTACTCGCTGCGCTGCGTTCCACCTTGCAAGGCTCGCCCCGGCGTCTGCTTCGACGGGTGCGGTTGATGGGCGGTCGGGATCTCACGACAGGGCAGGGCCTGGTCAGCATTCAGCAACGATGCGGCGGCAGAGCCGCGCTTGAATTGATTCCGGGCTCTGCCCGGACCCGGCGGCATCCGGACAATCAAGATCATCACAGGGCAAAAGACAAGCCTGGCGTTAGATGAATATGCGCAAAGGGGGCTGATATATATGGGTTTTTATTCTTTTAAAAATATACAGAAAGATTGACAGTAACGCAGTGAAAACCGATAATGATTACATGGTCAGCGGGGTGCTGGCCTCCGGGTTCGCCGCCGGTTATCGAGGCGAGTTAGGAGATTGTTTAATGTTGAAAGTCATTTCTACCCCCCATCTGGAAAACCGTGCTGCCTGGATCATGGCGCTGGAACTGCGTGACATTTTTGTGGCTCAGCCTGCGGCCCACGTTCGTCGCTACGGCCTGCACAAGGACGATTTCAACCTTGTGATCACTGATAGCGCCGAGGCCATGAGCCGAGGCAAGACCCTGAACCGTTTTAGCCTGGGCGGCAATGAGGGCGATGTGATCGATTTTCTGGCGATCTGTAGCTGGTCGCTGAAAAAGGTCCTGGAGGTTTGCGCCTCATTCAACTGTGAGCCAACCAAGCACATCCGCCTGCGGGACCAGTTGAAGCTTTGGGGCTATCAGCGGGATGCGAAAATCGAGTTCTGCCCGTTCGCTGCTCAGCGAGTGAACCCACTGCAAAAACTACCTGCCAAATGGACGATTCCCCACGTTGTCCGTCTGCTGGCTCGGGATACCGATGCGGTCGTCAAAACCCAATGGGAGTTGACCGACGACTACAAAGCGGATGCCGACCGGAATTTTGGCCGTGACCACCGCCCTGATCGTCTGTCCTTGCTGCGCGAACTGGTCGAGGGAGGACGGGATTGGCGGATTCACGAAGATCACTCTGGTCTGTCCATTTCCCACGGCCAGCGCTCTTACGCGATTGACCTCCCTGATCGGCTGATTGCCGCCTAACCCTTGCGGGGGCGAGAGCCCCCAACGGTTTCCGTCCGGAAACACCAAATCGATAAGGAATTGACACCATGGAACAGCAAATCAAATTGAACGCCCTCACGATCTCTGGGAAGAACGTTCGCAAGGTATCTGCAGCAGAGGTTGAGGATCAGCAGTTAATCGCTTCAATCGGCTCTCAGGGGCTCCTACAGAACCTGATTGTGGTGAAGTCGAAGAAGCGGGGTAAGTATGAAGTGGTTGGCGGCGGCCGCCGTCTGGCAGCATTGCAGCATTTGGCGGAGAACGGCGACATTGAAAAGGATTATCTGGTGCGCTGCGTGGTGAAAGATCAGGGCGACGCCATTGAGGCCTCAATGGCCGAAAACCTGAAAGCCAACATGCACGACGCCGATTGGTTTGCAGCCTACATGCAGTTAAAAGAGCAAGGCATGAGCGCCGAGGACATTGCCAAGAAGTTCGGCCACAGCGTGACGGATGTTCGCAAACTGTTGAAGCTCGGCGGGGTGGCCCCGGTGATTTTGGAGGCTTTCCGCAATCGGGAGCTTGATAAAGGGCTGGTGATGGCATTCACCGTGTCTGATGATCAGGAGAAACAGGAGGCGGTGTTTTCCGAATTGCAGGGTGGCTACGGGCTCAGCGCTTGGGAGATTCGTTCTCGTTTGCTGCCTGACAATGTCCGAAGCACGGAGCCAATGGCTTTGTTTGTGGGCCTGGAAGCCTATGAGAAGGCCGGTGGCAGTGTGGCCTCCGATCTGTTCCAGGAGGTGACCTATTTAAACGATCCTGAGCTTTTGCAGTCGTTGGCAGAGGCCAAGATCAAGGGGCTGGTGGCCGAGAAGAAGGACGAGGGCTGGAAGTGGGTTGAACACACCTTTAACGGATTCTGGTCCACGCCATTTGCCAGCATGAGGCGGGTAGAGCCGGAAATCGAGGTGGACTTGCCCGAGGCGTTGACTGCACGGCTGGCCGAGATCGATGCCTGTTTGAACGTCATGAACGAAAAGCCCATGGCCGAGTGGTCCGAAGAAGACGAGGAAGCCCACGACCGACTGACCGATGAAGAAAGGGATTTGCAGGAGCAAAAGGATAACTGTCGAATTTTCTCCGTCGGGCAGAAAGCCGAGGCAGGCGTCCTGATCCTTATCAATCGGGAAGGGGAGCCGGAATACCGTGAAGGGATCGTGAAACCCGAAGACGCTAACGGTGAGAGCGAGGACGAAGACGAGACAGGTGGGGTTGAAGCTCCCAAGAAACCGGAAGAAAGCGCGGCGTTGTTGAGTGACCTGAGTGCCTATGCCTTACAGGCCCTGCAAGCTGATCTGATGGATTCGCCAGAGCTTTGTTTCGATCTGTCAGTGTTCAACATGGCCCTTCAGCGCGTGGCTCAAAGTTTCCTCAGACCCTGTGACATCAGTGTTCAATGGGCTGAATTCAGCCCTAAGGACATCGAGGAGACCAAAGCTGCGGAGAAGATTCAGACAGCGCGGAATGGCCTCAATCTGGCGTGGATGAACGAGAAAAGCGAGGCGGATATGTTCAAGGCATTCCAGTCTTTGACCATGCCGGACAAGCTCGCGATTCACGGGTTTTGTGTGGCTCAGTCCCTGCGGTCATCCAGTTCGGTCATTGCCGAGATCGTGAAGGAGCAAATCAGCTTTGATCTGAGCGCCCTGTGGCAGCCAACCAAGGACAACTATTTCAAGCGGGTCAAGCGCGAGAAGCTGCTGGATATTTTGGTCGAGCTTAAGGGCACTGATCTGGCCGCGGGTATGGCGAGTGCCAAGAAACGCGATCTGGCTGAGTTGCTGGATGGGCTTGAGGAATCCAAAGGATGGCTACCGCCACAGATGCGGCCTGAACCGGTCGAGGCTTGAGGTTAGGCCGGGGCCGGAGGCTAGGTAGCTTCCAGCCTCTGGCCGCTCGAAGCGTGGAAAAATAAGGGACTTGGCCGTAATGGTGGCCTTGACGCTGTCTGGTTCCGGAGAAAAGGGGCAGAACGATGGAAACTATGGAGTTGTCGGATCTTTTTGATGTTTCAGAGGCACAACCGGAGCATTTAAAGCAGATTGTTGATCATTACGTGGAGCTTCTGGACGTTGGCGACCGGGATGGGTACCAGGTATGTGCGGAGTTTTTGAGGGCGGTCGAGAGGGTTGGATATACCTTCTCTTACGGGCTCGATGGTGTGCCTTATGGTTTGAGGCGCGCCCTTCGGGGCGGGCTGCTCCGGGTTCGCTAATCGCTCATCCCGCCGTTGGCGGGACTGACGCCCTGCGTATCCCTCGCGCTTCCCGACCCCCGGCCGGTAAAGGATCCCCGCTGAAGCGGGGCCCCCGAAGTCGGATCAACAGACGCTTCGCGACTGTTAAGACGATCCTCCAGGAGCGAGTGGCTGTGCCACACGCTCTAAAAGCGGGGTGAAGTGCTTCCCGCAGATCGATCCCGACCCCCCATCAACCTTGTTGCACCCTCAGACACCAGGACGAGCCTTACAAGGTCTACTCGCTGCGCTGCGTTCCACCTTGCAAGGCTCGCCCCGGCGTCTGCTTCGACGGGTGCGGTTGATGGGCGGTCGGGATCTCACGACAGGGTAGGGGCCTGGTCAGCATTCAGCAACGATGCGGCGGCAGAGCCGCGCTTGAATTGATTCCGGGCTCTGCCCGGGCCCGGCGGCATCCGGACAATCAAGATCATCACAGGGCATAAGGCAAGCGGAGACTTAGACCAATCGGTGCAAAGAGGGCTGATTTTAATGGGGTTTTATTCTTTCAAAGATATACAAAGAGATTGACATAGCAGCAAAATAAACCGATAATTATCACATGGTCAGTAAGCAACTGGCACCGGGTTCGCCGCCGGATTTCGAGGCGAGTTAGGAGATTCCCACCATGGCAAAGCGCGACCTCTATCAAGAAATCACTTCCGAGTTTCTGGCAGCTCTCAAAGAAGGCACAAAACCGTGGGTCTGTCCGTGGACTTCAGGCGGATCGTTCGCCATGCCGGTCAATGGCACAACTGGCAAGCCTTACTCCGGTATGAACGTTTTATTGCTGGCAATGCGCGCGCGTTCAGAAGGCTATCGTTCTAACCAGTGGATGACCTTTCAGCAGGGCAAAGCACAAGGCGCGTTTGTTCGTAAAGGCGAGAAGGGAACAACCTGCATTTTCTTTAAGCCAATGGAGAAGGAAAACCGCGATACAGGAGAGACGGAAAAGTACGCCGTGCTTAACGCGTTTACTGTGTTTAATCGTGAACAGTTCGAAGGATTCGAGGCGCCAGCGCAAGAGCCAACCTGGGCGCCGATCGAGGATGCCGAAGCGATCTGTCAGGCGTTCCCGATTGAAACCCGCCACGGCGGAGACAGCGCCCACTATATCCCTTCATTGGACCGGATCCATATGCCGACCCGTGAGCAGTTTGCCAAAGGTGAGGATTACTACGCCACGCGCCTGCATGAAATGGTCCATGCCACAGGTCATAAAAGCCGACTGGATCGACAGCTGGTTGGTAAATTCGGCTCTGATGCTTATGCCTTTGAAGAGTTAGTGGCTGAGCTTGGTAGCTGGATGCTTTGTAGTCGGATTGGCCTGCAAGGTGACATGCAGCATAAGAGCTATCTGGCCCACTGGATCCGAATTCTGGACTTCGACAAGAAGGCATTGTTTAAGGCAGCGACACTGGCACAGAAGGCCCATGATCTTTGCTTCGAGTACCTGGCCCAGCTGGAGAGCAAAAAGGAGGACATAGCTGCCTGAATGGGCGAAGAAGAAAGGGCCACGAAGGCCCTTTTTTTGTGCCTGAAATTTGAGCGGGGCGCGACCACCTGGACGGCGGCCGCGCCGATCATAGGGATTCCGCCGATGGTTCTTTGCGTGCGGATCCAAATGCTGCGCCCGTCTCTTCTTTGACTGAGTTTCTTAACCTGGTCAGTTCCTTTTCACCTTTCTCAACAGCCTCTTCAACTGCGTCACGGATCAGCATGGCCAGATCAAACGATAATTCGTCGTCGATCTTCTGGATCTGATCTCGCAGATTGTCCGCCCGTAACTTGAGTGAGCGCGGCACCTTTGCAGATACCGTTACTGTGTCTTCGCGCGACTTAATAAATACCGAATTTTTTCCCATTTCATACTCTCCTGGTCTACCTGTGGTTTACCGATGGTTTACTGACAAAGACCCTGATGTCTAAAACACCAGGTTGGAGCAGGGGATTGGACCTCAGCGACGCGGTCGCCTTGGTTTCGTCACACCCTACGCAGCTGACGCTGCTTTACTCTATCCCTTGTGCCACAAGGGATAGAGCGCATACGCCCAGCGGGCGATGCGGTATGCACTTCCGAGTACATGCCCTGATTTCAGTAGTGCTGGCGCGCATACGGGCTTCATACTAGTATATGAAACAATATAAAGCTATAAGGAGCCCCAAGTTGTGAGAGCCGTTTCGATTCGCGTGTCCGAGGACACGATTGCCTTTGTTAAACAGGAAGCCAAAAAGCGAGGGATCGCCACCGAAGCTGAAATGTGGCGAATTCTCATCGAGAGGGGAGTTGCTGCCAGCGAAGGCACCCAGGCGCAGATCGATGCCTTGCTCAAGATTGGCGTTCAGTCGTTGTGCCTGACCCAGCGGGTTGCCGGCAACCAAAATGAAAATCTAATTGCAGAGGCGCGGGAAGATGCGCGGTCAATGCTCGCACGGATGGGAGTGATTTAGATGAGTATTTTCAGGGGCTCCAACATAGGTAACTTTACCCGAGGCGGCCAAACCACCATCCACTATTTGCGGATGATCTGGCAGGTCGTTGTCCAGTTCTCCAGATTGTGCATGATTCTGTTTGTGGTGACTCTGGCAGCAACTTATTGGCTGAAAACAACGCCAATAGAGCGATCCCTTGCGGTCGGTTACATGGAAGCCTATGTGAAGTATGAGGGCCTGAAGATTGACGATGCAACGGTCTCCATCACGTACCCGGATGGGAGGAATCGAGAAATCCCGGCCGTGGGGTTTCTGAGAAATCCCGAGATCCATCGGGTGCTTGGGCAAAGCAAGAGTGCCTTAGCTTTTGGTGTGGTGTTCGGGGCTTTAGCTCTTTGCATTTTTGGTTTCATAGCTTGGCGCTTCCTGAATTCCACGGGGGAGGGTTTCTCTAACGAGGAATTTGTCAGGGGTGGCAAATTGGTAGAGCCGAAAGAGCTCGCCAAAGAGATCAAGCGCAAAACCAAAACAGCCGGAATGACGATTGCCAATATCCCGATTCCGCAGGAGTCGGAGCCCGCTCATTTCTTGATTGTTGGGGCCCCAGGTACAGGTAAGTCGGTTACCTATAACGAAATGGGCCAGGTCATTCGAAAAAGAGGCGAGCGGGCCATTATTTATGATCCCTCGGGTCAAATGGTCGAGCACTTCTACCGCGAAGGGCATGACGTCATCCTCAGCCCGTTTGATGCCAGAGGTCGGGCCTGGGATGTGTGGACGGAATGCAAAGAGGATTATGAGTTTGATCAGTTGGCCACCTCATTCATTCCGGATCAGAAGTCGAACGATCCGTTCTGGGGGAACGCTGCTCGAATTGTTTTTGCGGCGATCGCCAGAAAGTTGGCTGATCACCCGGAGCGTTCCAATAAGCTGCTTGTTGATAAGATTCTGAACACAGACCTGGACGAGATCATTGAGTTTTTGAAAGGCACGGAGGGCGCATCGATTCTGTCCGAGGGCGCCGAGAAAATGGCGTCTTCAGTGCGGGCTGTTCTGGCGACCTACACAAGGCCATTGAAATACCTTCAGGACGCTGGCCCTACGTTTTCGATCAAGGAGTGGGTCCGCGATGGTGACGGCGACCAGTGGGTTTTCATCACGCGAAAAGACGATCAGAAGGATGTAGTTAAGCCTTTGATCACGGCTTGGCTGGACACGGCATCGTCGGCCATTTTGTCGATGGAACCGTGTAGGGAAAGACGGATCTGGTTGCTCATTGATGAGCTTCCCAGCCTGAACCGTTTGCCCACGATTACCGACACCCTGGCGCAGTCCCGAAAGTTTGGCGGGTGTGGTGTTCTGGGCGTTCAAAGCTATCCCCAGCTGGTTTCGATTTATGGTCGCGATGAAGCCGATACCTTGGCTGGCATGTGCTCAACCTGGGCGGTATTCCGGTTTAACGAAGAGCGCTCGGCGAAATGGGCCAGCCTTGGGCTGGGGAGCATTGAACAGCTAGAGACGAACGAGGGCATTTCCTACGGTGTGAATGACATTCGCGATGGTGTCTCGCTGAATCGTCAGCGCCAGCTTCGACCGATTGTGCTGCCCACCGAGATCCAATTTTTGCCGGATCTTGTCGGCTATCTGAAACTTGGCCGGTCGTTCCCGGTTGCACAGTTCAAGCTCAAGAGAAAGGAGCTTGAAAAGATTGCGGAAGGTTATATCACCCGGGATATGACGCCGGCTCCACCAGAGAACGTTGTTTCGATCAAGGATGCCAAGCCCACAGACTACGTCGATGGAGCACTTTTCTGATGTTGTCTATCAAGGCGCTTGGAAGCGCGAAACAAGCGGGTTCCTACTACAAGGATGCCGATTATTACGGCAAGAATGAGAACGGGGAAAAGGAGCCGATCCCGAGTGAGTGGGTCGGCAAAGGCGCCGCTCTGATGGGTCTGGAAGGGCCAGTAGACATAAAGGTATTCCAGCATGCCCTGGAGGGGCGATTGCCCACAGGAGACACGCTGGGGAGATCTGATGGCAAAGGCGGACTGGAGCACAAGCCTGGTTGGGATTTCACATTTTCGGCACCGAAATCCGTGTCGGTTATGGCGTTGATCGGCGGTGACGAGCGGCTTATGGCGGCTCACAAAGAGGCTGTTAAAACGGCGCTTGGGTATGTGGAAGACAAGTTGGTTGGTGCGCGTAATACCGCTGACGGGGTTGCTCAATTTGTCCGGACTGAGAACCTGGCAGCTGCGACCTTCACTCACACCACCAGTCGTGCGCTGGATCCGCAGTTACACACCCATAGCGTAATCTTGAACGCTACGCTGCGAAATGATGGGCTCTGGCGGTCGATCGAAAGTCGGAAAATGTACGATCCGAACGTTGCCGCAGGCCAAGTCTATCGTTCGGAATTGGCAATGAAGGCCCACGAACTGGGTTACACCGTGGAGCCTGCTAAAAACGGCACGTTTGAGCTCAAAGAGGTTTCCCAAGAGCTTCGTGATCTGTACTCGAAAAGGCGGAAAGACATTGAGGCCGCCGCCAAAGAGCGAGGTTTAGAAGGCGCGAAGGCGATGGATCGGGCCTCTTTAATGACGCGCGAGGCGAAGCAGTCTGCCACTGAGGATGTGCTGCAAGAGCGGTGGCGTTTTGAGTTACAGGAGGCGCGCCTGTCCGTCCCGAGTCTTCCGGAGGCTCGCATTGACCTGGCCAAAGATCCGCAGGAAAAGGCAAAGGAAGATGCCATTTTCGCGTATAAGAAATTAGCTGAACGAGAAGCGGTTTTTTCTGAAGGTGAACTTATAAAGATGACCCTGGCCTGGGGAATCGGGCGGCAAACAATTAAAGATGTAGAGAGAGCCGTCAGTGACCTAAAACAGGAAAAGGTGTTACTCCATGCCAGCGGCATTTCCAGGGATGAGGCCTATTTGACGACGCCACAGGCGCTCAAGAAAGAGCGATACATTGTCGACCTGGTGAAGACCGGTCAGAACGAACTGAAGCCAATTTCTGGCAAAGGTGTGGTTAAGGAATACGGCCAATCGTTGGGTTTCACGAAGGGCCAGCAGGAGGCGGCAGAGACGATCCTGAACAGCAAGGACCGAATTGTGGGTGTTCAGGGCTATGCCGGTACGGGCAAGACTTACATGCTTTCTGCCGTTCGGGAAGTGGCGGAAGGTAAAGGGTATTCGGTACGCGGTTTTGCGCCGACCGGTTCGGCTAGCGACTCGCTAATGGAAGGGTCGGGCATTCGAAGCCAAACGCTTGCCAGTCACCTGTATGCCTTGGCGCGGGAGGACGAGGGCAAGGGTGGCAAGGGCCTGGATCAGAAAAAGCTCTGGGTGGTGGATGAGGGCTCACTGGTGAACGCTAATCAGATGGCCGATCTTCTGACCTACGCACGAAAGGAAGGTGCTCGGGTGGCTTTGATTGGTGATCATGCCCAGATCGGAGCTGTGGAGTGGGGTAAGCCGTTTGCTCAGTTGGTTCGGGGCGGAATGAAAACCGCTCATATGACTGAAATTCAGCGTCAGAAGAACAGTCCCTTGCTCTTGCAGGCGGTGAAAGATGCGATGGTTGGCCATGCTTCAAAAGCGATGAAAAACGTTGCTGGAAGGATCCATGAGGAACCTGATCGAGACGCGTTGTTGACCCGAGTAATTGGTGACTATGCCGGCATGGCCGCCAAGGATCGATCCGAGACTTTGCTGATGGTTCCGGATAACGAAACGCGTGGCGTTGTGAATCAGGGAATCCGGGAGAAACTGCAACAATTTGGTGACCTGGGCAAAGACAAAGGGGAATTTAAGGCCCTGGTGAGCTTGGGCCTGACACGGGTAGAGAAGGGAAGTTCTCGGGGGTATCAGGAGGGCGATTTGGTTCAGTTCGCCCGGGATTTTAAAACCATTGGCGTTGAAAGAAATGAGTTGGTGAAAGTGCTCCGTATTGAAGGCGAGATGGTGGTGTTTGCGAACAAGAATGGCCAAGAAGTGGAATGGCGACCTGACAAAGTCGCCGGTCGCGCCAAACATGGGGTCGAGGTTTATCGTGAAGAAGATAAAAGCTTGGCCGAGGGCGATCGCATCCGGTGGACCAAAACCGACAAAGAAAAAGACCTGAAAAATGGAGAAAAAGGAGAGATTGAGCGGATTGAGGGATCAACGGCCATCATTAAATTTCAGGATGGCAAGCGAATGACCCTGGATCTGAACAATGAAAAACACTGGGATCACGCCTATGCCAGCACGATTGTTTCGGCCCAGGGTCAGACCTATCGCTCGGCTATGGCGTTAGCAGAAAGCTGGCGTCGTAATCTGATCAACCAAAAATCCTTTTATGTCGGTCTTTCACGAGCGAAAGAAGATGCCCGGATTTACACTGACAATCAGGCCAAGCTAAGTAAGGGCATTGAGGAGCGAACAGGCGAGAAAACCAGTGCTCTGGAAGGGCGCAATGTGAGTGTCGAAAAAATGTTTGCCGCCGATGGCCTAGTTAAAGAAACCAGAATGGAAAAGGTTACTCAGAAAGTTAAGGAAATTGTGGACAAGACGTTGGGACGAGGAAAAAGCGGACCAGCAAAGGATTTGTCGCTCTAAGGGAGAATGGAACGATGCTATACACACTAGGGTTTATGAACTGCGTCATTGCGCCGACTTTTGGAATGGCATTCTGGGCTTGGTTTGTGGCTGATGCACTGTTGTTTCCGGAATTAGGAGTCAATGAAGCGGCGGTGGCAGGCGTGTTTGTGGCTGTGCCTCTGGCCGTGGCCTTTGGTTTATTTTGCCATTATACCCAAGGCCTAATTCGGGCCATTGGTGTGATCTCTGCTGTTATAGGGATCCTTGTAATGACGCCAGGGCTGCAAGGAGTTGAAGATCCCGAATTCACGGTGGGTAACATCAATGTAGTTCTACCGCCAATGATCATGGTAATTGGTACGGCCTTTTATGGCTTTTGTTTTTGGCCGGTAATATTCCCTAGGGAGATTCTGGCAATTCAAGGGGACTTAATGAGGGGCGCGGTTCAGGTGGCGCTTGAGGACGTTAATATGAAAGATGGGAAACGCAGGAATTAAGGTTATGTCAAACGGATTATTTCGTCAGGGAGCGTGCCTTGCTTTGGTTTGCAGTGCTTCGTTGGTTTGGGGTCAACAGCCGGTCAGAACTCCCGATGGAATTTATGACGTGAGGACCATTAAAGAAGTAACCAGCATCACAAAGCTTAACCAGGTATGTCTGGAGGAACTTGCTGGTCCCGATCGTCAGATTTCACTTATTGATGAGCAAAAATGTGCCTGCGTGGTTTATGAGCTTGGAGAGCTTATAAGCTACGGTGAATACAAGGAAATTGAAAAAAACATATTGTATGACCGCGGCTGGAAATCCACTGAAGCGATGGAGAGGGTCAGGCCTCACTTGCGCGAGGCCTGCAACTGGAAGGGATAATTAGAGGCGAGGAAGTGAAGAGGAAGTGCTATGCAAAATGTTTAGCGTAGCCTCTTCCAACCACGCCTCAGCCACCCTCGGAAGCCTGGAAAAAAGACCCGGTTTCTGAGTGTAATCTAGTGCATGTTGAGCGCCAAATTGATTTTCAAGGACACCGTGATAGGTGTCGACTCCGTCAACCAACCCCAGTTGAACCGCTTCGTGCCCCGTCCAATAATCGCCTGTAAACAGATTCTGATCGGTGGTTAGCTTGTCGGCGCGAGAATCCATCACTACCGCAATGAACTGCTGATGTATGTCGTTGAACACGGATTGAACCTTTTCAAGGTCGTCAGGATCGGTTTCAAGGAAGGGATCGAGCCTGCGTTTGTTCTCTCCGGCTACAATTGTCCGGGCGTGGACACCTACCTTGTCGGCAAGATCTTTTAAACCAAACGATTGCTGGAATACGCCAATAGAGCCAGTGAGCGTCGCGGGGTTCACAAATATCTTATCCGCCGCCATTGCCACCATGTACGCGCCTGAAGTCAGCATGTCGTCACCCAGGACTACCAGCTGCTTGCCGGTCTCTTCCTTGAGGTCCAGCAAGTATCGATAGAGTTTATGGGATTGAACGGGAGTGCCACCGGGCGAGTTAATGACCAAAAGGACCCCTTTGGCCTCCTTGTCGTGAAATGCCTGGTAAAGATGATTTTCGACTTGTTGGAATGAGGTGGGCTTGCCGGCTTCAATAGGCCCGTCCAGGCGGACCAGTGACACGTATTTGCCGTCTTTAGGAATAGTGGTACCACCAATGATTCCTGTGCTGTAGAGCATGTTGGTTACAAAGATTGAAACGATCACCAAAACGAAAGCAAAGGTTCGCCAGTTGGCGCTTTGGCGGGTTTTTCGCGTCTCGGTCATTATTGCTTCCGCGAACGCCCGCTGTTGCTGAGTGAAGGCCTCAATCAACGTTTGTTCCGTGCTTTTTTGCGGCTCCATTTCCTATTCTCCAATACGTTTAAGGGCATCACGGACCTTCGACACATAGTGCCGACGGGCTCGCTCTACTTTTGGTTTGGTTGAGAATCCGGCGTTGTAGGCCCCGACAGCCGCCCACAGATTGCCTCGGGTGGTGACGAGGTTCTCGGCAAGAATCCATGCACCAACATGGATATTGGTGCATGGATCGCGAACCAGAACTGGTGCTGTAATGCGATACGGCTGCAACCTCTTCAAGTGCCAAGAGTTGATTTGCATTAGGCCGAAGTCTTTGGAGCCGTCACTATTGCTGGTATTGATTGCGTCGACCTGATTGTTGCTTTCAACCAGGGCGATAGCTTTCAGAAGTTGGGTTGGCACCTGGTAGCGGCCGGCAGCTTCTGAAAAGCATTGATCAATGTCCGCCAAAGCACTTCCGCTGAAACAGGTTGCTGCAAAGGTAGCTAAAAGCAACTTGAGAAAATCTGTCACCTGCGTCCTCTCCGTGTTTGGCGACGATCATCTTCTTCCTGTGATTGCTGCGTTTTTGGGTCTTCCAAGTTCGAAAAATAGTCAAAGGCAAGGTCTGCCTCGGCTTGGTTTTCAGCGTAAAAGGACTGAAACTCAGTTTGCACATATTGGGCGGCCGCTAGAGACGCATCTTGCCCAGGGCGGACTTCCTCGCCGTTTAAGATGTCAAATGTGTTCTCGGCCATCCGAGTAAGTCTTTCCCGGTTCATATTCGTGCTTTCGGTTTCTTGGATGCCCGTGCTGGTGTGGCCAGTGATAGAACCAGTAAGACCGAAGTTTTCCAACATGCCCGTTGAAACACCCCCCTCAGCGCGTGTGCCGATGCTGTCGTCGCCGGTCACGGTGCTGGTATTGATCGAGTCGAGAATTTGGGTAAGTCGGGCCACAGCGGCAAAACGGTTGCCCTCTTCACCATCTCCTTGGATCCGTTGGAGAATATCGGCTAACCGTTGGGTATCTGATTGATCATTGCTCAACGCAAGTTTGCCCAGGCTTGGCGTATCCACACGTCCGCCGGTATCGAGGTAAACGGAATCAGTTTCAGAATAACGGCTGTCCTTGGTAATTCGGTCGTCCACGGTCGCATTGTTGCCGGAAAGCGCACTACTATGTACAACGCCGCCGCTACCATCCGTGGCCAACGTAACTCGGGCTCCATTGGGGCTGGCATCGACTTGTTCTTGAGTGAGCCAGCCTGTCTGGACGCCTTTTTGCATGTCTTCTTGGGAGAAATAAAAGGAACCGAAGTTTGCTGAAGTTTCTCGCTGGGCTTGTTCTTCCCATGACCAGCCCGTTCTATTTTCAAGTGTGTTTGCTCGATCAATACCCGCGCCGGTACTGGCGTGCTGAATGCGGGCAGAATCTCGCAAGTAGCCTTCTACACCCTCAGGCCGGTTGATTCCCTGGTTGACCCCTTCTTCGGCATTTGCAACTTGTTTGATGTTCTCGTAGGCACTAGCGATGGCAAATTGTTGTGGAGTTACTTGATCCAGAGCTAAATTTTCACCATGAGACGTTGCTGCTCGCTTGGCGCCCACAGACTCATAAATCTCTGACGGGGTAAGCCCTGTTTCGGCCATGTAACCCATCATTCCCCGAAGTTGAGAATTGTTCATGTTTGCTGTGAATTCAGAGAACGTAACCAGTTCACTCGGATGCCAATTGGTAGAATCCAGTTGCCCCCAAAGGTCGGCATTTTTTGCAGTCGCGAGCGCTTGAAAGGCCTCCCCACGGTCCATACCGTCGTGTTGTTCCTGAATTCGATCCAACATGGTCCCAATTCTCATGTTGTCGGAGCTGGTACTGGACACTGACATAGCAGTGTCGTAAGCAGCCTGTGAATTGACCGACCGGAAACCCATCGTTGTCGCTGAGTCCTGTCGCCCAGAGGCCCCACCATGCCGTACCTGGCTTTCAACATCTGAGGTCTTCAGTCCTTGTTTGTAAAGCGCTTCAGGTGAGTTGTCCCCACCATTCGATTGAATGGCGCCAGCGACACCACCGACAACGCTACCGGCACCATAGGCTCCGAGCGCTTTTCCTGCGCTGACTGGATTGGTATTGCCAAGATCTGCCATCCCAGACATTGTTTCGAGTCCACGATAATGACTTTCTGACTGGTTAAACTCGGAGACCGACGAAATGTTGTCCCATCCTGTTTCAGCCATCAGGTTTGCGGATCCGCGAGCACTCGCAAGGGAATTCAGATGATTCATGCTTTCAACGGGCGACTGGGATCGGCTTGCGGCATCGGAGCCAGCGGAATCCGCATGGCCCGACCAGTTGCCGGCCAACGAAGTAAGACCGTAGGGCGACATCTTGAAGAGCATGGCCGCGATAAAGGCGGAAATGGTAATGCCCATGCCTCGGGCCTTTCCGAAAAGGGAGAGAGCCTGGGTTGCGCTTTCCGGAGCCAGGAATATCGCTGAAAGGCCCATATTGTGGCGTTTGATTTCGTCCACGGCGTCGTAGGCCTGGTCTGTCGCTATCTGGGCAAGAATTACATCCATAACACCCCAGAGCATGATCCATCCCAGCAGTGCCACGATCAGTTTTAGGGCCATCGGGAATAGCGGGGTGACAATGAACAAAGCCAGAATTGGAATCAGACCCAACACGATTGCCGTCACAGAGGCCCTGATTTTTGGCATCCATTCGTTGGCACTGACGGCGATACCTAATCCGTTATTGACCATTGATCGGTTCGTTAAGGCGCGGATCCCTGCATCGGGGTTTTCATCAAGCATAACGCTGGCGATCGCATTGCTGATGACGACATTTCGAAGCAGCTGGGTCGGGGGCGCTGCGGCTGATCCAAAGATATTGAGGTTCATGCCCTGAATCTTCGTTTCACACGCACTTTTCTGAGCCGCAACAGAGATGTCGAATCCGCTTTTGGTGCATACGGAATTGAGGTGTTCGTCAAAAGTGGGCGCGGCGTTTAGCACTGGTGCGAGTTCGTTATCGTAGGCGTCCTGACAGCTCATGACTGTTCCAGCTTTGCCCGCACCGGCTGAGAACATGGTGGTAAACATGGCGGGCGACTTCATAGCCGCTAACTGAGTCCGCAGATCGTCAGTGCCGCTTTTAATGTCAGCAAGATCCACTGCGTAGCTTGGTAGTACCAGGGCGAGCTTCGAACAATCCTTAAAATATTGGCGAATCGATTTCTGAAGGTAATAGTCAGAGGAGAAAGTCTTGTCAGTAGTCGCATTCAGCAAGAGCTCGAAACCGACCCCCATACCCTCAGTTCCGTATGGGTGAGCGGCAGAAGCATCCACGATCTGTTGCACGACGCGTTCTGCCTTGTTCGTCATCCCGGCCGCCAGAACAATCAGATCGGGCACTCCAGGGACCGCCTCGTATGCATTGCGAACCGGGTCATAAACGTGAACGGTGCCGGTGGGCGTGATTAAGGCCTTGAAGACAGCTACACCAATCAAGGTTGTCATGAGCCATGCGAGACTCAGGCCGGTAGCAGACTGCTGAAAGTTGATGATTCCCTTGCCCACGGTGAACAAACCGCCAAGTAGCAGGCCCAGGACCACAGCTACTGCAAATAATGTGGTGTATTCGTTGTTGGCAAACACCAGCGATATTCGCTTGAAAGCGTTTACAGTTTCGGTGAAACCGTCATAAGTATAGAAATCCATATCCAATGCGAAAGCCGCGCTGGGCAAGGAGGCAGCGACGATCAGTGCCGCTAGTAGAAGGAGGCGCCTCATTGTGTAAGGTCCTCCGCATTTCGGCGCAGGACTTCTTCCTGCCTCTTGGCCTGGGCAGCGGTAAAGGAAATGTGCGCCATCTGCTCTTGAGTCTTTTTGAGATAGCTGGTCCGAGCCGCCCTGCGGAATTGATAGGCGTCCTGTTTGATACCCTGTAAGTGATCGCCCACTTCTGCGTATACCGTGCGATCACATTGAGGCCCCGGAGCCCCAGTACTGTTCATGACCGCATCAATTTCCCGGGTCATGTTGTCTATGGTGTTGTACAGATCATCAACCATATAAAACGCATAGGCGTAGGCCACGACCTCTTCGGTGAGAGCAATTGCCATGGTCTTATCGCCCAAGGCGATGGAATCGACAATTATTGGAAGGATTGGGATTGGGGATGAGGTCAGAAAGGCCTCATCTGCGGCACTGAGGGGGTTTTTGTTCTCGATCTTGGAGGCAATGGCATTCATCTGGTTGCTCACCATTGCAAGAAGCCCTCCTGGAGTGGCTGAATCACTCACACAAGCCGGGCCACCGGCGCCATTAACCTTCTTTTCGGCATTGCCCATAACAAAATCATCGATGCTGGATTCGTCATTGCTGGGGCAGGAACTGATTGGCTCGATGACCGGCGCCTTTACCGCGGTTGTGGCGTTTATCATTACATCGCCAACAAAACCTCGCATGGTGTCGACATACTGAAAACCGAATTCGTCGGCCGCATTTTGGAGCAATGAGCCGGTTTTGAAGATGTTTTTGAATTGGGTTGGACAATCGGCAACAAGCTGTTTGACGTCTTCGGTTGGTTCCTGGTTGGCCGCTGTTTGGTTTTCAGTGGTTTCATACCAACTCGTAACTGATCCGAGAGCCGTTGCCGCCTTGCTGTCGAGCGTTTTGAGCCGGTTACTCGCAGCGGTTCCAATAAAATCACCAACGGGCTCGCCTAGTTTCTTTGCAAATTGGCAATCGTTGATCTGAATTCCGTTCAAATCGTTGATGATTTTCTCGAAGCTTTTCATCGTCTCTGAGAGCTCCTTGCTCATTACTTTCATCGCGGTATCGAAAGCAACGGCCGGCGCGGCCTGGATCATGTTCTGGAGTTTGTCCACCAGGTAATCCGGATCTAGCATCGACATGCCGCCAAGGAACAGGTCAACACCGCCACATCCAGCTGACACCCTGGGTGGTGAAATTGTCAGAAGCGGATCGGTTGAGACATTCAGGCGCGCTGAGTAGGACCCCGCAGAATAAAAACCGCGTTGCTGGTTTTTATAGCTCGATGCGCCGCTCGAAGTGGAAGAGGCGAACCAATCATCCGTCCAGTTGGCCGAGGCGATTGGTGCAGAAAGAGCTAGGATCAGCGTTGGAAGAACGAGCTTTTTCATCAGAATGACTCTCCTGTCGGTGCTCCCGGGTCAAAGAATCCGCCCTGACGGTACTCCGGTGTAAGGAACTGTTCCGGTGTGGTTTCACCTCTCAAATAGCGAATGGCTCGGTAGGCATTTGCAGTAATTTTCGTGGCTGATTCCACGCCCACCGCTAGGGGCATCCAGCGCTCGCTGTTACGCTCAATCAAGATGACCATTGGCGTTACCTGCACATCAAATCGCGCCTGCGCATTCGGGTTTTCATTGATGTTGACCTCAGTAAGCTCAAGGCCAGTGCGGTCGGAAACGAGCTTGAGGATGTTCCGTTGAGGGTCGCAATAAGGACATTCGAGCGTTGAGAAAAGCGCAAGCGCATACTTACCCCGATAGTTTGCAAGGTATTCGGACTGATTAGACGCTCGCTGCTGGAGCTCAGCTTTGCGACCTGGGCTAGTGATTGGGTACTGAGATGCACCGCTGAGCTTCGGGTTCTGCAACATGACCATGTTGGACACTGCGGTGAAGCCGGCGGCTTTACGCCGAACCACATCCTGAATCCGATAGTAGGCCAGGACGCTTTCCGGGGTTCGTAGCCAAACCGCTTCTTTAAGGTAGTTTTCCAGCATCGCTTTGAGATCGTCCGGATGCATGTCCATCATTTCCGCTGCCGGCGGAGGGGGTGGAAGGGGCTGACGCTCTTTTTTCATCGGATCCTCCGAATCCGACGGCTTAACTGGCTCTTCATACCAGTGATAGCCCCTGATCTGGGTGTCCTGCGGGGGTTGCTGAATCGCCATCGCGGAGAATCCGATCAGGCAAAGAGACAACAGAATCACAAGTCGTTTCATGATCGGTTTCCTTAGAAAATCGCTTTGAGTCGTTTGGCAGCAGACAGCTCAACAAAGCCCCAATAGCGGCTGTCGAAACTGTCTTTATGGGTGCCATAGGCAAACGCCTTGCCTTCGGGAATGATGCCCGCGAATTCGAATAGAGGGAGCGGCTTGCCCGCCAGGGACTCAGATTTGGCTTCGCCCAGGAATTCTCCATTACAGAAGAAACGACGATTTTCTTGTGTGAGAACGTCACCGGACCAGCATCGCAATTGTTTGCTTATCAGGACCGGCTCAGGACCAGCCAATGGGTGGACAAGCTCAAAAGAGGCGTAATCCCCCGGGCCAGGCCGATCGTTGGTAAGCCAAAAAATCCGATGATCGAGGGACTCGGAGACTGTGATATTTAAACGGTCGTAGAGATAGGAGACTCCAAACGCCAAGGGGCCTCCAACCACCAGGGTCAAGGCAATATTCTTCACTTTGTCATTGAACATTTGAGGTCTCCAGTTGGGCCAGAAGAGGCTTGGCCGGTGTACCACCGTTCATGGTGGTCAATCGCTCCAGCAGGCTGCGGAGACTGGCATCGCCATAAACAACAGGGACGCTCGTGCCTGAAGCAGTCGCACCTTTCTCGCAATAGCTTTGAAAATCGAAATTTGGTTCCACGATCAGAGCTGGAACCCTTGCTATGCCATGATATTTGAATTGAACAGGGTCCACGACCACATCCAGGGCGCGCATCACGCACCGAGGGCCTTCGCAGGAAGGGTTCTTGCGAAGTATCTTGGCGATGAATTCCATGGTCGGCTGAGTTTTCCGAAGCCCGCCAATCATGCCTCGCATGACCATGACACCACCGACCTTTTCGAGGTCTCGGGCATAGTTGCGGAGTGTGATCTCAGGCATTGAGCTCGAAATGAAAAGCAACGGTCGTGACCTGGGCATTTCGTTGTCTGGGTCACCGGATTCGACAGGATCAAGGCCAGCGTCGGCCCGAATCAGACTCAGAAAGTCGTTTTTTCGTGCTTGCCACTGCTCGCTGTTTACTTCGGCCATGACCTCGGAAACGCGAGATCGCATGGCCTCCGATTCCATAGCCTTTTCTTTCGCCCGCTGGGCAGCGGCCATGATCTCTTCAGGAATCTGAATCTGATCAGGCAGGGTAGGGATTGCCTCTGATTCGGCGAACGCCGAGGGGCTGATCAGGCATAGAGCCAGCAACAAGCTCCGGTTCTCCTTAGTAAGAAACACAGCAGTTAAGCCTCCTGAACACCATCCATGAGAAGTTGTCGCCGCCGGCCGGTGGGTGTTTGTAATGGCTCCATAGAAGGCCGGTTTGCCCAATAGGACGACAGCTATCGTCTCGAACGGGCTTCATCAGCTGGAGCTTGTATTTGTCTTTTGACCAAATAGGAACGGGCGCTGTGTAGCAGCCATCGGAAGACGACTCTTTGAGAAGGCCCATGCGGGCCATGAAATAAATGCCTCTTGCAGCAATTCCAGCGTTTGCTGCGACGTAATCGGTGCCGGTAATTGACCCAGCCAGTGGGTAGGCGCCTGACCATGAGCCCATGCACCAGAAAAGCGAGTTGACTGGTCGACCAACCAGGGCCCCTGCCGAATCCGCCGCACAGGCCAATTGCGCCACAGGATTTGCGAACAGAAGTGATTCCGGGTGGATCATCAGAGACAGAATTTCGTTGTTCCAGGTAGGAATGAGTTCAGTCATCATCGCCACATCGAATTCGCGCTCAGCAATACACGGGATGTCATAGAACAAACCCAAAATGCTGAATGCGGGGAAGAAGTAGTAGTGCATCTGTTGGAAGGTCTTTGACTGCCCATCTTCCTGCATATGGGAGCCGCCCAGCTTGCCGCCGGTATTCATCAGCTTAAAGCCGAGAGGCATCATGCAATAAGGGTCTGAGACCGTATCGATCAGGCGGGCGGGCTCCCACATTGAAATGCCTATCCCATACCTATTTACGGCACCCGAGTTGCAGCTACAGAGCACTGAAGGCGTGTCTGCGCCGGGATCCGGCATCCCGGAATCACCTTTGCCGATGCTAAGACCGCCAATCCGAATCGGAAAAATGCACTGCCAGGAAACATCCGAAATCGGATTTAACATGCTGGAAGGACATTTCGACGCGTGGGCCGCCTGGGGCAGGATCGTGGCCCCCATCAGCAATAAACAAAGCGTGACTATTCGAAAACTCATCATGGTCTGAGGCGTCCGGAAACTTTCCGTCAGTCTAGCCTAAAAGTATATGTGAGTATATAGCACTATATGAATCTTAAAGATTGATTGAATGCTCTTCGATCCGGAGCGTGTTGCCTTCCTGGGTTACGATTGAAGGAACAAATTTCAGTGCGAGACGATCTCGAACGGGAGGGGTGAGGATGAAAACAGGACGTTGCAGGGCGACGGCAACCTCTCGATAATCGCCGGACGTAATCATGACCATATCCGTGGTCTTGAGGTTTTCTTGCGCCCACGCGAGATCTTTGTGAGAGATAAACACCAGGCGTTGGGGGAGTCTGACATGCTCCAATGGATTAAACTGGAACCCCTTTGGATAGATGATCTGTCCGGTCTGGTCTTTCACGTCGAATTCGGCGATGTAATAGGGGATATGGTATCTAGCACGATCCTCTTGAGCGCGAGGCAGTGAAACTGCTTTGGCCGCGGCATTACGTGCCATCCCGTCGCTCATCACGGTTTCCCAATCAACCTGGGCAACCTTTTCCTGGATCTTAACCAATGCATCCGGTTCAACAATTTCATAGGTGCGGCCTAGTAATGGTGACTCAGTGGCCATTAACGATCCCGCGAGAAAGCTACTGATTACTATTAAAAAAGTCCGTAACACCATTGGAAATTTTCCCTTCAATTTGAGTCATGGTGTCTGGCACCAGATCCCCGTAATAGTCACTAAAATCGATTTTTGAAAAATCTATGGATTGAAACTCTTCGGGTGTCAGCCCCCGACAGTTTGGAGCTTCGGGCGTACCAAACCCTGTCACCGAATTAAGCTGAGCTCGCCCCTGCTGATGAATGATGCGGCCCATCTTTGAGTTGAAGCAGCAAAAGGATTTGGCTCTCTGGACACAGCCAACGAATTGCCATCTTTCACGGCAGTATTCCCCGATCTCATAACAGTAACCTGAGCCATTGAGAACGCCGGTTTCGGTTGATGTCTGATCGCAGGATTGAGTGAAATAGTCGATCACGGCGCCGGCCATGGCGATTGGATCCACAACAACGCCATAGTCTTCCATGACATCGCCGGCAACGGTGGCTGCTGCATTCGCAGCTACCATCGCAGGCGCACCCGCAGCCAAGGCGGCCTCGTACTCAGATTTGCCCTGAGTGATCGAGTCGTAGACTGAGGTAATCATTTGCGTAGGGGATCCTGAGTCGCCAGTGTCATCAGCGAGAATCTTCCCCGTATTTTTACAGCAATTCTGATAGGCCGTTGATATTCCGGCCTTATCACAGCGCATTGGGCGTCCCGCAAAAATCATTGCTTGTCCGAGACACGTTCCGTCAGGGGCGGTGGTACCATCATCCTGGTACATTCCAGTGTCGATATCCTCGACAACCGGAACTTGCGTAGCCAAATCTATGCAAGCGTTCGGGCTGCACTGTTGTTGTCCAGCACCGTTTTCCATACATGAATAGGCGTTGCCCAGGGGGCAAGCGTAGGCAGTTTCAAGTGCGCAGGTTTCAGAGGTTGTTGAAAATGAGAATTCTCCGCCGGTTTGCGTGGTCTGATTTCCATTGTAGTTGTCAGTAACCTGGACCTTACCAACCAGTCCATTAGCGCAGCTGGGGGCCGTGATGAGGCTAACTACAGTTGAGCCCGGGAAGTTTGAGCCTAAAAGCACGGGCGCGTCCCATGTCGTGTTTCCGGTTGGACTGACTGGGTTGCCGTTGGTGCAAACGCTATCAAAATCCAACGTCGGGATTTGTGCAACGATATCGCCTGGTCCGGATATCACACTGCCATTTTTCAGATCAACATCTACAGTGAAAGTGCCGGACTGACGCGCCACTTTAATGCTGAAATTCAAGGGAACGGGATTATCGCAGACCATTTGCTGACTGGAATTACAGTCAACTGCTGAAATCGGGCACAGTTCGCCGCCCGTTGGAGACTCAAAACAGGAGGCCGTTTCGCCTGGCTGACCCAAATCTCCATCCATGTTCAGATCTTGTCCGCATGACCAGTTTGCCGCCTGGATTGAACCAACCGGTAGTAATAGGGCCATGATCCCGCCTAGAGCGAGTTTGTGGTACCAGAGCTGCATATTGTGTCCCTTGAAGCCTGTCGGACGGCTTGCAGGGTCGCAGCCGCCTCAGAAAATTCATTCAGGCATCCGCACGCCTGAACAACCGTTTCACCGGGTCCGGCCGGGCAAACACCTGCTGAACATTCGTGAAAAAAGTAATCAAAGGTATTCGGATCCGTGCGGTTCTCTTGCACGACTCCGTTTTGTACCGCATCGGTTGCTAATCGCGGCTTGCGGGTTTTGCAGGCCTGGGTACAGGCAGGAACGGTCACTTCTTCCAGCGTAGTAATGGCTCCAGCGGGTGTAAGGACGCTTCCATTGGCTTGTTTTAGGTAGTCTTGATAGCCAGTCGGTGTTGTAGTGGCTTGGACGTTGTCCACGCGCTCAAGAGCATCGTCGAAATCGTAAGTGCCGGATACCTGGCAGCGATATTTACGCGATTTCTGCCACCAGGGTCGCGTTGGCGTGAACGAACAAGTCGATCCGTTAATAACCTGGGTAGAGGGTAAAGGAGACAGGCCTGTGTTCACGAAATTCTGGCGCGTCCAAACACCGTCTACCTGTTCTTCCATCAGCGTACAATCTGGATCGTTCTGATAAGCCGTGCAGCTATCTGAAATGGTGTCGGGATCAAGTTTGCAATCGGTATCCACTTTGATTTTAGCGAGGGCGTAGCCCTCTCCATTGCCGGTGACTTCAACCCGGATCTTGAAGTCCACGGGGCCACCTGTCAGATAGTTTTTGAAATCGACATTCAGGGAACGCACCCAGTTGGTTGAAAGCTCGCACGCTCCGGGGGGGCGGCCTAGCCCGGTCCAGTTGCCATAAGGGCCATTCCATAGCAGATCAGCATCGGCATAGATCTGCATCCAGTCATCGAACTTGGCGTAATTGATTTTCGCTTCCAGAATCCGGCTTGGGTCCAGGACATTGAATTGCACCTGGCGCTCGAACATTTTGCAGCTACCGGCCCAATAGTTGTCTCCGACCTGACCGAGCGAGAGTTGGAGGCAGTCAGGACCGCAAGGAAACACATTACCTGAGCCGCTGGCATATTGAATGATGTCGTTCAATGTGACCTCTTCCACGGGCACACTGCGGGTGATCTGACAGCTTTTTATTTGAACTGGATCGGCGGAAGCCGCCGAGGACGTCGTAATCAGGCTGAAGTTCTGATCGGTGGCGGAGTTGGTAAAAGCATCGCTGGCAAGATTCCCCGGTGCGCTTTTGTAGGCTTTGAGCATCGGTGAACCGGCCGCACAGTCACCGGCTTTTTGCGCGTAGAACTGAATCATTGGGCCGGAAACGCCCACCTCAGAGACGGTCAGATAGTCCAGTTGCGAAGTCAGTGCACCCGTTGCACCGCCGCCGAGATCATTCAGGACTTTGTCCAGATTGCTCATGACAAGACCTGATCCACAGGAGTCGTTTACACAGTAGCAACCGCCCAGCTTGCTAAGAGGGGTCGGGGTCATCCCGATTTCTCCGGCCCCGTTAACGACCCACGCAAGTCCGGAGCAGTTGTCCCAGGTTCCTGCATCACAAGAAACAGCGCCATTGGCACACACGCCAGACACTGGAACGCCAGGGGTAAAAATATGGTCAACGGTGCCATCGAGATTCGTGTCCTGAGAGATAGACAGTGTTCCGATGTCACCGCTGCCCGAGGGCGCTACGAATATTTCCAGGAATTTCTGAGAGCCAGTACAGCCCAGGCTGGCATCAAAGCTCTGGCCATCGAATGTCTTCATGGCATCGGCCGACATCAGGGGAGTGGTGAAATTCTGCTGAATGGCTTCGGCACTGCCGTAGCTGCTACGGGCATTCCCCACAGTGTTTTCGGCCTCAGTTACGGAAGCCGGATCCGCTGAAGCCAAAGCGGGCAACAGCAAGATCAGGCCGAGCAGATTTCCCCGGGTCATTACAATGGCACTCCCGACAGCTTGGAGACGGCCTGCGCAGGCGTCATACCCTGAGCGATCAGCGCGTTGTACTTGGCAACCTCCTTGCCATCCGACGTTGCAATCCAATGATTCCAGGGATCCACGGACAGACGGCCGATGCCACGACCAAAGGGAGTATCAAAGAAGATCTCAGAGTATTTCGGCTTGTTGGCTTTCACTGAGGTCAGCAGATCAACCGCGAGCCCTTCATAGTCCAAAACCCCCTCATCTACGGCTTTGGCGTAGTCTTCGCATTCGAGGTAGAACTTAAAGGCGGCGTTGTTCTTGATGACCTGACCGACAGGCCCAAACTTCCGTAGGTCCAACGGGCTCTGCGTCACAATCCCGAAGGCGCCCGAATACTTTCGCGCCCTTCTGTATCCTTCTTCGATCAGGTTACCGAGACGGTGGTTCTCATCTCCCCGCGAGTCAGAGAAGTAGCGCCAGGCTTCTTCAAACAAGACAAATCGCTGCTCTGAACGGTCCGACAGGTAAAGATCCTGGGTTACCGAATTCATCACCTGCATGATCACCACGTTGAACAGTTCGGCCTGTCCGGAGAGCTTTTCAAGCTCCAGGACCACAAAACCGTCATTGGAAATGTCGAATCCGCCGGCGCCGTTGAAGAAACGTCCATACACGCCCGCCGTAGTGAAGTCGTGCAGGTTAAACGCCAATTCATGCGCTTTGGAGACAGCACTGGCTAGAGGCTTGCCCTGTTCTTTGGCGTTTTCGGGATAGGTCTTGAGGTAATGCTGAACCGCATCTATTCCATTTACGATATCGCCCCGATCCGAAGTCCAGCGCACCGCCTCTTTGATCAGCGTCCATTCGGTTTCATGGAGAGACTGGCGAGAAGCGGAGTAGGCCATTTCCGCAAGAATGTTCGCCGTCGTCATGAGATCCGCGTTGCGATCATCCTCATCTTTGGAGTTTGAGTTGAACGGGTTGATGGTGATCCGTTCTTTGCCGAAATCCATGAATCGACCGCCGACCATATCGCACTGCTTCTGAAGCGAGTAGCCAATGTCCGTCACCCGAACCAGAGAACCGGAAGCGTAGTAGTTTTTGCACAGATCGTTGAGGGTATAGGACTTGCCGGCGCCTGAGCCCGCCGCAATCAGGAAATTATGGTTGGGCGCGCGCTTGTCGAAAACGTCCATGCCTACCAACTGGCCCTTTCGACCGACGTACAACAGAGCAGGGTCGCTTGAGCCGCGAAAATCTCCCTGAATCGGCATAAAGCGGGCGACAGCGCTCAAAGGTGCGTAGAAGTGCCGGTCGAGTAAACTGATATTTTTGTCGATGTCGTAAAGGCCGAACGGAAGGGAGGCAATCAGCATCGGCTTTTCCAGTACCGATTCTTCCTGCATTACGAAGTCTTTGGATTCCCATAAGCGCCGGGCTCGGGAAACGGAGTCTATGCATTCCGTTTCTGTGTCACCTAGAATCACCAGGGAAGGGATGATCGTCATGAATCGCTCGGATTCGAGCTTATCCAGCGCCCAGGAAAATTCTTCGGTACGCTTCTGGATCGCCTTTGCAAAGGATCCGGTGCCCTTCTGAGCTATTGTAGCGCTGGCCTTCTGGTGAAGGCTGGTTTTGATGTCTTCAAAGACAATGTTGAGGCTGAAGATGAAGGGTGTGGTGATTTGGTCTGGATCGTCAGGTGCGCCCATCACACCGCCAGTGAGCGTGTTCGTGGTAAAAGTGTCGATGGACTTGGCGTTTACTTTTGGGGTGATTACCCGTCCATACCGCTTTCCCAAGCGGAAAGGCTTTTCACCACCAAAAAACTCGATCTTGGTTTCGGCGTTGATGATCTGTTTACGAATTGGCAGGCGTTCATCGAAATGCCCGTTCGGGTCGGCGTCGGCATCGTTGAAGAATTGGCGGGCCCAGGCAACGAGATCGCTCGGCCTCATGCGGTAGGGAGCCAAATGGGCAGCCTGCAACGTCTCTTCAGCAATCGACAGGACTTCGCTTGAAAGCGGTTTCACAGTTTTAATGCAGACAAACGCTCGCCAGTTGCGAACGGGAATGCCGTGATAGCACC
>Ga0207876_1000198_pt1 | contig 26310 bp, 23 predicted proteins | sample MalvirmetaMSP146_FD_184237 | JGI IMG/M metagenome (GOLD analysis project Ga0207876, IMG submission 184237) | Marine viral communities from the Deep Pacific Ocean - MSP-146 (SPAdes) | ecosystem: Environmental > Aquatic > Marine > Oceanic | place: Pacific Ocean | collected 2011-07-10
CTGTTCGTCGAAAATACCGGCGCTCTGCTTTTTTATTATTAACCCCTTGCTTCAGGAGTAGCCCCGATGTCAGTACCCGGGAATCTGGTTAGCACACTCTCCATGCCTTTGCGCTGGGGAGATATGGACGCATACGGCCATGCCAACAATACGGTTTATTTCCGCTTTTTCGAGGAAGCCCGCATCACCTGGCTGGCGTCCCTGGAGCTGGGCGCGGAAAACGACCCCGACGGTCCGGTCATTATAAAGACCAGCGCCACCTTTCTGAAGGAACTGGCCCATCCGGCAACGGTTGAGGTCAGAACATACGCCGACAAAGCCGGCAATACCAGCCTCGATACCTATCATACGCTGACCGATACCGAGACCGGCACACTCTACGCGGAAGGCTATGCGAAAATTGTCTGGTTTGACCGCACCAAACGCACGTCGATGGCGCTGCCTGACAAGCTCAGGGCGTTGGCGGCCAGTTAAGACCGCCTATCGCCACCCCAGACCCTATCGGCGGCGAACCACAACGCTGCCGATGGAATAGCCTGCACCAAACGAACAGATCACGCCCAGTTCACCAGCGCCAAAGTCGTCCTTGTGTTTGTGGAACGCAATGATCGAGCCAGCGGAGCTGGTGTTGGCGTACTCATCCAGAATGACCGGCGCCTCTTTCGTGTCCGCGTCGCGCCCCAACACCTTGCGGGCGATCAGTTGGTTCATATTCAGGTTGGCCTGGTGCAGCCACATTCGCTTGAGGTCATCTGGCGACAACGACAGGCTGGACAGCTGTTTGAGGATCGTTTCCGCCACCAACGGCGACACTTCCTTGAACACCTTGCGCCCCTGTTGCACGAACAGCTTGTCCGGCTTGTTAATGCCCTCTTTATCGCCCCGATTCAGGAAACCAAAGTTGTTGCGAATGTTATTGGAGTACTTGGTCAGCAGGCTGGTTCCAAGAACCTCAAAACCCTGCCCTTCCGCAACATCGGCGTCTCTTTCCACCAGGATGGCGGTGCAGGCATCGCCAAAAATGAAGTGGCTGTCCCGGTCACGGAAATTCAGGTGGCCGGAGCAGATTTCCGGACTAACCACCAGCACCGCCCTGGCCGTGCCATTCTCTACGGCGTTCGCCGCCGCCTGCAGCCCAAAGGTCGCGGAACTGCACGCCACGTTCATGTCGTAGGCAAAGCCCTCGATGCCCAACGCGTCCTGAACCTCAACAGATATAGCCGGGTATGGGCGCTGCATGTTGGAGCAGGCGACAATAACCGCATCAACATCGGCCGCAGTCTTGCCGGCCTGTTTGAGCGCCTCTTCGCAGGCTGAAAGCGCCATCTCGCATTGCACCGAGGCTTCTTCGTTGGGTCGGTCCGGTATGTTCGGGCACATCCGTTCAGGGTCGAGTATGCCCTGCTTGTCAATCACGTGGCGACGCTTGATGCCGGACGCTTTTTCAATAAAAGCGGACGAAGACGGTTGCAGGGGCTCAAGATCGCCACTGGCAATATCGTCAGCATGACGTGCGTTGTGAAGTTCGACGAAGGCATTGAATGCCTCCACCAGTTCTTCGTTGGTAATGGTTGCTGGCGGTGTGTACAACCCGGTCCCGCTGATAACGGCTCTAATCACGCTAACCCCACGTCATAGTTGTAAAAACAAACAATCTAACTGCACCAATATTGACCAAATACTAACACAGTCTAAACGTTTTGCCCGCAAACGTGACCGGCTTACACGCGCGTCTGCTCCCACTGCCTGTCGAGGCGCTTGACCGATACCGGCACGGCCGTGCCCAGCTGTTGTGCAAAGAAAGAGACCCGAAATTCCTCAAGCATCCAGTGATAGAGCAATAGCTCCGGGTCCCTTACCCCCTGGCGTTGCTGCTCATCGCGTTTGCTGGCGTAGCGGGACCAGAGCGGCTCCATGGTGTGCAGGAACTCCCGCTCCCGCCCGAGCTCCCTGGGCATTTTCTCGAAACGGATGCTGGCCGCCTCGAAATAACGCCCGAAATGGGCAAGCCATTCCGGTGGTGTGGCGACAATAAAGCCCGGGTATACCAGGTTCTGAAGCTGGAACTTCAGGTCCGCCATACTGTTTGCGAGCGCAAGGTTGATTTTGCCTTTGAGTTGCTTCATCACGCCGTGGTAGCCCGTCATGGCCTGGTGCAGGCGCTCGTCGGCCTGCTCAAGAGCCGGCACAAACTCGGCCCTCCCGGCGTCAAAGGCCTTCTCGAAGGCGCTTTCGTCCCTGGGTACTGCGTCGGGCACAAAGTGCTGCATCGCCGTGGCCAGCAGCAAGTCATCCAGAAGCACCCGGGCCTTGCCGACAGGCGCAAACATCAATGCCGATGACTTGAAGTGCGGCAGCCGCCGCTCCATATCCTCCAATGTGTTGCCCAATCGAATCAGGATCAGCCGTGCCACCGCCTTCCGGGTTGCATCTTCCGCCGTCAGCCGATCAAGGAACCGTGTCTGGCGGACGGAATCACCACTGTCCTCCAACGCAGGGTATACGGTCACTTCCATACCGCCTTTTTCGGTCCTGACGGACTCGGGCAGAGATCCGAAGTCCCAGCGTGTTGACGTACTCGCCGCCTCAGCCGAGGGCTCTCTCCGGGTAGCCGACGACAACGCCGCTTCTGCCCGTCCCTCCAGTTCGCTCTGCAGCTTTTCGGTTTCCCGGCCCTCGGCGATAGGCTTGCCCGCGTCGTCAACAACCCGGAGATTCATCCTCAAATGCTTGGGCAGCTCATCCTGGGGCCAGGCGTCGGCGTCAATTCTGACGCCTGTCATTCGCCGCAACTGCTCTCCGAGTTGCAGCGCCAGCGGTTCGTTGGACGCCTGGAGGTTCTCCAGTGCGGCGTCCACGAAATCCGGCACCGGAACGAAGTTTCGCCTCAGTGCCTTGGGAAGGCCTTTGACCAGAGCGATGCACTTTTCCCGCAAAAGCCCGGGGACGAGCCATTCAAGCCGTCGTGCCGGCAGTTGCTTCAGCGCCATCACCGGTGCCTGAAGGGTAACGCCATCCCGCTCGCTGGTAGGCTCGAACTCATAACTGAGGGGGTACCTTACCCCTTCCCACTCCAGGTAGTCCGGATAGAGTGAGCCCGCCTGCTCATCCACCGGGCGTTGGAGGATATCGGCCTCCGTCAATTCCATGTCGCGGAGCTGATCCGCGCTCAGCTGTTTCCACCAGCTTTCAAAGTGACGACCGCTGACGATGTCCGCCGGTAGGCGCTGGTCGTAGAAGGCCACCAATACTTCGTCTTCCACCAACAGGTCCCGCCGCCGGGTCTTGCGCTCCAGGTTTTCGACGGTGTCCAGCAGTTCGCGATTTCGGGCAATAAAGGGCGCCTTCGACAGATAATCGCCTTCCACCAGCGCCCGACGGATGAACAGGTTGCGACACTCCGCTGGGTCCACCTTGCTGTAGGGAATACGACGCTTGGCAATGATGTCCAGGCCATAGAGGCTGACCTTCTCATAGCCCATCACCTGGGCGCGCTTCTGCTCCCAATGGGGTTCGAAAAAGTGATGTTTCACGACGTGGCCGGCCAGGGGTTCAATCCATTCCGGCTCAATCTTTGCGACCACTCGGGCGAAGACCCGGCTGGTTTCAACGATTTCCGCGGCCACAATCCATTTCGGCCCGGTTTTCGACACTTTCGAGCCCGGAAAGATCATGACCTTGCGATTGCGGGTCGCCAGATACTCTTTCTTCTCGAGTTTTACGGCCACCTGCCCCAGCAGGCCTGCCAGAATGGCCTTATGCAGAGACTCGTAATTGGCGGCTTCCGGGTTCAGTTTCAGCTTCTGCTCACGGCAAATCAGCGTCAGTTGCCGGTGGATGTCACGCCACTCCCGCATGCGCATCCAAGACAGGAAACTTTTCTGGCAAACCTTCTTTAACTGATTCTGGGACAGTTCCTGACGTTGCTCCTCGTAGAAATTCCAGATGTTCAACAAGGTCAGGAAATCCGATTCCTTGTCATTGAACGGCGCATGGGCCTGGTCGGCGGCCTGCTGCTTGTCCTGAGGTCGCTCTCTAGGGTCCTGAACGCTCAGGCCGGCTATGATGACCAGGGTTTCCGCCAAGCTGCCCTGTTCCGAAGAAGTCACCAGCATGCGCGCCAGCCTTGGGTCCAGCGGCAGGCGTGCCATGGTGCGGCCAAGGTTTGTCACACGGCGCTTGTCATCCACGGCGCCAAGCTCTTCGAGCAATTTGTAGCCATCATTGATCAGGCGACGGTCGGGCGGCTCCAGGAACGGAAAATGGCGGATATCCCCCAGCCCCGAGGTGGTCATCTGAAGAATAACGGATGCCAGATTGGTGCGCAGGATTTCCGGGTCGGTGTATTCGGGCCGGTTGATGAAATCGGTCTCATCGTAAAGCCGGAAGCAGATCCCCGGAGCCACCCTTCCGCAGCGCCCGGCACGTTGGTTGGCACTGGCCTGGGACACCGGTTCAATGGGCAGACGCTGAATTTTCGAACGTACGCTGTAACGGCTGATACGGGCCACGCCGGTGTCGATGACGTAGCGTATGCCGGGCACCGTCAAGGAGGTTTCAGCCACGTTGGTGGAGAGCACCATCCGACGGCCGCGGTGGCCCTGGAAGATACGATTCTGTTCCTGGTTACTGAGGCGCGAATACAAGGGCAGTACCTCAGTGTGCCGCAAGTCGGCATGCCGCAGCACTTTGCTGAGACTGCGAATTTCGCGCTCTCCGGGCAGGAACACCAGCACGTCACCCGGAGGCTGCTTCTCCGTGCGCTCGTGCTGCTCGATTTCCTCCATCGCACGCAGCACGCCGTCTGTCCAACCCTGATCCCGATCATCCTCGTCGCCGGTCAGCGGGCGATAACGGACATCCACCGGGAACGTTCGGCCGCTGACTTCGATGACCGGCGCCCCGTTAAAGAACTCGCTGAAGCGCTCCACTTCGATGGTGGCGGAGGTAATGATGACCTTCAGGTCAGGCCGTTTCGGCAATAGTTGCCGCAGATAGCCCATCAGGAAGTCGATATTGAGGCTGCGTTCGTGGGCTTCATCAATAATCAGGGTGTCGTAGCGGTCCAGAAAACGGTCGTGCTGGACTTCCGACAACAGGATGCCGTCGGTCATCACTTTGACCCGGGACTGATCCGACGTGGTGTCCGTAAAACGCACCTGATACCCCACCTGGCCGCCGGTCTGTTCTCCCAGCTCCTCCGCAATACGGCCAGCTACGGTGCGAGCGGCAATCCTTCGGGGCTGGGTGTGGCCGATCAGCCCACGTATACCGCGGCCACTGTTCATGCAGATTTTGGGAATCTGGGTCGTCTTGCCCGAACCGGTTTCCCCGGCAATAATCACAACCTGGTTCTGCTCTATGGCGTCACGGATATCGTCTACCCGATCAGATACGGGCAGCGACGACGGAAACGTAGCCGGCTTGTGCATCGCCTGGCGCTCCGTAACACGCGCCTGCCCCCGGTCGAGCCATTGCGCCATCTTTTCCAGATCCTTCTGCCCCGGACGCCCCTTTTTTCGGGCCAACAGCTTGTGGATACGGGCGGCCTCCAACTGGTTGCAGGCATCCATCTGCTCCGTGATGGCTTTCACGGCGGCCTTGCTGTCTGGCGTATTCGTGGGCTGTTCCGGTGGGGCTTGCGTCATCGGTCCGTTTTACCGTTGTTGGATCTTGAATACCCGGCTTGTTTCGGGCGTGGCGACAGTCTAACGATATCCCGCGCCTCGTTAAACGGAAAAACCCCGCCAAGGCGGGGTTCAAGACATCTACTCGGGCGGTCACACCGCCCGTGGACGGCCAATTACTTGCTGTTGGCCTCATCTCGCAGCTCGCGCCGCAAGATCTTGCCCACATTGGTTTTCGGCAGCTCGTCACGGAACACGAAGGACTTGGGTACCTTGTAGGCGGTCAGGCGTTCGCGGCAGAACTCTTTCAGTTCGTTTTCGGTAACACCTTCCGCGGTCGCCACCAAATAGACCTTCACCGCTTCCCCGCTCTTGTCATCGGGAACACCAACGGCGGCGCACTCGACCACTTTCGGATGACCGCTGACCACGTCTTCAATCTCGTTGGGGAACACGTTGAAGCCAGACACGATAATCATGTCCTTCTTGCGATCAACGATGCGGATGTAGCCATCCTCCTGAATAAGGGCAACATCGCCGGTTTGCAGGAAACCGTCTTCAGTGAAGGACTTCTGGGTGTCTTCCGGGCGCTGCCAATAGCCACGCATCACCTGTGGCCCCTTCACACACAACTCACCGGGTTCGCCGAGCGGCGTTTCATTGCCGTCATCATCGATGGTTTTGACTTCGGTACCGGGAATCGGCAGGCCAATGGTGCCAAGCTGGATCGCACTGTTGGGGTTGAAGGTAACAACCGGCGAGGTTTCAGTCATGCCGTAACCTTCGCTGATCTCACACCCTGTCACCCGCTGCCACATCTTTGCGGTATCGCTGGTCAGTGCCATGCCGCCGGAAGACGTAAGCTTCAGGCCGCTGAAATCAAGAGCTTTGAACTCTTCGTTATTGCACAACGCCACGAACAGAGTGTTCAGTCCCAGGAACGCCGTGAAGCGGTGGTTCTTGAGCTCCTTCACGAAGCCGGGAATATCACGCGGATTCGGGATAAGAACGTTGTGAGCACCGGCTTCCAGCATGATGCCGCAGTTCAGGGTGAACGAGTAGATGTGGTACAGCGGCAGCGGCGCGACAACAACCTCCTTGCCCTCTTCCACGGTGTCTTCCATCATCGGACGAACCTGAAGCAGGTTTGCCACCAGATTACCGTGCGTCAGCATCGCGCCCTTGGCAACACCGGTGGTGCCGCCGGTGTACTGCAACACCGCGATGTCATCTTTCTTACACTCAACCGGGGTGAACTTTTCCCGGGCGCCGGCGCTGAGTACCGCTGGCAGTTTGTGGGCCTGGGGCAGGCTGAAGGCCGGAACCATTTTCTTCAGGTGCTTCACTGCCGCGTTCATCAGGGTACGCTTAAGCGGTGAGTGCATGTCGGCGATTTCAGTCACGATGACATGCTCGATACCCGTATGAGGGAGCACTTTCTCGGCGTTATGCGCCATGTTCGCCAGAACCACAAGCGCCTTGGCACCGGAGTCATTGAACTGGTGTTCCATTTCGCGAGTCGTGTAAAGCGGGTTGGTATTCACCACGATCAAACCCGCACGCATGGCGCCAAAAACGACAACAGGATACTGGGACACGTTGGGCATCTGCACCGCAATCCGGTCGCCCGGTTTGAGATCGGTCTTGTTCTGCAGCCAAGCGGCAAAATTCCGGCTCTGGGTGTCCAGGTCGCGATAGGTGAGCGTGGCGCCAACGGCACTGAAGGCAGGACGATCAGCGTACTTCTTTACGGCCTGATCAAACACGTCGACCATACTCGTGTATTTTTCCAGGTCTACGTTGCGGGGCACACCAGTTGGGTATTTGTCCTGATAGAACTGCTCAAAATCCATCACCATCTCCTGTTTGGCATTTGTGCTTATAATGTTTACCGATGCCGGTTTGATCAAAAAATCAACCAGACAAAAGTATCAGCCTCGAAAAGTCGGGAGAGAATAGCAGTTTTGTGAACGATGAGGTAGTTTTCCAACCAGAACCACTGCTCTTGCAGCCAGTATTCCCACAGCCACCCCAGCACTGGAGCCAACGATGAGCGATACCCTGGACACGCTTGAGAACATCACCTACGACGAACTCCAGGAAGGCGACTCTGCAACCTACGTGAAGACGCTGACCGAAGATGAACTGGTGTTGTTCGCCGCTGTTTCCGGCGACGTAAACCCGGTCCACCTGGACTCTGACTTCGCGGCCGAGTCCATGTTTCAGGAAAGGATTGCCCATGGCATGTGGAGCGGCTCGCTGATTTCTGCCGCCCTGGCCACGGTAATGCCTGGTCCCGGCACCATCTACCTGGAGCAAAGCCTGGCGTTCAAGCGCCCGGTAAAACTGGACGACACACTAACGGTGACATTGACCGTACTGGCCAAGGAGCGCAAAAACCGCGTGACCCTGTCCTGCGAGGTCCGCAACCAGAATGATGAGCGGGTTGTAACGGGCGAGGCAAAAGTGATCGCGCCAACCCAGAAACTGTCGCTGAACAAACCACAGCTCCCCAGGATCACCATAGAGCGCTAGGTGCCATTGAGTGCGGGTGCTGTCCCGTTTACCCCGGCAGGAAATCGATAGGGAACCGCACCGTCCTGGGTTCCACGTCGTCCTCGCCGAAATTGAACAGGCGCACTCGCATTGCAATTCGTTGCTCCAGGCTCTCGTTGCTGAGCTCGGAACTGACCACCTCGCACCTCGACACGGAGCCGTCAGGCTCGATCACCAACTCCAGCATAACCTTCCCTTCCAGCGTTGGATCCTGCCGAAGTTCACGGCGATAGAGGGAATAGAGTGACGTTTTCTGGGCATCGAAGACCTGACGGATGTTACTCATCCCCCGCTGGCCTGCCCCACCAGACGGCTCTGGTGCGGGTTCTGGCGCTGCTTCCTTCGCCACGTCGACATCCCGTACCTGATGGCCAGCCACCGCCACCTCATTTTCAGGCGCTGCTTCACGGGTGACGCCGCCGCTCCCGGCCAGAGCCGTGTCAGGGTCGACCTCGACACCAAACGGATCTCCACCGCTGCTCGCACCATCAGCGTCAACGTTGGCGGACAGAGTGTCCACGGTTTCGGATTCCGGTGCCCGCATGCTGGTAAGCTGGTCCTGCATCGCCATCAGGCCAGACCTGGAAGCGGTTTCCCTGGCCTGCTCCACCGTTTGGGAGGGTGCGGGCGTCGGGCGCGCGGGCTCAGGGGTGGGTGCCGCCTGCTCCACCTCCGGAGCTGGCGCCTCGGGTTGCTCAATATCAGGCTCTGGCTCGGGTACAGGCTCGGGTTCTGGCTCTACCTCCGGTACTGGCGCCGGCTTGGGGGCCTCGCGCTTCTCCACCAATCTTGCCAATTGAGGGGGTATTTTCTCCACCTCGTGACGATCGGGCTCTGGGAGCTGAAGGGCCGGGATAAGCAGTGCGGGAGGCAGAAAGACCGCCAGCATCACCAGCAACGCCAGCAAAAAGCGGCGGTTCTCGCCCTTTTCCGCCCCCCATGGCAGTCCGGAAGAAAGCTTCCTGGTAGAAGGATTCTGGCGCTCAGCCATTGTTCACCTCCCTTGCCGACTCAACAGCCAGCCTGACCTGCCGGAAATCTTCGTCAATACAGGTCTGCATGACCTTTCTAAGCAGCCGGTAATCGGTGGCGCGCCCTGCCATGATGGTTACCTCATGGCCCTGATCTGGTAAGGCGCCCCGCCGGTTTCGTAGCCAGGCGAGTTCCTCCGCCAATCCCCCAATCGTACGATCACCGGTTTCAATGCCATCCAGTCGCGCAACTTCCCGGCCCTGGACAAGAATGGACCGGCCAGCCACCTGGACGATCAGAGTTTCAACCGCTTCCTTTTCCGCCGTCGATTGCGGCAACGGAACATCGGCCGTGTTCTGCATAACCTTCACATCGGATGAATTCACCATCAGGAAGAACACGAGAATGGTGAAGATGTCCATCAGGGAAACCAGGTTCAAGCCGCCAGGCCGGTGCATACGGCCGTAATGTCGCTGAATCCGACGAGCTCGGCGCGAGCTTTTCATACGCCCTCCCCTACGCCGGATAGCGTCCGGTTTTCAGGTGCGTCCGCCAGGGCTACGTCCGGGAAGAGCTCACCCTCCACCACACTGGCTGCAACGACCGCCGGGTAAGATCGAACCGTGTCCATTGCGGTCACCAGCGTCTGATAATCGATGTCCGGGCTTACCTCAAGGATGATATCGGTCTTCTCTGGTACACGCTTCTTGATCCGTTTGAGGGTTTCCCTCAGGCCATTGAAATCCTGTTCGCCTTCCATCAGTGGCAGCGTTCGTATCACCCCGCGTTGGCTGTCCAGCACCTCCAGCCCCTGAGGCATCAGCGCCACGACCAGGCGCAGTTCGTCCGCCTCAGGCGCCTCGCCCGCGTCCATTCCGGGAAAGTTCAGCTCAATCATCCGAATCTGGCTGAAGACCATGCCCAGCAGCAATACCGGGACAAGCACAATCATCAGGTTCAGGAACGGCGTAATATCCAGTTCCGGATTGCTCACAAGCCTGCGATGCTTTCGTCTCATTCGGCAAAACCCTGGTTCAGGCGGATCGGGGGGCGGGCTGCTCGGAAATAATATTCAACAGCTTCACACCGGCCATCTCGAAACTGTCAACAATTTCATTGGTACGGGTCTGCAGTAATGCGTGGAACATCAGCAGGGGAATGGCTGACATCAACCCGAACGCCGTGGTGTTCATGGCAACCGAGATACTTTCCGACAACAGCGAGGCTTTTTGGGAGGGATCAGCGGCCGCCACCGCCGTGAACGCGGCAATCAGGCCAATGATCGTGCCCAACAGCCCAAGGAGCGTGGCAATGTTGGCCAGTGTCGCCAGATATTGGGTGCGTTTTTCAAGGCGTGGGAGGACTTCCATCAACCCCTCTTCCATGGCGTACTCGACGTCTTCCCGGGGGTGATTATTCAATAGTCTACCGATGCCGGCACTCATGATCGACGCGATCGCGCTGTCCGAGCTCGTCGCAGCCTTCATCGCACGCTGATAGTCCCGCTTCCTCAGCAACGGCAGTATGCCCTTCTCGAACGCCAGCCGATTCCGTCGACGCACCGAGGCAAGATACAGGAAGCGCTCAATGGTAATCGCCAGCCCAACGGCCAGTACAATGGCAATTGGGTACATGAAGGGACCACCTTCCTGAAAAAAACGAACAACAGTTTCCAGCATATTCATACTCCCGGTTCTACTGCAGGGAAAGGGTGGAATCCATGGACGGATTCAGGGTTTCGCGAAACATCCGATGACGTTCAAGGGTCAACGGGTCCTTGGGTGTGAGCAATTCATCACTGCCGGCGTCCAGTTCGGCGCGTGACCGGCGGGGTAACGTGGGTGGTTGCCAGGGCAGGATATAGAGCACGCCGGGGTCGTCGTCCCCGGTGTGCCGGGTGATGCCTTCCACACCCAGGGCAACGGTGCTTTCCTGAGCGTCTGTCGCGGCAGTAGCCGGCGATTCAGGCCCCTTCTCCGCAGAGACCGGCAACGTAACCAGCATCAATAGCAGCCCGGAAGCCGCCAATCCTCGAACAACACACATTCAGTCCAGCCTCCGTTCCAGGTCTGCAATCCAACCGGCAACCTGCCTCTCTTCGGTACCAGCCAATTCGCGGTAGCGGCGGTAATGGGACAGTGCGCCGTCCAGATCGAGAAGATACAACTCGGAGATAACGGCGAGGTTGTAATGCAATTCGGCGGTATTCGGGGAATGCCTGAGCCCCTGCTCAAGCACCCTCACTGCCTCGTCAAAGCGACCCCGCTCACGCAGCATCAAGGCAAGGTTGTTGGCCGTGAGTGCATTGCCCGGGTCGAGTTTGAAGGCCTGGCGATATCGCTCGAGAGCATCGTTCGTGCGCCCCTGCTGGTGAGCCTCCCAGGCCTGACGCACCAGTTCGCGAGCCTCGGCCGTGTTGACAACCGTTGGCTCCGGTTTGGGTTGGCTGGCGCACCCCACTATCAACAGCGCAAGGCAACTCGTAAACAGAACTGCGCGTACCGTATCAGGCGCCATCGTTTGTCTCCTCGTTCCAGGTCATCCAACGTACCTCCCGGTCGTAGCGGCCAGGGAACAGATCGGCTAAGACCTGCAGACTGCGCTCTATCCACTCGTCAAACCGGCCTTCCGCAAGACGCTGATGATTCCGTGCGTGCAAATCAATCGCTTTCTCCTCGAACGGAAAGGCTTCCTCTTCAAGCAACATCCGGTACTGGGCTGCTTCCAGGTCGGTCAGTTCCTCGGGCGCTTCAGACGCCATGAGATCCTGTGCCATCACCCGGTACAGCTCCGCGCGACGAAACAGAATTTCAGAGAGCACCCCCTCACCGGTCAACTTCTCAGCCTGCGAAAGACGTTCCCGCACAGCCGCAAGGGCCGACTGTTTACGCGTCAGGGATTCGGCCAGGGGAACCTGCAATGCAACACCGGCAAACCGCTTCGACTCCTCCTCAGCAAGCACAATGGCAGCCCGCCCAGCCCAGGCGAGCGTGTCTTCCGAGTGCCATTGGCTGGCGAGTTCCTGCTTTACCAGCTCGCTTCTATATCGGCGCGGCTCCACATCGTCGAGCACAAGACGGTGACGCAGGGTCTGGTTGCGGATATGACTGTCGGAGTCGTTGGCACCGGCAGAGTCGCGATTGAGCCATTCGACATAGATGCGATTACGGCGCTCGTGGGCCTCCGCCTGGTGGTATAGCTCCGCTGCCCGCAACTGCTGTTCCCAGGACGGCACCCCCTCCCCCGAGGCCGCCATGATTTCATCCGCCGCCCGCACCGGCTGGCCCGATGACTGATAGGCAAACACCAGTTTTTCACTCAAGGACTTGGTGAGATCATGTCGCGGGTAATCCTGGCGAAACCGGGTCAGTTCATTAACAGCAGCCTGCCAGCGCTCGGCCGTTAGCAGCGTATTCGCTGCGTCGTAACGCCCCTTGATCGCAATGTCCGATCCCGGAAGGGCCGACTCCACACGCTGAAAATGCGCCACGGCGGTGTCGATACGGCCCTCGTTCGCGGCTTTCTCACCCTGGTAATAGATGCTGCTGGCCAACTGCCGTTGCAGGCCGCCAACGTCCTGTGCCTGTTTCCCCTGCAATGCCCCGCCGGTGATCAGCGTCAGTGACTTACGCCACGCATTCTCAGCGGGCCCGAACGATTCCATCGCCACGTGTGCCTCTCCGGTAGCCACCCATGCGCTGTACCGCTCGGCTGTGCTGGCAGACGGATGAGTTATGGCAACCTCAGCAAACCGGAGGGCCTCGGCATGACGGTTACGCGCGAGCATTCGGTTAGAGATATCAGCGGCCAGCCCCGGCTGTCGCTCGTCTGAAGGAAACCCAGAGGCGAATCGGTCAGCTGCGGATGCGAGGTCGTCCAGGGTCGCGGGCAGCGAATTCTGACCGTCCAGCGCATCACGCTGAATCAGTATCGCCGCCCACGCGGCATCCGCTGCTGCCGCATACCCTTCGGTGTCATAAGCTGCCTGCTGATAGTGCTCGAAGGCGTCACTGTGGTGACCGGCCTGCAGGAACGCATCGCCGGCAAGGCGAAGAATCTCTCCACTCTGGCGACTTCGGTGAGCCAGTTGACTGTAAAAACCCGCAGCCAGGAGAAAAGACTCTGCCCGGGCCCCCGCCTGGGCGTTTTCGGCCTGGTCATAATGATAATCCGCCAGCGAGCGACTGAAATCCCGCCAGCGCTCCCGATCAGCACCGGCGAGCGGCTGGTAACGAGCATCGCTGGAAAATGCCCTGACATACCCGGCTCTGGCCTCCCTTGCACGGGAGGTTCGCCCGGCCATGCGCCAGACGTCGACGTTCTGAGCCAAGAAGGCTGGAACGGCGTTATGCGAGGCGTAAGCGCTGACAAAGGCTTCGTTAACCGCCACGCTGTCATCATAACGCCGCTGACTGGCGTAGTAGTCCGCCAGCCGATCGTACAACAGGTATCCGTAGTCCTTGCCGCCCACCTGGTCCAGCCAGCTGGCCAGAGACTCAACCCCCCTGTCTTCAGCCGCCATCAAGGCGACAATCCGGAAGGTGTCGTCAATCAGCTCGGCATCGTTGGCGGGGATACGGCGGAACCCACCGGTTTGCGCACCGAACCCATCCAATACGGCCAGAAATGTCTCGCCCGCCCTTCGCCAGGCTGCGGGGCCTTGCTTGAACTGACTCCAACCCTGCATATAACGGGCTTTGGTTTTCAGACTGTCTGCGCCATCGCCGGAGATTACGCGGCTATATTCCGATTCAGCCATCGCATAGTCGCCCGCCGAAAAGGCAGACTCCGCAATTCTGAAACGAGCCTCCGGAACCAGAGAGGAGGAAGGATAGAGGCCAACCAGTTGGCGCAGCCGGTCGATGGACTGCTCCGCCTGCCCGGTATAGGCATGGGCCTTGGCCATCTGGTAGAGCAGCTCGTCAAGCCGGCCCTGATAGGCGCCCCTGTCGAGAATGGATTCGTAGCTTTCCAGCGCCTGTCGGTAAACCTGCTGCTCGCGCTCCTCACTGAAGCTGACGTCTTCGTCCGTCACATTCTGGATATTGGACAGCCGGTTAAGCGCGTCGATGCGTACCTCGGGCTCATCAGAATGTTCAAAAAGACGCTGGTATCGGCGGGCGACTTCCATGGGCGAGATGGCCGGCATCGGGCGGGATTCAAACTCCAGGAAAACCGGGCGCATGTCGGCAATGGTTTCGCCGTCGCGACCGAGCTCTACCCGGAAAGATTCCTTGGCATGGACGGTCGCCGCTACGCAGGTCAGCATGACCGTCAGGGAAATTAACACGACCGGTTTCATGGCTGCCCCCGCTCAAGGTTTTCCAGGGCCAGGTACTCGTAGAGATGGGCAATCTGCTGCTCTGTCCGATCCAGAGCAAACGCCATGCGATGGTCCTGTTCTTCGACATAGGCCAGCGCTCTCTCATCCAGAACCGACTCTGCCTTGCCAAGCAGGGCGTCGGCCGTGCTACGAATCGCCCGCAAGCGCTCCAATGCCTGATCGGTTCGAGCCATCAACAGCTCTAGCGTGGTGTCCTTTTCATTCAATCGGCTCTCAAGCCTGGCGATCGACGCTTTCACATCGGCGAGTGTCCTGGCCGCGCCTTTGAGTTCATCTCGTTGGCCGGATGACTCGGTGCGGTCTTTCAGGGTCGCGATTCGTTGCGTCAACGCTTCAATGTCGCCCCCGAAGGCGTGGGCAGTGATGTCGTTGCTAACGGGCCCCGAACGCTCGCTGATGGCGCCCCGGAAAACCACAAGACTGTCTTCACGCTGATCCAGCGTTTGCTTCATGTCTCTCAGTTCAGCCACACGTTTGACGGCAGCTTGGGCGCTACTTCCTTCCATGAAGCGAAGAAGATAAGCGGTACGGGGCTGGGTAAGCGTACGATTGTCCGCCAGGAACCACTGTGCTTCGGAATTACGCGCATCCAGCACCAACGCCTGGTAGGCGCCTTTTTCACGAATCTGGTCTGCCAACTTGCGGAGCGTCACCCGTTCGCTTTCATAGGAGGCATTGGCCGCAAGGTAGGCCTCACCGGCCTGCCCCAGGTAGCCTGCCAGGTCGTATCCCCTGCCTGTACCTAGCCAGGCATCGGCCACTCCGGGATAGGCCAGTGGGTATTTCTTGGCCCGGTGCCAGGACTGCATTGCCGCCCGCTGGTTTCCACTGGCAGAGAGCGCAAGCCCGTGAAGATACAGGCCATGGGGCGTGCTGTAACTTTCCAGCGGTATCTTTTCCAGAAACCCGATGGCCTTTTCGTAGTCCTCGTGCTCGTACGCAAGGTATCCAGCCCGCACTAGCAGGCGGCTTCTGAGCTCCTGACTGCGCTGGCTATCGCCATCCTTCTCAGACATCGCCAATGCCACACGAAGTGCAACCAGGGCTCGGGAGGGGGCCCTATCCTGCTTGCCATAGTCAGCCGCCATATTCATGTAGCCCAACGCCGCCCAATATCCGGGCTCCATGGTAGCCAATACCTTCCCGGCGCGGTCAGTGTGCCCTGCTTGCCGCTCAATTTCGGCCAACCGATAGAGCGCCTTTTGCCGGGCATTGCCATTGCCCAGCCTTGCGGCGGTTTCAAGGTACTCACGGGCTCCACTGTCATCGGTGTCCCCATCCAGGTCCGCCAGTAACAACGCCGCCCGCCCACGGTAATATTGACCTTCGAGCAGTTCCTTCAGCAGTGACTCAGCCTGCTGACCATTGCCTGTGACCATAAGTGCTTTGGCACGGACCAGACGATCGAGCTCTGTAACGGCATTCCGGGTGTAACGCAGCGCTGCGGCAGGATCGCCGGCGTCCAGCGCAAACCGCGCCAGCCCCGACCGTAAAGAGGCCAGGTCATCGTTGCCGACACCGACCGCCACCCCCGGGGTAAGCGCCATGGTCAGACAGAGGGCCAGCAGAGCGCTGACTTTTCGAAGTTTTGCGGGCAAGGCCATCATTACGCCCTACTTCCATTCCCGGAAGGATACAACCGGCTCGTAATCAGGCGCAGCGGCATCCAGAGTCAACTGTATGCGGGATTCGCCGGGCCGCTTCCGGAACTGGTGGGTGGCCTCCCGGCGAACAAACCGCTCATTCGCCGACCGGGCTGTCAGTACGGCTTTTAACCGATGAGAGCCGTGTGGCAGGTTTCCAATGTACAGACGCTGGACGCCGCCCTGCTTCAGAGAGTCACGTTCCCGATCCGTATAAAGGTGTGAAGCGACCGGTGTTCCGTTCAGATAAAGCTCCACGGAGTCGAGATCCAGCCCTTCCTTTTTTTCGAGTGTCAGGAAAACTGCCACTTGCGTATCGACGGGATAGAGGACGCTCTCCTCCAGTTCGTACAAGGTCTGGCTGAGGTCCGCCACATCGGCTTTCAGGCGGTCTATCTCATGATCCAGCGACTCCGCGAAGGCGCCGCGTGCCAAACCGAGCAGACACAACACCATCACTGCCACGGTGACTGGCCCCGCCACCACGACCTGGCGCCCAACCGTTACTGTTCGCTGCGCTCCGGCGACCATACGCTTCCTGCCTCTTGCAATGTTCTGTAACAAACTGGCGGAAAGAGTAACACTTGGTAACAGGCAAGAACGGTATCCAGATCACCAATTGGAAATCCGAAAACGTCGGTTTTTTTGACAGAAGGAAAACGTTGGGGAATGTCACGTTTTCGGGAAAGACGCGGAATATCGGTTAAGCGATTGTTTTGCAGGGGTTAATCTTAACTGGCCCCGGATTTGCTCCAAGAAAAACGCGGGGCAGCCTTTGGCCACCCCGTTTGATATGCCGAGCTTAGCCGATGCCCTCAACCGCATCGGCTTTTTTTTACTTGCTCAATTGCTTCATGGCCGATTCCAGGCCTTCAATGGTCAACGGGTACATGTGGTCGTTCACCAGCTGGCGTGTCATACCGAGCGACCCACCCGAGCCCCAGTAACTCTCGGGCAATGGGTTAATCCACACCACCTTGCGGAAGTGGTCGGTAATACGCTGGAACCACGTTGCGCCCGCTTCCTCATTCCAATGCTCGATGGAGCCGCCGGGGTGTGAAACCTCATAGGGCGCCATGGTGGCGTCCCCCACAAAGATCACTTTGTAGTCCGGCGTGTACTTGTGAAGGATGTCCCAGGTGCTCGTCGTTTCGTTCATCCGGCGGATGTTGTTTTTCCAGACGCTTTCGTAGATGAAGTTGTGGAAGTAAAAGTACTCCATGTGCTTGAACTCAAGCCGGGCCGCCGAGAAAAGCTCTTCGCATACCCGCACGTGTGGGTCCATGGAGCCCCCGACGTCGAAGAAGATCAGCACTTTGACCGCATTGTGCCGCTCGGGAACCATTTTCAGATCCAGGTACCCGGCGTTGCGCGCGGTAGAACGGATAGTATCGTCCATATCGAGCTGATCCGCGGCACCCTGGCGGGCAAATTTCCGCAACCGACGCATGGCGACCTTGATGTTGCGGATGCCCAGGGTCACGCTGTCGTCCAGGTCCTTGAACTCGCGTTTCTCCCAGACTTTGACGGCGCGGCCGTGACGGCCCTTGTTCTGGCCAATGCGAAAACCTTCTGGATTGTAGCCGTTGGCGCCGAAGGGCGACGTTCCACCGGTGCCAATCCACTTGTTTCCGCCCTGATGCCGTTCCTTCTGCTCTTCCATGCGTTTCTTGAAGGTCTCGATCAGTTCTTCCAGCCCACCAAGGGAGTCGATCTTGGCCTTGTCCTCCTCGGACAACTGCTTTTCAAACTCTGCTCGCAGCCAGTCATCCGGAATCAACGCCTGCATCAGGTCATCGAGGTTTTCAATGCCCTCGAAATAAGTCTGAAACGCTCGGTCAAACTTGTCGAAATGACGCTCATCCTTGACCAGGCATACCCGGGCCAGATAGTAGAACTCTTCCATGTTCGCGAAGGCGAGCCGGTTCTGCAGGGCTTCCAGCAAATCCAGAAATTCGCGCAGACTGGCGGGTACCTTGGCTCGCCGGACTTCGAGAAAGAAATCAATCAACATAGGGTGCTGCTCTTGCTGAATTTCAGCTGCGACGACGGGCCATGAAGGCCAGTTTCTGCAACAGGTGGACATCCTGCTCGTTCTTCACCAGCGCGCCATAGAGCGGCGGCAAGGCAGAACTGGTGTCCTTCTCCTGCAGCATTTTCGCAGACAGCTCATCCGCCATCAGCAGTTTGAGCCAATCAATCAATTCCGAGGTGGACGGCTTTTTCTTCAGCCCTGGTACCTTGCGGACGTCGAAGAAGACTTCCAGAGCGTCCCGAACCACCTGCTGCTGCAAGCCCGGGAAGTGCACGTCCACGATGCTCTTCATGGTGTCGTGGTCCGGGAAGCTGATGTAGTGGAAGAAGCAGCGGCGCAAAAAGGCATCTGGAAGTTCCTTCTCATTGTTGCTGGTGATCACAATGATAGGACGATGTTTGGCACGCACGGACTGTTGTGTTTCGTACACGAAGAATTCCATGCGATCGAGTTCCAGCAGGAGATCGTTGGGAAACTCGATATCCGCCTTGTCGATTTCATCAATCAACAGCACCACCTGCTCGTCGGCTTCGAACGCTTCCCACAGCTTGCCCTTGACGATGTAGTTGCTGATGTCTTTGACCTTCTCATCACCAAGCTGGGAGTCCCGCAGACGGGAGACCGCGTCGTATTCGTAAAGCCCCTGTTGGGCCTTGGTGGTGGATTTGATGTGCCATGGAATCAGGCGCATGCCAAGCGCCGACGCCATTTCTTCCGCCAGCAGGGTTTTACCGGTGCCGGGCTCACCCTTGATCAGTAGCGGGCGTTGCAGCGTTATGGCTGCGTTGACTGCCATCTGCAGGTCATCAGTGGCTACGTATTTCTCGGTACCGGTAAACTTCATGCTGATAGTGTCCTGTTCGATTAACGGTTAAACGTCTGTTTGAAAACAGCCTCAAAGTATAGAGAACCGAAGGCGTTCTGATAAGGGCCTCGGTCGTATTAACCGCCGATTACCGGTCCTTCCCGTCATCCTCATTATTATCGGGTTCATCGTCGGCTCCGGACTCACTCTCATCACCAGCGTCTGGCAGATCGTCGAATTCCGAGAGATCGAAATCCTCGAGGCCGAACTCGTCTTCACCGTCCTCGACCTCTTCCTCAGCAACGGGAATATCGTCCTCTGGCAGCGCTTCGTCCTGATCAAGCTCCGGCACCTGTTCCGGTTCCGGCTCCGGTTCAGGTATTACTTCAGGTGGCTCGTCAGGTATCTCTTCAGCCACGTCTTCCGGGTTTTGATCCGGCTCCGGATCGGGTTCAACAATGGTTTCCTCCTCCGGTGGCGGCTCTGCTACAAGCGGTGGTTCGCCGTCCTCATCTGGATCCTGGTCCTGCGCAGATTTTTTGCGCTTCAGCCACAGGAACGCTGCCCCCGCAACAACCAACAGGCCAAGACCACCAGCAGCGCCCATCATCCACAAAGGCATACCCGCCGCCTCGTCATTGTCGGACGGGGCCTCCGGTTCCGGCGCCTCCTTATCAGCAGGCGGTTCCTCGACGGGCTGCGGATCGGGCTCCTCAACCTGACTGATATCGATCGGTCCGACATCGGATACGGGTGGCTCTGTCTCCGGCTCGGGAGCGGTCTCCATCTCTGACTCGGGAGAGCTCTCCTGCGCTTCACTCTCCATCGCCGGGACTTCCTGAGGAGGCCCTTCCGGCGGAATGAATCGGGTGACAGCGCTAAAGCGTCTGGAGAAGGTCTGGCCGTCGGCAATGATACTGAGCTGGTACTCTCCGCCACCGGGCAGGCGTGTGATAGCGTCGGTATACACGCCGTCCTGCGGTGGCTGATCCGGAGACAACACTTTGGTGCCACTGCGCCCGTCTTCTGAGGTTAGAGCCACACTTACCTCGATAACACCCAGGAAGTCCGGGTTTTCAATTTTCTGGTCTTCCTCAAAGAAGGCAACCTGAAGAGTGATCGGCTCCTCCTCTGTGAATGTCGGTGGAACCGGGCTCACAACCATCCTCAGGTCGCTGACCACCGTGACCCGACTGCCCTCACCCAACTCGCCGTTGATCGTCCAGTCACCCGCATCAGGATCGGTGACGGTAATCAGGTCGTACTCCGTTTCGCGGACCCAACGCATTCCCTCAAGAACGGACCCTGGCCCGGCTTCGGTGCCGCCGGGACTCACCAGTTCCAGTGTGCGGTTGGCGGCGGATTCATCACCCGCGCGAAAAATCAGCGCAGTGAATTCCTCCACGCCGCTGTCCACCTGGAACCCATTTCCCTCAATGGGAATCTGTTGCTGAGGTACAGCCGTGTTGAGGGCCTCAAGAAAGGCCAGGGTCAATGCGTCGGCTGAAGATGCCAAGGCATATCGGCCATCCGTTGCTTCTGCCAGGGCCTTCAATAATTCGAGATCGGCCTCCTCGGACAAGGCGACCGTGTGGATGGTGGCGCCGCGGCTGCTCAATTTCTCCAGTAGCGGCCCCAGAATCCGCTCACGCTCGCGGTCATTGGCGCTCTCGTTGTCGGAGATATCCACTTTGCCATCCGTGAGCAGGATAAAGTCGGTGTTCCCAAGATCGTCCGTACCCAGAAGGTAGTCGTCACTGGCAACCTGGATCGCCTCCCCCAGATTGGTCCGAAGGGCCACTGAATTGATCTCGTCCGAGCGCTCGACAGCCAGCCCCCGCCAGTCCTCTGTGACTTTGCCATGGGGCACCAGCATGTTGACGTACTGCCCGAAGGTCCAAACCCCTGCACTGGCCTCCGACGGCAGCATACGTGCCAACAACCGGACGGCGGGGCGCCGCAGATTGTTCGGATCATTGGTTTTCATGGAGCCGGAGATGTCCACAATAATGCGGACATCGGCACTTTCCGGTAGCTCCAATGTCGGCGCCTCCTGGGCCGATATCAAGAGAGGCTGGGCCAGGAAAAGGATCAACAAGCAGCTCAGAAGTTGTCGCATCAGGGCGGCTCCATGCGGATAGCGGGTAGCGGATTGAGAACGGGCTCAGCGCTTTACAAGACGGTACCTGACGAGGTCGAGAACCCAGACCAACACCATCACCAACGATGCGATACCCAGGTTCACAAATGCCCGGCCCGCGTTGGTGGCATCACCCAGTATGGTTTCGTAGCCGCCGTGTAGCCAGGCGGGCATCCACCAACCCGCCACTTCACCGGACTCCACCGGCGTCAGCAGGATGACAATCAACGCAGCCTGCAAGAGCGTGCGAATGGCGTAAACCGGTATAACCCGGAATAAACGGGATACGGTGTAGAAGAAAACCACAAAGGCAACGGCGTACAGCGCCCAGAAGATTCCGTATGCGAGGTTTGTTTCAGCGTCTATCATCAAAGGATCCAGTGAATAATGTGTTCTTCCCAATCGTCTTCCGGCACATCGGCTTCCGAGATCACACGGTTGCGCACCGATACACCCGCTTCATGAACCGTATCCGGGTCACCGGAACGCAGCGGGTGCCAGTCCGCCAGTGCACGGCCTTCCGCCAGAGTGCGGTAGGCGCAGGTGTACGGCAGCCAATGGTAGTCGTTCAGTGTATCCGGTGTCAGCACTGTACACGCAGGCACCTTCTCAAGCCGCTCGGAATACACACTGCACTGGCAGGTGTCCTGCTCCATATAGCGGCACACCAATTCAGTGTAGTAGACGTCGCCGGTGTCTTCGTCTTCCAGCTTGGCCAGACAGCACTTTCCGCATCCGTCACACAGGGACTCCCATTCCTTGGCGGTCATCTCATGGAGACGCTTGCGTTGCCAGAACGGAATCTCTGCAATCATTCTCGGCCAGGCTCCGGTTTACGGCGAAAATCCACGACGTAGCCGCTGGATTCCTCGGGCATCTGCAGGAAGAAATCCTTGTCCGCAATAGCCTCCAGCACCCGCTTGCCCGAGGTTCGGGCAAGCTTCCGATCCGGCGTCATGATCAAATCCATGGCATGGATCGGCTGGCCAAATATGCCCCGCAGGCTTTCAGGCAGGTCATCCCAGGTTTGTCCCCGTCGAACATAGAGGTAGGTATCGGGTTTCTTACTGCTGCGAAACACCGATACAAAGGTCTTTTCGGTCATGATGTCAGTAGTTCCTCAATCTGTTCCCGTACTGGTGCCAGGATGTCTCGGCGCCAGCCCTCGTCAAACAGCCCAACGGCCAGGTTTCGTTGTTGTACAACGGCTTCAAGACGTTTCCTGGGTGCCAGCAGTTCCACCGGGACGTCCTGCTCCTCCGCCGCCTTCACCATGAGGCGCTTGAGTTGCTTATAGAACATCTGGTCCTGGCGGCTCAGGGGGGCGGATATAACATCAATGCCGGAATTGTCCGCTGTCGAAGCTTCGGCCACCCTGTTAATAATAATGTCCCCGTAGCGCCTGACCACTGCCGGAGGTAAGCCCTGAATGTCCGATAGCTCACGTACGGACTTTGGCAATCTCTGGGCAATGGCAATCAACAGTGCATCAGCCACCACCCGGTTGCGGGGCCGGTTCCTGTCGCGTGACTCGTGTTCCCGCCAATACACCAGGGATTTGAGCACCCCCTGCTGTTGACGGCTCAGTGTCCAGCCGCCGCGCAGTTTCAGGTAATGACTGTCGGGGTCGTCCTGGGCCGCCAGTTCCTTTGAGAATCGAGTGGACTCGTCAGCCAGGGCCGCTTCAAGGCCGCGTTCCTGCAAGCGGTTGATCACCCAGCGATACAGCGGAACAAGGAAGCGGACGTCGTCCAGGGCGTAGCGCTCCTGCGCCGGAGAAAGCGGGCGTGAGACCCAATCCGAGCGCGTCGCGGATTTATCCAGCGACTCGCCGAACAGGGTTTCCACCAGTCGGGCGTAGCCGACGGAAAAGCCGGCACCGGCCAGGGCAGCACCAATCTGCAGGTCTACCACCCCCTCTGGCTCAAGTTGCAACCAGTGGCGGAAAAGCTCCAGGTCTTCGCTCATGGCGTACAGCAGCTTTGGGGTACCGGGATCGATCAGCGCGCTGCGGAATCCCTGGGAGGCCTCGGCAACCGACGGATCCACCAGGCAGAAACGCTGCCCGAGTCCAAGCTGGACCAGGCCCGGAATCGGGAAGAAGGTGTTTACCCGTTCGAACTCGGTATCCAATGCCAGCGGCTCGCCCTGCCCTTCGGCAAGCCAGTGATCCAGGTCGTTCGGATCCCGAATCCAGGTAATTGTGTCGGGAGCCGCAGGAACGGTTGCGGCCGGGGTATTGGAATCCATAAAAAGGCCCGGTCAGGTTTAGTCAGTCAGGGGTTTGCGGCCACGGAAGGCATGGGTCAGTGTAAATCCGTCAACGTAACCCAGTTCGCCACCCACGGGGATACCATGGGCAAGACGGGTAATCAGGATATTGCGGCCATCCAGTCTGTCGGCGATGTAGTGGGCGGTTGCTTCACCTTCAACGGTCGGGTTGGTTGCGAGAATGAGCTCGGTAACCCCTTCGTCATGGATTCGCTTCAGCAAACGCTCAATACCAATTTCCTCGGGGCCCACACCGTCGATGGGAGACAGGTGCCCCATCAACACGAAGTAGCTGCCGCGATAGTCGCCGGCCTGCTCAATGGCCAGAAGATCGGACGGGCTTTCCACCACACAGAGCGTGCCGTTACGTCGCTCAGGGTTTTCGCAGATATTGCAGGTGGGCGTATCGGCGAAGTTCTGGCAACTCTCACAACGACGCACGCCGGTCATGGCACGCTCGAGCGCATCGGAAAGCCGGGAACCGCCTGAGCGACCACGCTCCAGCAGATGAAAGGCCATACGCTGGGCCGTTTTCTGACCGACGCCAGGCAGACAGCGTAGCGATTCCACCAACTCGTCTACCAACGGACTAAAAGCCATCAGCTATCCTCGATCAGAACGGCATCTTGAAGCCCGGGGGCATACCCATACCGGACATCATTCCGGACATTTTGTCTTTCTGGTTTTCCTCGACACGGCGAACGGCGTCGTTAATAGCCGCTGCCAACAAATCTTCCAGAATTTCCTTGTCTTCGCTCAGCAGGGACGGATCGATATCCACTTTCCTCACATCATGACGACCATTCATGGTCACCTTTACCAGGCCCGCACCGGCTTCCCCGGTAATCTCGGCTTTGGCGGCCTCTTCCTGGGCCTTCTTCATTTCTTCCTGCATCTGCTGGGCCTTTTTCATCAGGTCGCCCATATTGTTCATCATGCTCACCTTTTACAAAATTGCCTTGGACAGTTGCCACCCTGTGGCGCCAACCGCAACCCTATCCGGACTTCACCTGACTCGGCGGCCGGATACTGTTTTCGACGACGCGGGCCTCAAATCGTTCAACAATCGACTGCACCGCGGGATCATTGCGAATCGACTCTTCGGCCGCCGCCTGACGTGCCTGTCGCTGGCGCTCTTCCCAGGCGGCCGGGGTTTTGCCGCCCGCATCACCCTCTTCCACACGCAGGGTTATGGTGGCGCCAAACCGATTCCTCAACGCCTCCAGGATTTTTTCTTCATGGCGGGCGTTCAGCAACCGTGCGTGGCCTTCGTCAATGGTCAGTACGATCTCATCGCCGTTGCGGGTCATGGCGGCGTTGCTGGCAAGATTGCCCGGCATGCCAACAATGCCCAAGCCACGGAAATCGCGTTCCCAGACGAACTCACCGGTGTCCGGCCGTTCTTCAACCGGATCCATTGGTGCGGGCGGCTCTGACCATTCTACCTGAGGCGCTTCGGCCCGGGGCTCTTCGACGTACTCCGGTTCCGGCGCTGCTGGCTCGGGCTCGTAATCCTCAGCGCTGGCAGCTTCGGCGGCTGCGGATTCAGCCGCTTCGTCCAGGCTCGCCAGCCAGGTGTCGTCCGTCTCTTCTGGCGCAGGTGCCGGCCGGGATTCCGGCACAGGCTGCTGGGGCTCCGGCTCCGATGCAACTTGCCGCTCTGGCTCCGGTTCAGGCGTTTGTTCGGGCTGATTCGCTGCGGTTTCTTTCTCCGCTGCCGCAGGGCCAGGCTCGGGGTCTTCCCGGGACTCCTGGCCGGACGATGAACTCCCGGAGGCCGCCACAGGCGGTTCACGACGGTCGGTGCCAGGCCGGAAGGCCAGCATGCGCAGTAGCGTCATCTCGAATCCCATGCGGGCATCCGGCGTAACCGCCAGGTCCTTCCGGCCCATGAGCGCGGCCTGGTAGAACAGTTGCGCATCTTCCGCGCTCAGCCGGCGCGCCAGGGATTCCACTTGCGCAGCATCCCCAAGAGCATTATCGACACTTCCTGGCACCACCTGCTCCATGGTGACGCGATGGAACAGCGACAGCAGGTCCGCCAGGATCACGCTGTAATCCGGCGCGAAATCGGAAATGCGGTTGATTTCGGACAGCAGCGCGGGCCCGTTGTCTTCAACCAGCGCATTCACCAGGTTCTCGATATCGCTCTGGTCGATCGTGCCGAGCATGTTGCTGACATCGCTTCCACTGAGCGTCTGATTTCCGAAGGCGATGGCCTGGTCCGTCAGGCTCAGGGCGTCCCTCATACTGCCATCCGCGGCACGTGCCAGCAGCCACAGGGCCGGTTCCTCGAAAGGAATACCTTCCTGCGTCAGCACATGGCGCAGGTGCCCGGCAATGTGTTCCGGAGTCATGCGCTTGAGGTTGAACTGCAGGCAGCGGGACAACACGGTAACAGGCAGCTTCTGGGGGTCTGTTGTGGCCAGCAGGAACTTGACGTGTTCCGGGGGCTCTTCAAGGGTCTTGAGGAAGGCGTTGAAGGACTGATTCGTCAACATATGCACCTCGTCAATGAGGTACACCTTAAAGCGGCCACGGGTCGGCGAGTACTGGACGTTATCGGTGAGCTCCCGCATATCATCCACGCCTGTGCGGGACGCTGCGTCGATTTCAATCAGATCAACAAATCGCCCTTCCTGGATCTCCTGGCAGCTGGAGCACGTTCCGCAGGGGGTGGCGGTGACGCCGGTTTCGCAGTTCAGGCATCGGGCCAGCAATCGGCCAATGGTGGTTTTGCCCACGCCTCGAGTGCCGGTAAACAGATAGGCGTGGTGCAGCCGCTGGTTGTCCAGGGCGTGAATCAGTGCCTGGAGCACATGCTCCTGGCCGACCATATCTTCGAATGTCCGGGGGCGCCACTTGCGGGCAAGTACCTGGTAGCTCATGTTCTGCCAACTGCCGTTAAAAATGGGTT
>Ga0207876_1000202_pt1 | contig 25745 bp, 24 predicted proteins | sample MalvirmetaMSP146_FD_184237 | JGI IMG/M metagenome (GOLD analysis project Ga0207876, IMG submission 184237) | Marine viral communities from the Deep Pacific Ocean - MSP-146 (SPAdes) | ecosystem: Environmental > Aquatic > Marine > Oceanic | place: Pacific Ocean | collected 2011-07-10
AGCCGCCGTACTTGCGGGCGCGGGCCAGGAAGTCCGAGAGGGACGGCAGCTTCTGCAGGGTAGGGAGTTCGTCGACGACGCAGTAGAGGCGTCGACGGTGATCCGGCGCCATGCTCATGATCGCCGAGATGGCGATATCGAGCCAGACGGTGATGAGCGGTCGCAAGGAAGGAAGCTGGTCGGCCTTTACGGTGATGAAGAGCCAGTTGTCCCCTTCCTCGTTGCTCACCCAGTCTCTGATGGAGAGCCCGGTGCGGGTATCGTCAAGGTAGGAGAAGCTGCGCATCACCGATGCGAGCTCGGCCTGGATACCGGCTGATGTCCGGTCCCCTTCCATGCTGATGAATGCCGCCGCTTCGGTATCCTTTGCGAAGGCGACCAGGTCCTTGAGCCGGGAACGCAGCAAGCGGTCGAGGAGAACCGAAACCAGCATCTCCCCTTCGCGCGCAAGCTTCCTCAGTACCGCGACCAGGGTCCCGCGTGCGGACCTTGCCCAGAACGGATCGCCCGCCCTGTCGGGGATCGTCGATTCCGCCATCTGGTCATAGTGATATTCGCGCGGAACGTCCCCCCAGGGTGACCAGCGGGCCGTTCGGGCATCGAGCGGATTGAGAATGATGTCCTTTCCCGGGCGGTAGAACTTCTCGACGAAGGTCCCTGCCGTATCATAGACGATCGCGCGCTTGCCCTCCTTGCGTATGCCTTCGAGCATCTTGACGATGATGTTCGTCTTGCCCGTGCCGGGGGCTCCACACAGGAGGATATGTTCAGGTTCGAAGGCATCGGGCACAGGAACACCGCCGATCCGGAAGCTGCCTCGCTCGAATTTGGAGAGCACCCGCCGGACCTGCCTGACCGTTCCGAACCTAGCACCACGCAGGTATTCATTGGAACCCAGCCCCCTGCCTGTGCGGGTAAAGGCATACCAGGCGCAGGCGAGCACGACGAGCGAACCTGCTCCCGACAATATGGCCCCCCGGATGCATTCGGCTTCAAAGGCATAGAGTGTCTTCGCCGCGATCGGCGACGCCAGGAGCCAGTCGGCCGAGGTCCAGTACTGGTAGCCAGCGGGCGTCTTGAAGAGGACGGGATCGTTCGTTCCAGGTGCCGCCTGAACCTTCATACTTGCTTCAAGAAGCTTGATGAGCACGAAGCGCTGATAGTCGCTGATATGTTCCAGGACCCACCAGACCGTCAGGATCACCCATAATCCCAGTCCGGCCATTACGGTCTGGAAAAAGACCTGCGTGGTCATGCGGACATTATGGACGATCGACTGGCCGCCGCGCGTCCAACTCCCCAGGGTGTCGTTGCGAAAGATGCTCATGAGCGCTTTCCCTCCTGCGCAGAAGGGAATGCCCCAGCGCCGGCACACAGGCCGGGTTGGACGCGATCGGGGAAAGCGCAGTGCCCGCACCGGGGAACGACTGGCGACGACCAGACCGCACCCTTTGGGTACCGCCGGCCTCCGGACATGCTCCCCCTCATCGGTCCTGCTCCGGATCGAGGAGGCCCCGTTCGCCGAGGATCGCGCGGGCATCGAGCATCCCCTGCTCGAGAAGATCGGGCGCGCGCGCACCAATCGAGGTTGCAAGCAAGGTCAGGATCTGGATCGAAGTCGCCAGAACTTCGTCCTGCGAGGAATAGATGTAGCGGCCATCGGGATCGGCTGCTTCGCCCAGCACCTGGCGAACAAACTCGGACAAGGTGAGGTTTGCGCCGTAGGCCCGGCGCTGAAGTCGCCGGTAAAGGGTGTCGTCCACCCGAACGCTTATTCTATGCATACCGCTGCTCCGCTGCGCGAAGCCCGGCGTCAGAATGTCATGAAGCAGGAGTTTTCTACCGCAAACCGGCAGAAAACTCAAGAAATGCCGCTGTCCGCCGCGGCACACGCGGGAAAAGCGAGGAAGCCCAAAGGCTTCGAGATGAGAGGCATCATCGCGATACTACCGGTATGACGCGAACACGGTTCGGCGGGTGACATGGCATCCTCTCCAACCCACTGAACAGGCGCCAAAAACTCGCGCAGCACCCGTGCGTACGGTGCATTACAAAATTGCCCCTCGGGGCATGAGTGACGACAACACGCAAGAGCTTGCTCTTGCGCCCGCAAGTCCTGGCCCGGGAGGGTCAAAAGGCTGAAGGTCATGGACTTTTTCTTGTCCTTCTTGCCGTGGGATCACGGGAATCGGTGTCGGCAAAATCGTGCGCAGGGTGGCTGTCCATGAAGTTCCCCGCGTGTCCCCGGGAACTTGCCCCGGTGACGCGCTTCTTCCCCGGCGCATCGGCGCCGGAGACATGGAGTGCTTCAATGCGCCGCACCAAAAAGATCGACCTGGCCGGGGTCGACATTCCCTCATTGCCCCTGCCCTCAACGGGCGAGAAGCTGATCCACGACAGCGAGGCCCTGGGCCTGGCCCTTCGTCTGCGAGCGTCCGGTTCGAGAACCTGGATCGTGTTTGAAAGCCGCAAAGGTAAGACCCGCCGGAAGACCCTGGGGGATGCTTCCTCTCTTCCGCTTCAATCCGCGCGGGCGTTCTGCACGGCTTCCCCGCCCTCCCCACAAAAGGACAACCCTGACCTCTATTCCGTGACGGCAAGCGTCGCAGAAGTGATGGCGGGCTATCTCGCCTTCGGTGAAAACCGGCGATGGAAGCCGTCCACGGGACGCGTCATGGAGGGGGCCGCCCGCCTCCATATTCTCCCCTCGCTCGGTGCTCGTCAGGTCCGGGCGATCACCCGAAGCGAGGTCATGAAATGGCATCAGGAGCTCACCCGGACGACGAGCGCGGCGCGCATGGCGCTCTCGACGCTTTCCGGAATGATGCTCTACGCCGAGGATCATGGGCTGCGCAAAGGTGGCTCGAACCCCTGTAGAGGTCTACGCAAGAAGACCCGGGGCGAGCGAGGCAATCACCTCACGCCTGCCACCATGCGCCGCCTCTGGAAGGCGATCGAAGGGCACACCGAGCTCTACCCTGATCCGTGCGACGTCATACGGCTGCTCCTTCTCACAGGAGCCCGCAAGAGCGAGATCCTGACCCTCGAATGGGATCGTGTCGAAGACGGCCGTGCGGTCCTGGAAGACTCGAAATCGGGGCCGAGGACGGTCTGGCTTTGCCGCCCTGCCATAGCCATTCTCGACCGGCGGAGGTCTCTGTGCTGTGGCCGCTTCGTGTTCCCCGGTATGAACGATGATGCCCCGAGATCGTCCGTCGATTTCGCGTGGAAGAAGATCAGGAAGGCAGCCGGGGTCCCCACCCTTCGGCTCCATGACCTGCGCCACCACTTCGCCGCTGTCGGGGTATCGAACGGGCTTGACCTGAAAGTGGTTGGCGCCCTGCTCGGGCACCACGACATCGACAGCACGCTGGTTTATGCGCACATGCCGACCTCCGCGATCAGGCGGTCAGCGAACCGCGTATCGGGGCTGATCGATGACGCCCTCTCCGATCCGGGCGCCCCCTCACCCACCCAACACCGCCCCTCCCGCGCGCGTTCGCAGCAGCGCGTTCGGTCGTTCGCGGGCACCCTCACGGGGGTGGGAAATGGCTAACCTCAAAACGCGCCTGACCGACGTCATCTGCAGCAGAGCTCGACCAGGAACACGGGAATATGCACTGCGCGACGAACGACAGGCATGCCTCAGTCTGCGCGTGCGTCCATCCGGCGCCAAGACGTGGGAAGTGCGGGAACGAACCAATGGCGTTCCTGTAAGATCGACGCTCGGGACCTTCCCTGCCATGGGGGTCAAAGCCGCCCGAATGGCGGCGGTCGCATTCCTGGCCGGAGACAGAAGGCCCGTCAGGCGATCTGCGACTTTCCGGGAACTATGCGCCCAGCACGAACTGCGTCACGCAGCAAACCTCAAACCGTCGGGCCTCCGGACCTATCGAACCTACGTCCGGCTGCAACTGCTCCCGGCATTCGGGTCATCCCCAATCGACACCATCACGCGCAGCAATGTCGTGTCCTGGTTCGAGCGATACGGGATGACCAGCCCGGGCGGTGCAAACCGGGCACTCGGCATTCTGAGCCAGATGCTCACCTCGGCTCATCGGTGGGACATGCTGCCACCGGACTGGTCGAATCCGGCGGTTGGCATTCGGCTGAACCGGCGGCGCGCTATCGGCACATTCCTCTCCAGGGCGCAGATGGCCCGCCTCGGTGGCGTCCTGGCGCGCAGGTCGCACATCGGTTGTCCTGCGGCCGGTGTCCTCGAAGCCCTGCTCCTCACCGGCTGCCGGGTGGGCGAGATTCTATCCCTGCGCTGGGAGGATGTGCGGCCCGACCGGCTACGGCTTCGCGACAGCAAGACCGGAGCCCGCGATGTTCCGCTGGGAACCGCAGCCCGCCGGTTCTTCACCTCGTACAGACGGCGACGAACGGCCGCGCGCGGACGCCACAAGGTTTTCCAGTTCGGAGAGGCCGTGCCCTACGAACGGGTCAGGACGGTATGGCTCTCGGTGAGGAAGGAGGCACAGCTGCCAGCAACACTGCGCATCCACGACCTCCGGCACAGCTTTGCCAGCCATGCGATCATGGCGGGCGAAAGCCTGTTCACCGTCTCCCGGCTGCTGGGACATAAGCGCATCCAGACGACTGCCCGCTACGCGCACCTGGCAGACGACACGCTCAGGGCCAGCGCCGAACGGATCGGAATGCTGATCCTCGATCAGGTGGAGCCACCAACGCGGCGGCGCAAAGTTCCAACCACGCAGAGGAAAACGGTGGAGGCGCGTCATGACCAGTGGTGATCATGATCATGCCGAACTGAGCCAGGCCGAGCGGGAGATGGGTCAAAGGATATGGCTTCAGGCTGCGCCGCGGATGACCCGGCTGGCGACCATCGTCATCCGGCTCAGGGTCTACCGTAGCTGGAGCCCGGAACGGATCTGTCGAAGGCTGCGTATCTCAAGGCGCAAGTTCCGTCGACACCTGCTGATAGCAGTCCGAGAAATCTCCCGCGCTGCAGCCGACATCGACAGCTAGGAACTAACAACACCCTTCCGGACGCGGCATTGCGCCCAAGACGTGCATCGTTCGGAAGGGCTTGCTAAGGAAACGCCCGTGAGAACCAATATCGATCACCTTCCTCCGGCAAAGCAACGCGAACTGGAACGTGTTGTCCAGCTCATCTTCGAGGAATTCGAGGATGCCCATTCGCTGGTCACCAGCGATCGCAAGAAGCGCAGCCGCATAAAGAAGATAGTGCTCTACGGCAGCTATGCGCGCGGCGGCTGGGTCGATGAGCCGCACACGGCCAAGGGCTATCAGTCGGATTTCGACATCCTGATCGTTGTCAACGACAGCAAGTTGACTGATCGTGCCGAGCACTGGGCAAAGCTTGACGATCGCCTCCTGCGTGAATTCAGCATTACCGGGAGCCTTCGCACCCCGGTCAACTTCATCGTCCATTCGCTGCAGCAGGTGAATGACGGCCTCGCTCATGGCCGATACTTTTTCATGGACATCGCGCGCGACGGCATCGCCCTGTATGAATCTGACGATGTCGAATTCCATCAGCCGAAGCCGAAGGCGCCACAAGCCGCGCTCAAGATGGCGCGAGAATACTATGACGAGTGGTTTCCGGCGGCGGCCGGTCGGCGTGACACCGCCTTGTACGTCACAAAGCAGGGGCGGTTAAAGGAAGCGGTGTTCAACCTGCATCAGGCTGCAGAGTTCCTCTATCATGGCACGCTGCTCGTCTGCACTTTCTACACCCCACACAATCACAACCTAGCATTTCTCAGAACGCGCGCAGAAACGCTGGATCTCCGGCTGGTCGATGTATGGCCGAGAGAGAGCCGCAAGGATCGGGCGATGTTCAGCAAGCTCCGGGAAGCCTACGTCAAAGCGCGCTACAGCAAGCACTACCGCATTTCGATCGAAGAGATTGAATGGCTGACTGAAAGGATCGAGGCGCTGGGACAGGTCGCGAGCGCTGTGTGTGCAGAGCGAATTGCCGCTTTGAAAAAGGCCGTGGAACTCGAACGCGGCGAATAAAAGGCCATCAAGTGAGCCAGGGCGATCACACGGATGCGCGGGAGAGAGCCTGGCAGGCCCTCCCCCGATCCGGTCAAAACTCGTCGTCAAGTTTACCGGTGACAGCGTAGACCACCCTGTCGATCATCTCCATCGGCATGGGGCTGTAGTCTCCCTCGTCCACCGCGATGTACCCGAACTCCCGATCCATGATCACGTACTGCGTGAAGTAGCTGCTGCGTGCGCGGTGCTGTGCGCGTGTGCAGGCTGCAAAGTACGCGGCGTTGTCGGTCTGTGCCGTGTTCGAAATCGTGTGCATGCTAGCCTCCTGTCTTCTTGAATGACAGGGGCGCCGGCTCATGCGGCGTGCGGCCGGGTCAAGGACGTCCGGGCATAGCCCGGCGCCGCGCAGCGGGGAGTGGGGGAGCCGATTTTGCCGGGGCCGGAGCGTAGCGCAGCGAAGAGGAGGCAGCGGCAAAATTGGGGGAACCGCTCATCCTTGAAGCGGACGCGCGGCGCATGACACCATGGGCATTCTGAGAGAAGTATTCCCACCTCTCGCGCAGGGCGCTGTCTATTGGGGCGGTTTCAGCCCCCTCCCCGCGCGCGCTCCAACGCCTCGAAGTGGTGCTCCCCGGCTGTGAGCCGGGGAGCAAAGCCGCCAGTTAGTCGGCTGGGTTCCAGATGATCGCGTAGGTTTCCTCGTTGTCCTGACCGGCGGCACGGCCGAGGTTCGCGTAGAGCCTGCGGGGTCCGAACTCGGGAGCCGCCAGGGTCAGGGAAACGTATTCGTTGCCGGAAGCTTCGCTGCGCCGCTGCCAGCCTGCGCCGACCTCGACGCCTGCGGAAGTGACACGGAAATCCGGCTGGCTATCTGCGGTCTTGTTGGTGTTGGGCGAAATTTCGATTTCCGCGCGAACGGAAATTGTGCGGAGCTGACCCTTGAAGGTCGAGCCTGAGCGAGTGACGAAACCGATTGCGGGCATGTTCTTTCTCCTGATGGTCACCCGAACCATCCGGGCGATGGGCAGACCGTCGGAGCGGCGCCAGCGCGGCTGCTAACCGTCAGGCCGTAGCGGCAGCGAAGGACCGGAGCCCGCAGGCTTATTTGAAAGCGGAGCGGCCGCGAGGAGCCCGCAAAGGCGGGCGGGGAAATAAGCCGGAGGCGATGGTTTGGCAGACGTGCGTGCTGTTCCAAGTCGTTGCCTTCGGAGCCGATGGCTGCGGGATCATTCAAGTGGAAGGCGAACCTGCATCTCAAAGGCTCTGGATCTGTGCTGCCACATTCAAGAGAAGCACTGCATCATGAGGGCCTCGTTCGGACGAAGCTATGATCGCAAGATCAGGAGCCAGATCCACCCAACTTTTCGAGCATCTGCCGCACGGTGACGATCGGCGTTTCGCGATGCCGGCCAAGGCTCAGCAAGTCTGATTTATCTCCTGTAACCAGGTAATCGGCGCGGCCTTCCTGCGCCAATGCGAGAAGATAGTTATCCCAAGGGTCAGGCGAGACATCAAGCGAGGGAAGCCGATCAACCATGTCTGCCAGACCACGCAGTTCATTGACCAGTCGTCCTGCAATCGCTGGGGCAAGGCGTTCGCGAATTTTAGGATAGCGCGTCACACGCCGCACTTCCTCGAGTTGCTCCTCGCAGCAAAGCAGACGAAAGCGGCCCTGCCGCCAATATCCTAGCAGCTCACTCGGTGGAGAAGTCGCCGACAAGAGGCCGCTCACCAAGACATTGGTGTCGAGAACGATGCGCATGCCTGGGAAGTCAGATTGTCAGTTCGATCGCGCCGCGCTGACAGCCTCGTCGATGAGAGCGTCCAGTTCAGTAGCATCGGTATCAGCGAAAGCTTCGCGCGTCTCGGCCATTGTCAAATCCAGCAGCCGCCACTTGACGGCGTCTTCGATGAATTTCGAGAGATCGCCCTTCTTCATGCCGCGCTGGGCGAGATAAGTGCGAAGGTCGATATCCGTGCGGCTATCGACGTTGACCGACCAGCGTGTGATTTCTTCGCCCATGGCGTGCATCTCCTGACGGTAAGCGTATATCAACATAAGCGCTTAAGTGCAATTATTGACCGACTATTAGATCGGAGGGACCTTGCCATCAGTGAACTCCAATCGAATGGGGACCCGACGTCATTCAGGGAAGGCTCGATTGGCGTCCACTTGGCGGATCGCTTTCGACCTGCAGGAAAAAAGGATGTCCGGTTGGGCCGGTGTAATCCCAATGATCCAATTCCCGTGCGAGCATCTGTATCATCAAAGAGGCGGGCAAAGGTAACGCGCGCCCGGATGCAGAAATGACTGAAAGCCCGAACAGATCGATGCGCTCGTCAGATAAGGGGATAAAAGTGAGTTCCCCAGCCTCAATTTCCTTCAAAGCGTTGATTACTGTTAACAATCCTAGCCCCACCCCACGCGCAGCCAAGGACTTGATCAACCCAATGCTGCTGACTTCAGCTACGGGGCGAAGCACTCCTCCTATCGAACGAGCCCAGGCCTCATCGACGACTTTCCGAATGGAGATGGTTTCATCGGGAACGATCAGCGGAAATTCGGCGCATTGGGCCAGTGAAACTTCGGTTACAAACGCGAGCGGGTGATCAGGCCGCAGAATGATGCCGAGGCGGTGAAACATGGTCTTTTCCACCCGCAACGCCCGTTCATCCGGCGGATTGAAGGTTACACCCACATCGGTGTCGTGCGACATGACCCGGTCGATCACGCTCTGTGATCCCATGACTTCCATGCTGTACTGAATGGCGGGGTACTTATCCTGAAAGCAAGCGATTGCCGAGGCAACGATGTCGGTTGCGCCTTCGACCAGCCCGATCGAGACATGGCCCCGACGCAGACCGACGAGGTTGTCGACCTCCGAGCGGATGCGCTCGAGGTCACGGCGCCAGCGCCTGACACCATCTACCAAGAGTTCACCAGCAGCGGTCATTCGCATGCCAGTCGAAGTCCGCTCGAAAAGCTTTGTGCCAAGGTCTTCCTCAAGCTGGATGATTTGGCGGTCTATGGCGGAAGGCGCGATGTGGAGCATTTCCGCAGCCCGACGCAAGCCCCCGCGCCTCGCCACTTCATCGAAATAGATGGCCGCTCTACCAAGAAGCATTTCAACACTCCTGTTCTCATTTCGCGAACACCATATCCAAAATTTGGCGATAGAAAAGGACAGGATTGGATGTCACTTGATCTTCGACGCCGCCGCCGGGGGCGGCAGCATCGGGCGACAAGGACGCCGCCCGTCTAATTGGGGACGCGTGATAGAGATGAAGCTCAAGATCAAGTTCATGCTTCTGGCGGGCCTTGCCGTTCCGGCGGCATTCGGTGTTGCTTCAACCGCCATGGCGGCCTCCGAAGCGGCTGGCGCCGAACTGGAAACCTCCACAGGCGATATCATTGTCACCGGCGAGAAGAAGGAAACCACGCTTCAGAAGGCGCCGCTGGCGATCACGGCGCTCTCGAACGAGGCCCTCCAACAGTCGAACATTACTCAGCTGATCGACATGAACGGCTTCGTTCCTGGTCTCACCGTGGCGAACAGCGGCAGCTTCGTGCGGGTCGTTTCCATTCGCGGTATCGGATATGAGGCTTCGGACAACCTGAGCGCAGAGCCGGGAACATCCTTCCATATTGATGGGGTCTATGTTGTCAGCCCCTATGCGTTGCAGCAGGACTTCCTTGACTTGCAGCGGGTCGAAGTCCTCCGCGGACCTCAGGGCACGGTTTTTGGCCAGAGCGCGACTGGCGGCATTATCAATGCCATCACCACGAAGCCGGATACCGGGAGCACCTCAGGTTCCATGCAGCTTGAACTGGGCAATTACGATCTGTTTCGCTCTACGGCCACACTCAACGTCCCGGTCTCGGACACACTGGCCGTTCGCGGCACAGTCCAGCGTTATTATCACGAAGGCTTCGCACGTCAGACCAGTCTGGGTCCAAATTACGGACGATATGGCCTTGATGATGCAGACCGGGTCTCCGGCAAGATCTCGCTGCTCTGGACACCGAACGACCGCTTTTCCGCCCAGATCACGGCGCAATACTTCAACGCCGACGAACATGGTGCGGCGCAGAAGAATCTGGACGACCCTGATCCGAATCCGCGCCGAATTTCGCAGGATTACCCCAACAAGTACAAGCTCGACTTCTTTTTGGCTTACGCGGACCTGCGTTATGATTTCGGGGCTGCGACCTTGAAGTCGCTCACGTCGTACCAGACGACGCGCAACCACAATCAAATAGACGTAGACCGGCTCGATTATGCCAGCACCGGTGAATACGATGCGCAGCCGTACTGGAACAACAGCGTCGATGCGTTCAGCCAGGAGTTCAATCTCACATCGAACGGCGACGGGCCGCTCAGCTACATTGTGGGCGCCTATTTCCTCTACCAGAAACTGGGGCAGGATATCCTCGAGTACCGCGGGACAGACGCCGTTCCCAGCTATGATCTGACGTTGCCGCTGACCTTTGCGAACTACCCCTACAATCTCGACTACGCGTTGAACTCACGCCAGAGCCGCTACAGCTATGCCGCCTTCGCGCAAGGCACGTACAAGCTGTCCGACCGGTTGAGCGCGACGGTGGGTCTGCGATTCAACCATGACAATTTCAAGAGCAGAAACAGCACGCTGTTCGACATATTTGCCCCGCCGGTCCAAGCCCGGACGCGGGAAGATGCTGTAACCGGCAAGGGAGAGATCGACTTCGAAATCACGCCGGCCAATATGGTCTACGCGAGCATTTCACGCGGCTACAAGCCCGGCGGCGTCAGCAACAATAGCACGCCGCTCCTGGTTCCGCTGACCTATAATTCCGAGCATGTATGGGCGTATGAGCTGGGAGCGAAAAACCGTTTCGCCGGTGGCCGCGCGACCTTCAATGCAGCAGCCTTCTTCTATGACTACAAGAACCTGCAGTATCAGGAGGAAGATCCGATCCCCTATCAGGGCGGCGTCTCGAACGTCCCAAAGACCCGGATCTGGGGTGCCGAAGCCGAAGCCACGGTGGACCTGACCGACCATCTCAGGCTCGACGGCAACGTGACCTACCTCGACGGTGAACTGGTCGGTGATTACATTACACTCGATCCCTCGCGCGCGCATGCGGCGACGCTGGCGGCTGCGGCCCTGGGTTACGGGCCGTTTGATGCCTACACAATTGGTTTGCGTGCCCTGCAGACGCGCAATACCAAGGGCAACCTGCCGCCAAAGCTGCCAAAGTGGCAAGGCACTATCGGCGCGACCCACACTCTAGAGCTTGGCGGATTGGGCACGCTGCGTTCCCATGCAGAACTGATCTATCGCGGCAAGTTTCAGTACCGCATCTTCAATGACGGTGCGAGGGACGTGGTGCCTGGCTACACGCAGGTGAACGCTAATGTGGTGTTCATGCCGCAGGATACCCGCTGGACGATCGGGCTTACTGTGACAAACATTTTCGACAAGGCTGGCATCGCCTCGCGATATTCCAATCCCTTCGGCAGCTTCACCACAAGCGACATGTACATCCCGCCGCGCCAGGCGATTGCTTCGGTGAAGTACGAATTTTGATTGGGTGCCAACGTGCAATCGGTTGGTGCTGCGGCCGGTTGACTATTTGCGTTGCCACAACATTCGACGGCAACGCAGGAGATTGATATGAATTTCGACGGAAGCGTAGTGCCCATCATTGACCTCAATCCTGCGAGGACCGGGACGCCTGCAGAACGCCAGGCAGTGGCTGAACAGGTGGGGGAAGCGGCCCGCAGCATCGGCTTTCTCGTGGTGTCGGGACATGGCGTTCCTGCCGGGGTGATCGAGCGGGCGGAGAACGTCAGCAGGCGATTTTTCGATCTGTCCGGCGAGGACAAGGTCAAATACACCGCGCCAAGCGCGGATATCTATCGCGGTTATTTCGGCATCGAGACCGGGAATCTGGCCAGCACGATCGGCCAGGACGAGGCCAAACCCGATCATCGGGAATATTTCAACATCGGTCGCTTCGATCTCGACAAGAGCGACCCTTACTTCACCACGCCAACGGCAATGCGGATTTTCCGCGACAACATCTGGCCCGATCCAGACGTTCCCGAATTCCGTCCTGCGATCATCGATTACTATCGCGAGATGGAAGGCCTGGCAGCGCTCCTCATGGAATTGTGCGCGCGGGCGCTGCACCTGCCGCCGGACTGGTTTCAGGACAAGATCAACAAGCACATCACCAACATGGTGATCAGCAACTATCCCGACCAGCCGGAGATGCTGGAGGAAGGCCAACTGCGGGCAGGCGCGCATACCGATTACGGCGGGCTGACAATCCTCAAGACCGAGAACAAGCCGGGCGGTCTTGAAGTACAGACCGCTGATGGCCGCTGGGTGCCCGTGCCCATCGTGGCGGGAACCTTCATCATCAATCTGGGCGACCTCATGGCACAGTGGACTAACGACCAGTGGGTTTCCACCATGCACCGGGTCGTCAATCCGCCGCACGAAGAGGGCGTTGGCAGCCGCCGGCAGTCCTTGGTCTTCTTCCATCAGCCCAACTACGACGCGGTAATCGAGTGCATCCCGACCTGCGCCATCGGTCAGCCTGTGAAATATGCGCCGACCACATCGCTCGAGCATTTGGAAATGAAAATGAACCAAATGAACGACACACCGAAATTCAGGCAAGCGGACGCGGTTTGAGCACCCTCTGTACAGGAGTCTTCTCCAATGATCGTCTATACACCGCCCAAACCTGCCGAGTTCATTCCTGTCATAGATCTCGCACCGAGTTTCAATGGCGACAGCTCTGCGTGCAAAGCCGTTGCGTGGGAAATCCACAAGGCTGCCCGCGATACAGGTTTCTTCTACATCTCCGGACATGGCGTGCCCCGCGCCTTGATGGACGGGCAATTGGAACTCGCGCGGGAATTTTTCAGCCTGCCTTTGGAGGAAAAGCTGAAAGTCGATGCCCGTCATTCCAATTGCACGCGCGGATACGAGGCTCCGGGAGTGCAGACGCTTGATGACGGATCGCCGCCGGACCTCAAAGAGGGGTTTGTGATCGGGTGCGATCTGTCCGATGACCATCCTTATGTGCGCGCCGGTGTACCCAATTGCGGGCAAAACCAGTGGCCCCAGAATCTTCCGCATTTCCGCGAGCGGTACGAAGCCTACATTGCCGAAATGTTCCGCGTCGGCCGCCACCTGATGGGTCTGATTGCGCAGTCGCTCGATTTGCCCGGCGACTATTTTGAAGATTGCCTGCGAGAGCCACTCTTCAATGGCAGGCTGCTCAAGTACGGTCCTCAGCCGGTTGATGCCGCTTTCAACCAAATTGGTGCTGGTGCGCACACTGATTGGGGAATGATCACCATACTTCTGCAGGATGATGTTGGCGGCCTGGAAGTGCAGAATGCAGCCGGGGACTGGATTTCCGCACCGCCGATCCCCGAGACTTTCGTCATTAACCTGGGCGAGATGGTCCGGATACTTACCAACGGCCTCTATCACTCCAACATGCACCGCGTCCGCAACAACCACAGCGGCCGTGACCGGTACTCGGTGCCGACGTTCTTCGATCCTGACTACTTTTACACGGTCCGCTGCGCCCCGACCTGCATGCCGGAAAACGGCAAACCAGATTTCAGAGAGATGACAGTCGGAGCCCACATCGCGGAAATGTACCGCAAGACCTATGGTCTGACCGCATAAGGAATCCACGCATGGTTGCGCTTACCTATGCCAATATATTCACTGCCGATATCGACCGGCTGGCTGACTTTTACAGTGGCCTTTTCGACCTTGATGAGATCCTGGAGAGCCGCTCGCCAATCTTTCGAGGTTTCCTCACCGGAGGATCATCGATTGGTTTCAGTGCGCCGGATGCCTACGATCTGCTTGGTCTGAAAGAGCAAGAACTGCCAGGTGACCGGGTACTCCTGACATTCGATGTCGAAAGCGAAGAAATGGTTCGCTCACTTACCGCCAAGGCCGCCCGGCTTGGAGCAAGCATTCTGAAGGAGCCATTCACGACCTACTATGGGTGGTTTCAATCTGTCCTGCGCGATCTGGATGGGAATGCATTCCGGATAAATTTCCACGGCTAGTTACCTTGGTTTTTGCCTATGAAGGCGAGCAGGACTGGGCTGCAAGTATCCCTGCTCGCCTCTAAATCCAACGGCAATTTATTATGCCTTGGAGTGGTGTATCATCTCGAATTTTCGTATCGGAAAGGCTCTATATCGTAGTTAGATGGCGTGATCATAAATCTCATGAGGTTCAAATAATGCAGGCAGCTAGGGGTCCGGGCATGACTGCGGCGCTTGTCCCTAATCTCGCTATCCCTCGCAATTGCACTTTCGCACATGACGACTGGTTCATTCTAGCTCGTCATTGGTATCCCATCGCTTTTGCGCGCGAGGTGGGGCAGCGGCCTGTTGGAACCAAGCTGTTGGACCAGCCCCTTGTCATCTACCGCGCAGATGATGAACTCGTGGTCGCACCCGACATTTGCCCTCACCGCGGCGTGCCGCTTAGCATGGGCAAGCAAGTCCCCAGCGGCGTTGAATGTGCCTACCATGGGTTACGGTTTGGGCCGGCAGGTCAATGCACACACGTACCTGCCCATCCCAGCCGCGACATCCCGGCGCGAATGCACCTCGTCCCTTTTCCACACATCGAACGGTACGGCCTGATTTGGACTTGCCTCGACAGGTCAGTTGAGTGTCCGGAACCGGGAATGATTATTGACATGCCCCACTGGGGCGAGGCGGGCTACCAGTGCGTTGTCTGCCCTTCAGTTGACATCCACGCTTTCGCCGGGAGGCAAGTCGAAGGCTTCCTGGATGTCGCGCATTTTGCCTTTGTTCACAAGGAAACGTTTGGCGACCCAGACATCAGCGAAGTCCCGCCCTATTCACCGGTGCGAACCGAAAACGGCTTTGAGGCAGAGTATTGGAGCAGTGTGAGCAACTACCCCGTTGAGGATCACCGGCGTGCAATGCCGACGTTTCAATGGCTGCGTCACTTCCGTTGCCATCTGCCATTTAGCGCAACAATTGAGATTCACTTCCCCAATGACGGACGATTCGTAGTCATGAATGCGGCCTCCCCAGTCTCGGCGAAGGAAACGAGACTATTTGCGCCTACCTGCCGCAATTTCGATACAGATCGCCCCGAGGACGAAATTTACGAGTTCACCCGGAGGATTTTTGAGGAAGATAAGGCAATCGTAGAGGCACAGATACCGGAATGCCTTCCGCTTGATCCTGATCTGGAAGCCCACATTCCCGCCGACATGAGCTCGTTGATGTATCGCCGTGGTCTACGCGCGTTGGGGCTCGGTGAATTTTTCTATTGCTAGATGGATCAATTTAATTTCGACCCTTAGTCGCCATTCAGCCGCCAATTTCGCATCCCCAGGTCCGGACCGTCCTCTGTGGATGGCTCCCGCGTTGCAAGCATAAAGTTATGATCTGACGTTCCGTCGGGTGCAGTCGTCTGCTCGGCCTGTTTATGCAGTCGGCGTAGACTGCTGGCTCTGATGGGTTCCACGAACAAGGTCCGATCGGCTAAGCAGGCTATAGCGCCTCCCGCCTGCCCAGTGCCCCTTATGCCGATATCGGCATAAGACCCATAATGCCGCGATCCGGATTATGCCGCATGACCTTCACCGGAGGTTGGTTTTCCGGGCATCGGCCATGCGGCTGTCGGCATAATCAGAGCCCTTCCAAGAACGCGAGGAGTTGATCGTCAGGCCGGAACCGGCCCGGTGGCGTGGCTGGGGCGGTGACGCGAGCGAGCGCCTTTTCCTTCAACCGCATGTCGGCATGGATGTAGACCTGCGTGGTCTCGACGTTTTCGTGGCCAAGCCAGAGCGCGATCACCGCTTGATCGACGCCATGATGGAGCAGGTCCATCGCAGTGCTGTGGCGCAGCGTATGTGGCGTGACCCGCTTGGTGCCGATGCTCGGACACGTGCGTGCTGCCGTCAGACAGTGCTTGCGGACCAGATGCTCGAGCGCATCCCGGCTCAGCCGTTCGCCTCGGATCGAAGGGAACAGCGGATCGCTTTCGCCGCGGCGGTCGCCTATCCACGCCGCGATCAGCTTGGCCGTGTCGCGACGGAGTGGTGTGGCGCGCTCTTTTCGGCCTTTGCCCGTGCAGCGGACGTGCGCACCGCTGCCGAGCACGACATCGCCGAGCGTGAGCCCGACCAGTTCGGACGCTCGCAGGCCGGTTTGAACGGCGAGCAAGAGCAGCGCATGATCGCGCCGTCCCGCCCACGTCGTGCGATCCGGTGCCGCCAGCAACGCCGCGATTTCGGCTGCGTCGAGGAAGGTCACTGTCCTTCTCACATACCGCTTGTTCGGCATGGCGAGGATGCGCTGGCAATGCATCAGCCAGGTCGGATCGGCCATCGCGACGTAGCGGAAGAACGAACGGATCGCCGCGAGCCTTGTATTTCGGCTGCGCGCGCTGTTGCCCCGCGCCGTCTCGGTGTGGGCAAGGAAGTCGGCGACCAGATCAGCGTCGATATCCTCGACCATGAGCTTGACCGGCGGTTTAACGCGCTGGGTACTCGCGTATCTGAGCAGAAGGCGGAACGTGTCGCGATAGCCGGCAACCGTATGGCGGCTCGCTTCCATTTGAACGCACAGCCGGTCGGTGAAGAAGCGCTGGATCAGCGCAGGCAAGGTGGTGGCGCTCATCGAACCGCCTCCGGCCCACTGGTTGCACGCGCCATCGCCAGATCGAGCAGTTCCGGGACTGCCTCCAGATACCAGAACGTGTTGGAGGGATTTGTATGACCCAGATAGGTCGTCAGCCGGATCATCTCGCGCGTCGGGTCGTTGCCCGCGCGATACCACCCGATCATCGTGCGCACCGCGAAGCTGTGGCGAAGATCGTGGATGCGTGGCCCTCGGCCATGCCGACAGTATTGTTGGCGGGGCCGCAGCCCGATCCGCTGGCAGACGTGCGCGAAGTTGTATCGCGCGCCGCAGTCGGTCAGCCGGGTTCCCTTTTCAGTGACGAAGAACGCGGGCGCGGCACATCCAAGCAGTCGGTCGCGCTCGGTAGCATAGGCGATGAGCTGCGTCAGCACGCTCGGGTCGAGCGGGAGTAGCCGCTCCTTGCCCAGCTTACCGCGCCGTATGCGCAGTACGCCAGCCTCGGTGTCGATATCGCCGTCATCGAGCGCCAGCGCTTCGCTGATCCTGAGGCCTGTGTGTCGCGCGACATTCAGGTTGAGAAAGCGCGACAAACAAGATGAGAATCCTGCGTTCCGGGATTGGCGAAGGGCGTAGCCCGTAGCCGATCCCGGAACGCAGGAGGCGCCTTTTGAAGGGTGCCTGTGATGGTCGTGGTGGTCGCTATGCATTGGGTTTTCCCAGGGAGGAGGACCTGACGTGTGGCGGGCCGACACATCAACGATCATCAGGTGAGACTTTTCATGACCCACAGACGTAACGATCCCGTCGCCCTGGCGGCGGCCAAGGCCGGTTTCAGCCCGGCGACCGGCTACCGGGTGCTGCAGGATGCGCGCCTGCCTTCCCAGCGACAGGCGCCGCGCGGCCGACGGCGGCCTGATCCGCTATCAGGCATTTTCGAAGAAGTCGTCGTGCCGATGCTGGAGGCCGCCCCCGGTCTTCGTCCTGTCGCGATCTTCGAGGAACTGCGCCGCCGGTACCCGGATACCGAGTTCGGCTCACGACGAACCCTGGAGAGGCGTATTCGCGACTGGCGCGCTCTGAACGGCCAGGATCGGGAAGTCATCTTCAGGCAGGTTCATGAACCGGGGCGGCTCGGCATGTCCGATTTTACGTGCATGAACGATCTGGACGTCGCCATCGCCGGGGCCCCGCTGGATCACTTGCTCTATCACTTCCGCCTGCCTTGCGGTGGCTTTGAACATGGGCATGTCATTTTGGGCGGCGAGAGTTTCGTCGCCCTGGCCGAAGGGCTGCAGAATGCGCTCTGGTCTGCCGGCGGAGCGCCCAGGCTCCACCGCACCGACAGCCTGTCGGCCGCCTTCCGCAATCTGGACGCCGATGCGAAGGCCGACCTGACCAGGCGCTATGACGCCCTATGCGCCCATTATGGAATGGAGCCGACGCGCAACAACACAGGCATTGCTCACGAGAACGGTGCGATCGAGAGCGCCCACGGCCATATCAAGGCCGCAGTGAAGGACGCGCTGTTGCTGCGCGGAACTACGGACTTCACCGACCTTGCCGATTATCGCCGCTTCATCGACGAAGTCGTGACCGCAAGGAACCGGCGCCATGGTCCCGGCATCGATGCCGAACGCAAGGCGCTGCGATCCCTTCCAAACATGCGGACAACCGATTACGAGGAAGTCCTCGTGACGGTGACGTCCTCGGGCGGCTTCACCCTGCGCAAGGTGTTCTACACGGTCCCCTCGCGCCTGATCGGACATCGCCTGCGAGTGCGCCTTTACGACGACCGTCTCGATGTCTTCATCGGCGGCACAAGGCTCATGACCCTGCAGCGCGGCCGCGCCGGTGCGAACGGCAAGCACGGCCACGTTGTCGATTATCGTCATGTCATTCATTCCCTGCGCCGCAAGCCGATGGCCCTGCGGGGATTGGTCTATCGTGACAGCCTGTTCCCCCGCACGCCCTACCGCCTCATGTTCGAGCACTTGCTGGACGCCGTGGGCGAGAAAGAAGCCTGCCGGATCATGGTCGAGCTTCTGGCCATGGCCCACGAGCGCGCCTGCGAGGCGGAGCTCGCCCATCTCCTGGAGGAGGACCTGGCGATCCGCAGGATCCCATGCCTGGCGGCATTACGGGCACGCTTCAGCCCCGATCCCGCCACTTTACCCGAAGTCGTAGTCGAGATGGTGTCGCTCTCGATCTACGACGGGCTGATCGAACAGGGAGAAGCAGCATGAGCACGGCTCCCATGATCGACGCACAGCGCCTGGGCCTGATGCTGGGTGAACTGCGCCTGCCAACCATCAAGCATATCTGGGGAGATTTTGCGGCCCAGGCGGATAAGGAAGGATGGCCCGCGAGCCGGTTCCTTGCAGCTCTCACCGAACACGAACTCGCCGAACGCGATCGCCGCCGGATCGGGCGTCATCTTGCCGAAGCCCACCTGCCGGCGGGCAAGACACTGGACTGCTTCGCCTTCGAGGCTGTGCCAATGATCTCCAAGGCTCAGGTCATGGCCCTGTGCGCCGGCGATGGCTGGCTCGACCAGGGTTCCAATCTCATCCTGTTCGGCCCGCCAGGCGGCGGTAAAAGCCATCTGGCGGCGGCGATCGGCCTGGCATTGGTGGAAAATGGCTGGCGAGCGCTGTTCACCCGCACCTCCGACCTCGTTCAGCGTCTGCAGGTCGCTCGCCGCGAACTGACGCTGGAATCCGCCATCGCCAAGCTCGACAAGTACCATCTGCTCATCCTCGACGACTTCGCCTACGTCTCGCGCGATCAGGCGGAAACCTCCGTCCTCTTCGAATTGATCAGCGCCCGATACGAACGCAGATCCCTGCTCATCACCGCCAACCAACCCTTCGGTGAGTGGAACCGCGTCTTCCCGGACCCGGCAATGACGCTCGCTGCAGTCGACAGGCTCGTGCATCACGCCACGATCTTCGAGATGAACGTCGAAAGCTATCGCCGGCGCACAGCCCAGGCCCGCCGCACCGGAGCTGGACGTCCTGCCGCCTACACCACACCCAAAGTCCTCGAGACCATCCGCGTCAATCAGGATGAGAACGAGGTCCTTGCCAGCGACAATTAAAATCGGCACTGAATGACGCGCCGCGACAATCACATTCTCATCCTGATTGACGCGCAATCCTCATCCTGTTTGTCGCGCTACACCTGTGACTGCGATAAGCCCGAACAGGGTCGAACAGGTTAGCGCGCGCAAACCATAGATCGACGGCAGTTCCTTGGCCGCCGTGATGATCGCGACGATCTCGGCCTGGGTATAGATATAAGGGCGCTGCCGCGCATAACGGTCAGGCAGCAGACTGCGCGGCGGCACCTCGTGAGCCGGGTCGATACCGCTCAGCCACTGCGCGAACAGCCGCACCTTGCTCAACCGGGCCGAACGCGTCGATGTGCCCACATCGGGCAGGCTCGCATCCCAGCGCAGGAACAGCGCCGTATCGACGTGCGAAGCGCGCTCCTGATCGGCGAACCGGGCGAAGCGCCGGAGTATCCGCTCATCGGTGCGAAGATCGTAGCCGAGGCTGCGCCGAACGCTCAGATAGCGGTCGAGTTGAACGACGATGCTCATTGCACGCCTCCGGCAACCGGCCAAGGCTGCGCGATCGACCGCAGCCCGTCGATGTCGAGCCGCGCGTATATCAGGGTCGATGACCGCGAACGGTGTCGCAGCACGTCGCCCACCTCGTCGAGCGATGCACCGGCGTTCACCAGCCTGGTCGCAAGGCTATGACGTAGCACATGCGATCCGACATAGGGCGTCACCGGCTTTTGTCCGGTCGCCGCCAGTGCGTCCTTGATGATGGTGTTGACGACCTGGCCGTCCTTGAACGCACGGTGTGGCGCGCGGTAGGTGATGAACATGACCCGGCATTTCGTTGGCCCGCGTTCGTCGCGAAGATAGCGGCTCAGCGCCGCCCCGATTTCCCCGGATATTGGCAACCGATCGTGCAACTCGCCCTTGCCGCGCACCATGAGTTCGCCCGCGCGCCAGTCGATATCGTCCAACCGTATCGCGATCACCTCGGGCGCACGCAGACCCAACCGCGCCATCAGCAACAACATCGCATAGTCGCGCGCGCCGTGTCGTGGATTGCTGCGCACCGAGTGAAGCACTGCTTCGACGCCATCTGGCGAGAGGTGCCGGGGCAGTCGCGCATCCCAGCGCTGGGCCGTTTTGGGAACGCTGGGTGCGAGGTTGGTCGCGGTCGCGCCGCGCGCGAACAGATATTGGAGGAAGGCCCGCAGATGCGTCGCCACCGTTTTGTCGCGATAAGGTGTGCGACGCGCCAGCACATGCTGCACGAAGTCGCTGATGTCGGCGCCGTTCAACCGCGTCAGGTCGATCATTCGCTCGCCGAAGCGGTAGTCGAGGAACCGGTTCGCGAAGCCCAGCGTGTGCCCGATAGTGCGCTGGCTCAGACCCCGCTGCTTGACCAGATAGGCCTCGAAGTCAGCCAGCAATGTCGTCCGTATCGTCTCCGCGTCCGTCAGCGGCACAGGCTGCGCCACGCCGATATCGATGAGATGCGCCGCGAACCGGCGCGCCAGATTATGCGGACAGAGGGTCTGACCCTGCTTCCGCGGCACCATCCTTCCCAACCGTTCGGCCTGATCCAGCGTCAATGCGGAAGGTGCCACACCCTCCGCGTCCATCAGCCGACCAAGATTCCGAACGAGATGGCGGTAGGTCTTGATCGTCCCCGCCTTGTAATAGGCGGCGGCGAAGCTCTCGATGAACGAGTCGAGATATGGTTCGATGCAAGTATGCTGATTGTCGGTCATGATCATCGTGCTCCAGGTTGGTGGAGTCCGATCCGGGCCTTGCGAGCGCGGCGACTGCAAGACTATCGGTCATTTCTGACTTGGATATTCGGGATGGTCATGAAGAAGGCAGCCAAGGCTTGGGATGAGAAGACCATCAAGACCCTGATCGAGAGGTACGCGTGCCCCGTGCCGTTTCACGAGATGCGCACCCGATTTCTCGGCAACATCGCGACGCCGGCGCTGACCACCTCACCGTTGCAGATGATCCAGGAACTCTGGGGCGGCGAACTTCCCATGTTCGATAGCATGGACGAGGCCAACGAGCTGATCGGCGCATTGATTGATGGCCTCTGGAATGGCCTGACCCGGCACCAGAAGCGTAGCCACCCATTTCGCCTGACTCGCACGCCGATGGAACCCACCGCTACAAATCTCGGACAGTTTGGACATATCCGGCTCGAGGAACTGGATGGATTCATCGAAGGCCTGTTCAATGGCGAGGACATCATTAACCTGCCGGAACGCGCGCACGAAGCGGTTGGTCACCTTGCCGAGTTGCGCGCCATGATGGCCGGCATCTGCGAACTGGTGGCCCGCGATCCCAATGCGGATGATCGCACTCAGCTCGACACGACATTCAAGCATTTGCGCGAGCTGACCCGGATCATGGAGACCGAGATCCACGAAGCCGTGCTGTCTTGCACTCGGGCCCGGCGCCAGACGCTCGAAGGCATCCTCACCACGAAGCCGACGGTTCACTGATTGCCATGTCCGAGGAACGCCTTCGCGAGAAGCTGCGCAAGATTGAAGCCCTCTATGCCGGCGCGGCGACTGCAGGCGAGAAGTCTGCTGCAGGTGCTGCAGCGGAACGCATCCGTCGCCAGTTTGAGGCGGCTAGCAAGAAGGAGCGAGACGAGGAGTTCAAGTTCTCCATTTCCGACCCTTGGTCGCGTCAGCTCTTCATCGCCCTGTGCCGTCGCTACGGCATCAAGCCTTTCCGCTATACACGCATGCACCGTCAGACAGTTATGGTTCGGGCTCCGGCCAGTTTCGTGCAATTGACGCTATGGCCGGAGTTCGAGGAACTGAGCGGCGCTCTGGCCGCCCATCTTGATGAGATCACCCGGAAGATCATCAAGGAGGAGGTGCACGAAGCCACTCAGGATGCCGAGGAAGTAAATGAGCCGCGCCAACTGCGGTGAGTCTGTTGCCTGAAGATCGCTACTCGATTCGGCATTCGCCCCGCGTCGCCGATAGCCTTATCGCCAACGAGGATCCTTGCAGTTGTTGCTCTCCGTGAAGGCTGGCGGAACGCGTTCCTCACCCCAGATGCGTTTGCCAGCGCGCTTGGGGTTGTCCTGGAACTGCTGGTTACGGTCGGCAAAATAGCGATCGATCGCAGCCCTCGCATCGTCGACCGATAGGTAATCGCTATTGTGGATTATGGCGCGCGCCATACCACTGAACACGGACTCGATGACATTGAGGAACTGCGCTCCGGACGGAAGTGGCGCCGTCTCGACGCGCGGTAAACCCGATGCCTCGGCTGTCGCGTTATGCTCATTGATCCGTTGCTTGAGCTTCTTGGAGACATGCCACGACGCCGCATCCCATGACAGATACAGCGTGCGACGATCCGCGTATCTGTCGAGCAAGGCGTCCATCATGCGGATCATCTCGGTCGTGTTTTTCCTGTCGCTGTAGAAGTGCGTGACCTGATTGCCGCTCAGTTCAAGGGCTGCTGTCATGATCATGCATCCCTTGGATTTTTGCCATTGCGGCACGACCCGATGAGGACCGGGCGGGTCGAGCATCAGTCCCTGTTTCATCTTGACGGCGAAGGGGCCGAACTCGTCGATTGAGAAGAAGGCCTCGTCTGATGCCAGGTTCGACAGGATCGCTTGGACTGTGGCGAGTTTTTCGCGATAGGCAGGGTCTTGCGATGTGAGGACGATTCTGGCCTTTCGCCACTTCCAACCAGCGTCGTGGATGATCTGGCGAAGGACGTGCAAGCAGGTTGAATGACCTTGCTGCGCAAGCACGGCTCTGAGATCGCGCATGATCCAAGACGTTCGGTTGATCCCATGATCCCTCGGCGGTTCGTGAAGAACGCGGAAGGCCGCAGTTTTCAGATCTTCATCTTCAGCCTTTCGCGGCCCTCGCGTCATTGGTGCCAAAAGCGCTTCGACGCCTCCTTCTCGATATGTTCGTAGATAACGGCGACAAGTATTTCGGCTTATCTCAAGGCATGCACTGATCCGTCGGATGGAAAAGCCTTGTTCGTGCGCCAGGGCTGCGATGGCTCGATTGCGCTGCCGACCACGAGAATCGTGGACGCCGCGAAGAAGCCGATCATTGGCGTCCAGGTCTCCATGCAAGGATAGTCCCAGTCGGTTTGCACGCAGCCCATCGATCCAATTCGCGACTTCAGCGGCACGCTCTGTTCGGCGATCACGGTGAAGGCTGAGTTTTATATTGGTCGATCCTCGTGGGGCGTGAGGATCGAGCCGGTATGCGCGCGGTGACCTTACGATGCTCAGGCTGCTAATCGACCCGAACTCGGCTGTCGGCCGAACCACAAAGTTGATCTGAGGCACTCGCACGCTACGGCAATATCGGCGGATGCAATCGTAGCTGCCGCCGTAGCCATGCTGATCTCGAACAGTGCGGAAGATGGCGGCGACGCTTCGGCGGTCGCATTGCGGGCGCGTCTCATCCTCGGAGAGCATTGTATCGATCACCCCCTCGTAGTGGCTGACCGAAGTCAATCGCCTCGGACGGACGTATCGGGAGGGCCGATCGCTCCGCAGCATCTTTCGGACTGTCTTACGACTGATTCCCTCTGCCCGAGAAACTCCCCTGATGGACTCGCCTTCCGCCACGCGATGTCGAATGCGCGCCCATTGGACTGGATCATTGTACATTGGCGATCTCCTCCAAGACGCGCTTTTAGCGTAGCCGCGTAATGCGCTTGCCGACGACCGCCCTAGCTTACCACCAACATCAAAGCGGGGCGCCAATTCCATCGATTATGCCGAAGTGCTGGGCTGCTTGCTGGCCAGAATCCGCCAGTTTCTGATGCCATGCGGCATAATCCGGATCGCGGCATTATGACCAAGTTCGTGAAATGCCGTTCGGTGCCAGCTCACCGGGTCGTGGAAATCGTCTGGATGACTGAATGGGACGAAGAGGACTGACGGTGAGCCTGCGCGCTTGCGGCCGGATGAGATCGAGGCCTTCGCGATTCAGGCGTCCGCTCCGTTGCGCGCCCTCTCGCGCTGACGGACGCCTTTGACGAAATCGGCGCCGACCCCGTCGTCGGCACCAAGATCGAGCGAGCAGTTGACCAACGCGGCGAAGCTTGCGTCGCTCAGCTTGAAGTCGAGCGGCAGCAGGATCGGGAGTCCTTGGCGCCGCGTTTCAATCGCTGCAAAGATCGCCTTGAGATAGTCGGCGAGACCCTTGCGGCTGGCGTTGGTCGCCGCCTCGGTTATTTCGTCGCTCGCCTCGATCTCCGCGTCCTCGGCGTCACGCCCGAGAACAGCGATGCAATCCGCGATCCGGGGCCAATATTTGAGGTCATAGGTGCGCGTCGCCTTCAGCGGTTCCCTCACGTAGGATTTGTAGAGGTAAACGTCCTCTCCGGCCCGATCGATCAGATTGAGCGGATGGTATTCGGTATTGGAATGGAAGCCGGACTGATTGTGCAATTCCTCGCGCTCGCGAAGGAGCTGAACGAGCTCCGCGGCAGTCTCGGCGATCTCGACGTTGACTTCCTCCAGGCGTGCGCGAGCGGCGCGAGCCTCGGCGATCGCTTCAAGATCCCAGAAGGTGGCCGAAAGGATAACACCGAGAAAGACGCGGATCGCCCGCTCGTCGGGGGCGAGCTTCCTGTGTAGCTCCGTATAAACGGGCATCATCTCGATGCGCCGCCCCAGTAGCCGCTCGGCGACAGCGCTCTCGCTCGGGACAACGTTGTTTTCGGTATTGTAGGCGATTTCGCTGCGCAGGATTGCTTCGCAAAATTCGGTTGGGTCAAGTTTCGTCATCTGTCCGCCTCTTTTGGCAATTGGAGTACGAATCACTTTCTGGCGATTCGCAGCGCGCCTGTCGGAACTTGATGCACAGAAAATTGGCGGGCTAAAAATACCTGTCCGGTGGCGCTCGGTGTCCTGACACGCGCAGCCGTCTCGCATGATTGTGTTTTGGGGTGTTCTTTATTCCGAAACCTCGCGCGGCCTCGCCCTGCTTCACGTTTTGTCCAACCGCTCCACTCAAAAATAGACTAAATCGGCCCTC
>Ga0207876_1000203_pt1 | contig 25683 bp, 20 predicted proteins | sample MalvirmetaMSP146_FD_184237 | JGI IMG/M metagenome (GOLD analysis project Ga0207876, IMG submission 184237) | Marine viral communities from the Deep Pacific Ocean - MSP-146 (SPAdes) | ecosystem: Environmental > Aquatic > Marine > Oceanic | place: Pacific Ocean | collected 2011-07-10
GGTAGGTGGTTATTCTGTAGGGCAGAAGCTGTCTGCTGGAATGGCTATTTTCTTATCGTCTGTAAATGCAGTTTTTGGAAAACGCTTTGCAGAAAATTTTAGACAAAGAAATACCATGGGGATAGAGAGAGATTTGCATGTTTCGACTGCTGTTCTATTCGCTTTATCAAGTATTTCTTTGATTATCGTTGCATTCTTTTCAAGCGAAATAATGGGTTTGTGGGGCAAGGATTTTGAACGCTTTGGCGTGATCTTTTTGATATTGATCATTGGGCAGTTTTTTAATACAGCGACTGGGTCAGTTGGCTTGTTGCTCATAATGGGTGGAAAGCGTCTTCTCGTGGCAAAGATAACTGCCACTAGTGCTGTTTTGAATATAGTACTAAATCTGATTTTGGTCCCGGCTTTTGGAGGTACAGGAGCCGCAATTGCTACTGCAGTAAGTTTAATTGTATTGAATATGCTATTCGTTTTTTACGTAAGAAAGAACTTTGGAGTGTACCCTCTCTCATTTAACATGTCACTTCTTAAAGGTACTTGAGGAAGATAGCTATAGAATGGAGAAAAATATTAGCAAAAATAAGTATTTTGTTTTTGAGAACTATGTTCGATTTGTCAAGAAAAGATTCTTTTCTCGGCTTCTGTTTCCTTTGGAGAAAGCACTGTTAAGATTAATAGGCAAGCCCGATAAGGTTCGTCCAATCTTTATTGTCGGAGTTCCTCGATCTGGTACTACGCTTGCGTATCAGCTCCTAACTAGTCACGTTAAAGTTGGGTATATAACTAATTCGTTAGAGGAGAATTTTTACTGGCCTTTAACTTATAGTGCTATTTTATTTCGCTCTAATAAGAACTTGAATTATGAGAGTTCTTATTATTCTAATTATGGTGCAAATTTTAAGGATGGTAGAAATGCTCCTAATCAAGGAATAGAGATGTGGGCTCGGTTATTTGGGACCGAGAGGCATTTTTTACCTGATTATGAAATATCTAGTTCGACAAAGAATAGTGTTTTCGAACACGTTTCGGCGCTTTCGAAGATATACGAGAGAGAGTTTATTTTTAAGGAGCTTTCTTTAGGGTCAAAGTTAAACGTAATAAAAAAGATTTTTCCTGATGCTAGGTTTGTCTATATAAAAAGGGATCCAGTTGATACAGCATGTTCTATTTTCTCCGCAATGGAAGCAAATGGTGTTCCTGAGGGGGTTATGTGGGGTATGCAGTTTGAAGGTTATGAAAAATATTTATCCTTACCAAGAGTGGAGATGATTTATCATCAAGTTAGTCAAATAGAAGAAAACATTCAGGAGCAGTTGCATGGTTTGGGCCATGAAAACTTATATTTTGCGGACTATAATGAAATCTGTTCAGACCCTCGATTTTTTATCTTCGACATTGCAAGTAAGTTTAATTTGGAGTTGGTAGACGAACATGATGTTCCAGAATCATTCAAAAGCTCCGTAACCCACAAAGATGACCCTTTAAGGCAACAGTTTCGCGACATGTTTGAGCGAGAAAAAATTGACGCTGAAAAAAGCTAAGCCGGAGACTAGATGTTAAGCACTACTATTGATGGCGAACCTAAAAAAAGTGCTCCCCTCGTTACGGTGGCAATAATTACTTATAATCAGGAGAAATTCATAGAGTTTGCTGTAAATAGCGTGCTTGAACAGGATTATAGCAATATTCAGTTGGTGATATGTGATGATGGCTCAACTGACCGTACGACAGCTATCATCAGACATATTTGTTCGATGCCACAACTTCGTCAGCTTAATATTACGATTTCGGACAATAATTTAAATCTTGGCATCACAGGAAACTGTAATAGGGCTGTTGACCTAGCGGAGGGGGAATTCATTGTTTTTATGGGCGGAGATGACGTTCTTCACAGTAATAAGATAAGCATGCAGGTTAGGTATTTTATTGATAACCCTACTTGTTATTTGATTGGCCACAATCTACGAGAGATTGACTCTCATGGTGAAGATATTGGATTGCATAAGTCGCCGATAAAAAAGAGAAAGGGGTTTGGAGCTAAGGACTGGATAAAGTTTGGGATGTTAGCTGGCGCCATGAGTATTATGGTTCGCCTCGAAAAAGATGTGACTAGCAGGTTGCGTTTTGACTCAAGATTAAAATACAGCTCTGACTTAAAATACTTTGTAGACACATTGGGGGCGGAAAGAATGTGGGTGACCTTGCCTGATGTATTAGGCTCCTATAGAAAACACCCTGAATCCATCACAACATCTAAGTGGGATGAATGTGTGAGAGATCGTGAAATGATGTTCGAAATTTTGGATGTTGAAGGAGGTTTTGATAAACATTGTGTTCATTATGGTCGATGCTATCAAGTACATTATGGGAGAGGTTTAAGAGCAGCGCAAATCGGAAAATATAAGCAGTCAATGAAAATTTTCATTCAAGTTATCAAGAACGAACCTAGGATTATGAAAGCCTATATAAGATTTTTTCAGTCTTTGTTTTTTGGGGTGCTAAATGAGTGGCGTAAGTAAAGTGACCTGAACCAATAATCCCGGATATAACGATGAACGGTTTAATTCACTGCTAAGGTTAGCGTCTCAGGAAAATGATTGTAATGTGATCGCCGGTGTTAAGATGATTATAGTATTTGTCATAATAAAGTGGTGCTCGTTTGAAGTAGCTATTGGCCCGCTGTTTTAAGGCGTTTTGATTTTGGAAAAGCCGAAGAGTGAATTCGATGACGAACCAATATTTGTTCTCTAAGATCCTAATCAACTTTGCGATTATTTTGCTGCTTCTTACGCCGGTAATTAACATTCCAGCTCCACTATTTGTCAAATCCTTGGATGTTTATGGGGCTGTATTATTTATTTTGATATTTTGCTTTTTCACGATATATCGGATGAATTCTCCCCTTGTTCTCGTGCTTGTTGTTACTGTATTTCTGGTGCTGCTCAGTCAAATGTTTCTACTAGAGATAATTTATGGGTATGGAGACTATACCGGAATATCTTTTACGGCGCGGTCAATAATCACTGTGATCGTAGCTTTCGGTTCCGCTCGAGCCCTCATTGAATTATATGGGAGCACCGGGCTTTCAGTTTTTATTAAGCTAATCGTGTTGTGTGCACTGTTGCAAGGTGCGGTATTGTGGTTGAGTTTTATATTTCCAACAATAAGAGAGTTAATGTCTGTTCTATTTTATCGGGACTTTGGAAGAGATGCGGATCATTTAATACTGCTTCGCGTTCCAGGTTTTGTTTCTACGGGGGGCGATGGCCTTTCGATGAACCATGCTCTTTTGTGCGTTGTGGGATTAGTCGGAACTTATATAATCTCCCCTCCAGGACGACTTCGGCAATCTATTATTGCTATGCTATTTATCTCAATGTTGGGGACTGCGTTTACAGGCAGGAGCGGGCTATATTTAGGATTCGTCTTCATGGTAACGATTATCCTAATCCAGAAGAATCGGTCTATTGATGTTTGGAAATTTTATCGAGTTTTTATTTTCTTCTTACTGTTACTTTTGGTTTTGGTTTCCCTGGGAGGCGCCTTAGGGAGTTTCGGTAAAGATATTCTAGATGATCACGGTTACGAGCATCCAATAGTTCGTTTGCTACGCGGGTTTATAGAGATGAGAGACTCGGGGTCATACACTGATAATACGATTAATACCTTGTTGACTGACATGGTGGTATTACCTACCGGATCTCTGCAGTTATTATTTGGAAATAATTACTTTGGCACTTTGCCTGGCTCCGACATTCGCACTGACGTTGGTTATTTTAGAATGTTGCATGGGATAGGTTTTTTTGGGCTTGTTATATTTTTGGTTGGAATTTTTACTATTCCATTATTGCATGTCAGAGTCACAATGAAAAACTTGCTTGCAAAAACTCAAAACTGGCATGAAAGGAGAGCGCTTAGAGGATTGAGTCAGCTTCTGTTGGTGATTCTATTATTTGGGTTAGTTGGCCATTACAAGATATTTTACTTGTCAACGAGAATTTTTCTTTTTGTATTTTTTGTCTTTTTGTTTCTTGTTATTCATCGCTATAAAACGATGGAGGCGACCATTTATAAAAAAAATAGCTACGCCATTAAACATTATAATTAATAGTCCATGTTTGATAATTAACTAGTCATGTTGCAGTTTTAACATATCTTCGGTGTCTTTCTATGTGCGGGTTGTGCGGAATATTGGTGTCATCTCAAATTACATTAGGGCGTGAAGTCGTGTCTAAGATGGTTGGCACTCTTCGCCCTCGCGGTCCCGATGCTCAAGGCATTCATATCGAGCCAGGTATTGCGCTAGGCCATCAGAGATTAAGTATTCAGGATTTGTCCGATAGGGGTGCCCAACCTATGGTGCTTCGCTCGGGAGGCCCGGTGATTGCCTTTAACGGGGAAGTGTATAACTTTTTGGAGTTAAAAAAAGAGTTGTCGGCGGCAAATGAACACGTTTTCCGCGGGCATTCTGATACGGAAGTTATATTGCACGTATACGATGCTTGGGGCCTGGAAGGTCTTAAGCGATTGGAGGGTATTTTCGCCTTTTCTCTCTGGGATCCAATTCGTAGGCGGCTTATTTTGATGCGGGACCGGCTTGGCGTTAAGCCATTGTACTATGCTAATTCTAATTATGGATTGGCATTTGGCTCTGAAATTAAAGCCGTACTGGCTGCGGGAGGCGTGGACACGTCACTCAACGAACAGGCCTTCGCGGAGTATCTCTGGTATGGGAATTCCTATGAGGAACGATCTTTATATCGTGGCGTACAAGCACTAAAGCCTGGCCACTGGATGATTATTGAAAATGGTGGGGAACGAATTGAGCCTTGGTGGCGTATTGAAGAATGGCTTGAAAGAGCTCCCACAGCGAATACTCCACAGGAGGCAGCAGTTCAGGTCAGGGAGGCATTGGATGCGTCCGTAAAACGACAGCTTGTTGCCGATGTGCCTGTAGGCCTTTTTTTAAGTGGAGGCATAGATTCCTCCGCTATAGCCGCATCAGCTATGAACGTGCAATCGCGCCCCCTTTCTAGTTATTCCGTGGGGTTTGATTTTGAGGACGGTGTCAATGAGTTGCCCCGTGCGCGCCAGGTTGCGGAGCATTTCAGGCTTAACCATCACGAATTGAAGATCGAGGGTGCCAACCTTCCAGAAACCCTTATGACCCTTGCACGGGCCCATGACGAGCCCTTTGCGGATGCAGCGAATATTCCCCTCTACCTACTCTGCCAGCAACTGGGTAGTGATATAAAAGTTGTGTTACAAGGAGATGGTGGTGATGAGATGTTCGCTGGCTACCGACGTTATGCGATCCTTCGCAATACTCACTGGTGGAGACTTTGGCCGCGAATATTATCGTCGTTACTGCGAAATGGTGGTGAGAGGGGGCGGCGCCTTGCCCGAATAGGGGAAGCGACGGGTAACTCTGATGCAGCTCTTCGAATGGGGTTGTTATTGACGGTAGAAACACTAAATGATCCACCAGAGGCGCTACTGGAGCCTGGCCGACGAGCGGCTTTATCCTCTTCCACAGATCCCTTTCTGGCCTATCGAAATGCCGCAGGGCGCTTTGCAGCACATGATCCGGTGCAACAGATGCTGTTAACGGATATTTCAGTACAGTTACCGTCCCAATTTCTGACCAAAGTGGATCGTGCCACTATGGCGGCGGGAATAGAGGCGAGAGTGCCTTTATTGGATGAGCGCGTTGCAGAACTGGCAGTTGGTATGCCTTCAAGCTGGAAAACACACGGAATGGAGAAGAAGATCGTGTTGCGGAACTCCCAACGAGGACGTGTTCCCACCTCTATTCTTGATGGCCCCAAGACTGGATTTGGGGTGCCATACGAACATTGGCTAAGGGGGGCATTACATGATTTTTCTCGTGACATGGTACTTAGTACAGGGTTCCTGCAACAGTTCGGGTTTGATCGAAAGTCGGTAGAGTGTGCTTTTGAGGAACACCGAAACCGACGCCGAGAGCGCGGCTTTTTATTATGGAAACTTTTGCAACTTGCATTGTGGGCGCAAAAAGATGCATAAGAAGCCATTAAATTCACGTCCAAAGTTATTGTTTGTGGGGGCGTTCCCTTCACCTCATCGTCAGATTTTTGGTGGAAATGTCACTGCCTGTCGGGCGTTGCTTACGTCGACTCTGCCACAGCGTGTTGACCTTGAGTTAATCGACAGCACACAGCTCAGCAATCCTCCGCCGGGACTGTTTGTTCGCCTTTTACTCGCGGCAAGGCGGTTTTTGATTTTTTTAGTGAGATTTGAACGCACGAGACCTGATGCAGTTTTACTTTTTACCTCAGTTGGAGCGAGCGTTATGGAGAAGGGCTCTATGGCTTGGTATGCGAAGTTGCGGGGAGTGCCTGCATTGCTGTTCCCACGAGGTGGACGTCTAATTGACAGTTTCCAACGTTCTTGGGTAACTCGTTTAGTAACCCGTTTTGCTTTCTCAGGATCAGCGAAAATTCTATGCCAGGGCGAGGCCTGGCGCGATTTTGTGACTGGCCCCCTGGGGCGTTCGCCAAATGATGCGCCTATAGTGAGAAACTGGACAGCCACCCCTGGTCTGCTAGAGATCGGAAAACATCCTGTCATGCCAGAAGCAGGGGTAGTCGTCCGGGTACTATTTGTCGGCTGGCTAGACCGTGAAAAAGGTGTTTTAGATTTACTTGAAGCCTGTGAAAAGTTAGCCCCAGATCACAAGTTTGAACTCAATCTTGTCGGCGAAGGAAACGTTTCAAGCCTAGCCCGAAAACGAGTACAACAACTGGGTTTGACTAACGTAATTCACTTTTCCGGTTGGCTCAATGGAGATGATCTGATTCAGGCATTCCGTGATGCCGATATTTTTGTGTTGCCCTCTTGGGCAGAGGGCTTACCGAATGCGATGATAGAAGCGATGGCAGCTCGCCTAGCAGTGGTAGTAACATCGGTGGGAAATATCACCGATGTGATCAAGAACGGCGAGAATGGTCTGCTTGTTACGCCACAGGATGTCGCGCAACTTCAAACCGCACTAAGTCGGGTTATTGATGATCATGAGCTTCGGATGAGGCTCGCCTATTGCGCTCATGAGCTCGCAGCCTCGAATTATGGTGTGGAGCCGGCTGTTGAGCGCATTTGTCAGATCATCTCTGATGTAACTGAACGAACAGTCCCGGACGTAACTGCTTAGAATCATTTTACAATTGAAAAAAGTAGGGAGATGCTGAATAGGTCTCCAAGATCATAGATATTATGGTAATCGCCAATCGTATAATATTCGTTGCCATCATGGATCAGACAGCTTTCTCCAAGGTTGAGTGCAAGAATAAGAAGCGAAAGACTAGCAGCAAGATTTTTCTGGAGCGGATGGGGGAAGATGACTCTCGGGATCAGCTATTCAACGATCTCAGCAACCCGGCCACAGACCACCCTTACGAAGTCGACTCTATGCGGCATTTTGCCAGCCTGAATCTGGAGAGCTTGCAATGCCGGATAATGAATTCTCACATAGGCCGCAGAAACTCTCGATATTTGAGGATCATATATCGGGCTAAAGCCTGCTTCGCCGCACCGCTATGAACATAACTAAGAACGGACCTCGCTCCGATGGTGGGCTATTGCCTGAGTGAAGAACAGCCTCCCAACGCAGTGTTTTATACCTTAGAGAGTACAGCAACTGATCAAAGCCAACGGTGCCAACGAGGCAGATTACTCTGACCCTGATTGCGGATCGTTGTGTTTTGAGCTTTGGTGTCAGCAATTTTTGGATTAGGGTTTTTTTATGAAACAGATTTTACAAAGCCTGAAAACCGGCGAAACAGAGGTAGCCGATGTGCCTGCCCCGTCTATGCGTAGCGGGCATATTCTGATTAATACCTCCCATACCCTCGTTTCCGCCGGAACCGAGAGGACACTGGTGGGTTTTGGCAAGGCTAACTGGGTTGATAAGGCCCGCCAGCAGCCAGACAAGGTGCGCATGGTGTTGGATAAGGTGCGTACCGATGGCCTAGCAACAACTTTGGATGCTGTTCAAAGCAAGCTTGATCAGCCTCTGGCGCTGGGGTATTGCAATGTCGGTACTGTAGCTGAGGTTGGCGCGGGTGTCGATGGTATAGCACCGGGGGAGCGCCTTGTTAGTAATGGCGGGCACGCGCAGGTTGTGTGCGTGCCTAAAAACCTGAGTGCGAAAATACCTGATGGAGTGACTGATGAACAGGCCAGCTTCACGGTTTTGGCGGCTATTGGGCTTCAGGGCATCCGGTTGGTAAACCCAACGCTTGGTGAATGTGTGGTGGTAACCGGCCTTGGCCTGATTGGGTTGCTCACTGTGCAGATGCTTCGTGCACAGGGTTGCCGAGTTCTGGGTATAGATTTTGATTCCGCCCGCCTGGAACTGGCCCGTACATTTGGCGCGGAAGTAGTGAATCCCGGCAAAGGTGAGGACGTGCTGGCAACTGCTGCAGGGTTTTCCCGAGGGCGGGGCGTAGATGCGGTGATTATTACCGCGTCCACCAAGAGCAATGAGCCTGTTAGCCAGGCCGCGACCATGTGTCGTAAACGTGGCCGTATCGTGCTGGTTGGTGTCGCCGGGCTGGAGCTGTCCCGGGCGGATTTTTACGAGAAAGAGCTCAGCTTTCAGGTCAGTTGTTCCTATGGACCCGGTCGGTACGACCCTGCCTATGAGCAGGGCGGCCAGGATTATCCCGTTGGCTTTGTGCGCTGGACAGAGCAACGTAACTTCGAGGCGGTGTTGGATCTGATGGCCTCTGGTCTTCTGGATATAGATTCCTTGATCAGCCATCGCTTTAGTCTGGAACAGGCAGAAGAAGCCTACGACCTTTTGTCTTCCGGTGAGCCGTCTTTGGGAATTCTGTTGGAATACCCGCAGCAACAAGGCGTGGGTCCCCGGGTGGTGTCGCTTACAGATAGCGAGGGAAGTGTTGGTGACAGTGGGGTGGTGAACAGGGCACCGGCTGCCGGAAAGGTAACGGTCGGTTTTCTGGGTGCGGGTAATTATGCGGGGCGGGTGCTTATTCCTGCGTTCAAGGCTGCGGCGGCTGAAATGCATACCGTTGTCAGTGGTGGCGGAGTGAGTTCTGTTCATTACGGCAAGAAACACGGCTTCCGGCAGGCCTCCACTGATGGCAAGGCGTTAATGGAAGATGCATCTGTTAACACGCTGGTTATTGCCACCCGCCATGATAGTCATGCTCGCCAGGTGCTTGACGGGTTGAGGGCAGGCAAGCATATTTTCTGCGAAAAACCACTTTGCTTAACCCATGAGGAACTGAAGGAGATTGAGGCAGAAGCTGTCGGACGGCCAGAACAATTACTAATGATCGGTTTCAATCGTCGCTTTGCCCCTCATGCGGTTACAGCAAAGGCGCTTCTGGAGACAGTAGCTGAGCCTAAGAATATGGTGATGACGGTAAATGCCGGCGCTATTCCTGTGGACCACTGGACACAGGATCCGGAGGTCGGTGGTGGCCGTATTGTGGGTGAAGCGTGTCATTTTATTGATCTGTTGAGACACTTGGTGGGAGCACCCATTACCGGTCATCACAGTATTGCCGTTGGCCGCCACCCTGCCGTCGAAATTACTGAAGATAGAGCTACCATCACCCTGACCTTTGCCGATGGCTCCGTCGGCACCATTCATTACCTTGCTAACGGCGACAAAAGCTTTCCCAAAGAACGGTTGGAAGTATTCTGCGCAGGTCGGGTGCTGCAGCTGGACAACTTTCGCAAGCTAAAAACCTATGGGTGGCCAGGTGCAAAGGGAAACCGCCTATGGAGCCAAGACAAGGGACAGGGCGCTTGTGCAGCCGCGTTTGTGAAGGCTATTTCCGGTGGTGGCCAGTCGCCTATTCAGCGGAATGAGATTTTTGAAGTGTCGCGGGTAACACTGGACGTTGCGGAGCAGCTAAGGAGCCAGGTCTGATGCTGATTGATATCATTGCAGGCGCACGCCCCAATTTCATGAAGATTGCTCCGATCATCCGGGCTTTGCAGGTTCGCCAGGAAGCCGGCAGCAAGTTAAGTTACCGCCTGATCCATACCGGCCAGCACTACGATGCGAGTATGTCCGGGGCTTTTTTTGAGCAATTGGGTATTCCTGAGCCGGATGTGAACCTTGAGGTAGGGAGCGGCACCCAGGCTGAGCAGGCGGCCTGCATTATGACCCGTTATGAAAGCCTGCTTTTGGGGGCGTCCAGTTCTCTGTGCCTTGTTGTCGGTGACGTGACATCCACAATGGCGTGCGCGATTACGGCTCAAAAATTGCGGATTCCGGTGGCTCATGTGGAAGCGGGTATCCGCTCCGGCGACTGGAGCATGCCGGAGGAAATCAACCGGATGGTCACGGACAGTATTACCAACTGGTTTTTCACGACCAGCGAGTGGGCCGGCGGCAATCTTCGGAAATCTGGGGTTGAAGAAGAGCGGATTTTTTTCGTGGGTAACACCATGATCGATACGCTTATGGCCAACATGCCCAGGTTTAGCCCGCCAGATTTCTGGGAAAGGTATAAGCTCAAACCCAGCCAATACTTTGTAGTGACTTTGCATCGCCCCGCCAACGTGGATTCCGCTGGGGCTTTTGCCGAGATGTTGCAGGCCATCGGACGTAATACCCGTGGTTTACCAGTTGTGTTCCCGGTGCATCCGCGTACTGCTAAAACCCTTAGGGATATGATGGATTTGCCTGAAAATTTCATTCTGGCGGAACCTCAGCCCTACCTGCAGTTTAATTATCTGGTCAAGCATGCCAAGGCGGTGATTACGGATTCCGGCGGTATTACTGAGGAGACCACCGTGATGGGGGTTCCCTGCCTGACGCTCAGAAATAATACTGAGCGGCCGGAAACGGTGGAGCAGGGTACCAATGAACTGATTGGCACTGACCCTGCTGCGCTTGCTCCAGCCTTAGAGCGCCTGTTTTCCGGTGACTGGAAACAGGGCGGCATACCTACGCTTTGGGATGGCAAAACCGGTGAGCGCATTGTGGCTAACTTAGAGAAGTTGCTTTGTGGTTGAGTCTTCGGCTTGGTTAAAACCGTATCGCGAATTTTCTAAAGGACAATGAAATCCCGGAGTCTCTTGGCCAAATCGAATGGTTTAAAGGCAATTGGGACGATTCTTCCTTGCCCAAGTAGTGGGTATATAAACCTGCAATTATCACGATGCCCTCAGCACATAAATTATGACCTGTCTTAATTTTCTGGCCCAAAATCGTCATTAGGAGATTCCGCTGCCTATGTTAACCAAAATTAAGGCCGCGTTTGCTCTGGGGATCGCAAATGTTTTCAGAGTTATATGGTTTCGTCTTTGTGTGCGTTTGAGTCTCAATCCAGTGAGGCGCTTGCGTGCTGTCGTACCAAAAGGTCCGTTTTTCAAATCCGAGGTTTGGTTTGAAGAAGCCAGTTCAGGTTATGAATATGTAACGATGGGGTTTGGTTATATCCCTCTGGGGACAAGCCTAGTTCCTCCCAATTGGCATTTAAATATCCTGACGGGTAATCGCTGTCTGGACTTGGAGCTGCCATGGTTTGCTATTCCTGATTTCACTACAGAGCTAGGTGATATCAAGGGTGTCTGGGAACTGTCTCGGTTTGACTGGGTGTTGGGGTTTTCCAGAGAGTATCGCGAAGGTGACACCACATCGCTCGCCAAGCTGGAGGGGTGGCTGGAGGATTGGGTAAGAGCTAACCCTCCTTATTACGGCCCGAACTGGAAGTGTGGGCAAGAAGCTTCAATTCGTACAATGCACTTGGCTATGACCGCAATTATACTTGAGCAGGTTGATGAGCCAGAGGCGTCTTTGCTTCACTTGATTGAGGTACACCTGCAGCGTATTGCTCCAACAATCCTCTATGCGATTGCGCAAGACAATAATCATGGCACTTCGGAGGCGGCGGCATTATTTATTGGAGGAAGCTGGCTCGCTAGTCACGGGAGCTCAAAAGGTGAATACTGGCAAAACGAAGGCCGAAAGTGGCTGGAGAATCGGGCACGCCGTTTGATTGAACCGGATGGTAGCTTTAGCCAGTATTCGGTCAATTATCACCGGGTCGTGCTCGATACATTTTCTATGGTAGAGCTTTGGCGGCGCAAATTGTCGTTGCCTGAACTCAGCAAGCATTGGTACGGAAAAGCGGTGGCGGCAACCAATTGGCTGCGGGCGATGCTGCAGTCAAACGGTGATGTTCCAAATATTGGCGCAAACGATGGTGCCCGTTTATTGCCTCTTGCTGCGACCGATTATAGAGATTTTCGCCCATCGGTGCAGATGGCCGCAGCCTTGTTCAGGAATGAAAGAGCGGTGCCAGAGGTCGGAGAGTGGGACGTAGCTTTAAAGCTTTTAGGCGTAGATGCTCCGCTGCGTCAGGCTCCAACAGTGGAGAGTCAGCTTTTCGATTGCGGCGGCTATGCAACAATGCGGAACTCAGGATGTTTTGTTCTTTTTCGGTATCCGCGCTTTCGCTTTCGCCCCGGGCATGCGGACGCCCTACATGTTGACCTTTGGTTGAATGGCGAAAATCTTCTGCGTGACGGGGGATCTTTTAGCTACAACACCACAGAGCCATTGCAAAGCTATTTCCCCGGTGTGAGGGCCCACAACACAGTTCAGTTTGACGACAGGGAACCAATGCCGAGAATCAGTCGATTTCTTTTTGGGGAGTGGCTGAAAACATCTACGCTTGAACCACTTAAAGTGACCAGCGAAGGCCAGCGGGTGGCAGCCGGATACAGGGATTATCTGGGCGCACGTCATACGCGGAGGCTGAGCCTTTCTGATAGTATGCTTCGAATCGAGGACGATGTCAGCGGCTTTCGCGAGAGGGCGATATTGCGTTGGCGATTGCAGCCTGGCGATTGGGAGGTGTCAGGGCATTCCGCAGCCTTGAGGGGGGTAAAGATTGAAGTAAGTGCCAACGTACCGTTGAAACGTGTGGAATTGGTTGAAGGCTGGGAATCCCGGTATTACGGCCTGAAAACGCCTTTGCCCGTCCTCGAAGTTGAGGTGGCCCGCGTTGGTCACCTTGTCACAGACATTACTTGGAATCAGTCTTGAAAGTTCTCTATTTTCATCAGCACTTTGTAACGCCGAAAGGCGCAGGCGCAATTCGATCCTATGCCATGGCTAGAAAATTGATCGAACAAGGTCACACCGTCACGATGGTATGTGGGAGCAATACCACAGGGACCACCGGTCTTGAGGGACCGTTCCACAGAGGTCAGCGCCGGGGCACCGTAGATGGCATTAAGGTAGTAGAGCTTGATCTGGCCTACTCGAATAACGATGGATTCATGAAACGGGCGCTGACATTTCTATTATTTGCATGGCGTAGCATCATTATTGCGCTGACCGAAAAGTACGATGTGGTGTTTGCAACCACGACTCCCCTTACGGCTGGTATTCCTGGCATTTTTGCGCGTTGGCTGAGGAATAAACCGTTTGTGTTTGAAGTCCGGGATCTGTGGCCGGAGCTTCCCCGGGAAATGGGGGTGATCACCAATCCAGCTGTGCTTTGGGCCATGGGGATACTCGAGTGGGCCAGTTATCGGTCCGCCAATCGGCTGGTCGGGCTGTCACCTGGGATTGTTGAGGGCATCCGAAAGCTGGGTGTGCCTGCTGAGCGAATTGCCTTGGTACCGAATGGATGTGACCTCGATATTTTCACTGAGAAGGCGGAGCCCTGGCTCCCCAATGGTGTTCTGGGGTCAGACCTCGTGGCGGTTTTTGCTGGCACTCATGGTGTGGCGAACGGCCTAGATGCGGTCTTGGATGCAGCTATGGAGTTGAAAAGACGTGAGCGCACGAACATCAAGATCCTGCTGATTGGCGATGGCAAACTCAAGCCAGCATTGCAGGCTAGGGCGAAACGTGAAAGCTTGACCAATGTAGTGTTTCATGACCCAGTGAAAAAAGCAGATTTAGCAGGTTTGATGAGGGCAGCAGATCTTGGCATGCAGGTGTTGGCCAATGTGCCTGCTTTTTATTACGGCACTTCCCCCAACAAGTTCTTTGATTATATTTCTGCTGGACTTCCGGTCTTGAACAATTACCCCGGCTGGCTGGCTGAGATGATCGAACGCGAGCAGTGTGGATTTGTTGTGCCGCCAGCAGACGCCGTCGCTTTCGCAAAGGCATTGGAGCAGGCTGCGGATGACCGCGAATTGTTACCGGCAATGGGCCAGAGAGCTAAGGCGCTGGCCAAGAGAGAGTTTGATCGGGAGATAATGGCTAGCGAGTGGGTGGATTGGGTGACAGGAGTAGCCCGATGATGAAGCGCCTGTTTGATGTAATTTGCGCACTGCTGGTGTTGCTACCACTACTTCCAGTAATCCTGATTGTTTTCATGTTGGTGCGTCTCAAACTTGGTTCCCCGGTGTTTTTCCGTCAAACCCGGCCAGGTAAGGGCGGTAGACCTTTTCAGATGGTGAAATTTCGGACGATGTTGAACGCGGCTGATACGAGGGGAGAACTATTGCCGGATGATCAGCGAATGACACAGTTTGGTAGTTTTCTTCGCTCAACCAGCCTGGACGAGCTTCCTGAACTGTGGAATGTGTTGAAAGGCGACATGAGTCTGGTTGGGCCCCGGCCACTATTGATGGAGTACTTACCGTTATATTCGAAAGACCAGTATCGTCGCCATGAAATGCGCCCAGGCATTACAGGTTGGGCACAAGTAAACGGTCGCAATGCGGTTTCTTGGGAAGACAGGTTCAAGCTAGACGTTTGGTACGTAGACAATCAGAGTTTTCTGCTAGACATAAAAATTCTTTGTCTCACCGTAAAAAAAGTACTGGTCAGAGATGGGATAAGTGGCGAAGGTGAAGCGACCATGTCGAAATTTACCGGAAACTCAGACAAATGAATTGCCTCGCTATCCTGGGAGCGAGTGGCCATGGAAAAGTTATTGCGGATGCGGCAGAGAAGAGTGGTTGGGGTAGCATCCTCTTTTTCGACGATGCCTGGCCTGAGCTGATCTCGAACAGTCGTTGGTCTGTGGTTGGAAGTAGTGCTGAACTCCTGGCCAATCTGGAGAAGTATGATGGCGTTGTCGTGGGTATAGGTGACAACCGCATTCGCTGCCAAAAACTCGAGCAGCTTGGTGCCGTCGGCGCTAACATTGTTTCTGTCATCCATCCCTCTGCAGCGGTAAGCCCATATGTCCAGCTAGGAGTAGGCTCCGTTGTATTCGCGAATTCAGTGATCAATGCTGACGCGGTGATTGGGCCAGGGGCCATTATTAACACCGGATCTGTTATAGAGCACGACTGTCGTTTGGGTGAGTGCGCGCATGTAAGCCCCAACGCCACGTTGGCGGGTGGGGCGGTGCTTGGCCGGCTAGTGTGGGTAGGCGCTAATGCCTGTGTTAAGCAACAGGTCTCCATCGGTGATGAAGCGGTTGTAGGGATGGGAAGTGTTGTACTCCGGAACGTAATTGCCGGCATGGTCGTAGCCGGCAATCCCGCCAAGCTTCTGTAGTTTTTAGTAGTTCTTGTAGATTTAAAAGGCGTCTTAATGCTTAACACATCATTTTCTCCCTGGCCCTCCTATACTCAGGAAGAGGCCGATGCGGTTTCCCAAGTACTGCTCTCCAATCGAGTCAATTACTGGACAGGCCGGGAGTGCCGTGAATTCGAGCGGGAATTCGCTGAATTTGCCGGCACTGACTATGCCGTGGCTGTGGCTAATGGCACGGTAGCTCTGGATCTTGCCTTGAAGGGATTGGGTATTGGCGCCGGTGATGAAGTAATTGTCACTTCCCGGACCTTCCTGGCCTCGGTAACGTGTATTGTTAATTCAGGTGCCTGGCCAGTATTTGTAGACGTGGATGCGGATTCCCAGGGAATTACCGCCAATACAGTAGCACCACTAATCACAGAGAAAACCAGGGCGATCATTGCGGTTCACCTGGCGGGCTGGCCCTGCGATATGGATGGCCTGAATGAACTGGCCAGCCGCCATGGGCTGTCAGTAATCGAGGATTGTGCCCAGGCCCATGGCGCGACCTACAAGGGTAAGCCGGTAGGTTCGCTAGGGGACGTGGCAGCCTGGTCCTTCTGCCAGGACAAGATCATGACCACTGGCGGTGAGGGCGGCATGGTGACGACCAATGATAGAGAGCTTTGGTCGCGTATGTGGTCCTATAAGGATCATGGGAAAAGCTGGGAAGCAGTTTACGAGCGTGAGCACCCTCCGGGCTTTCGCTGGTTGCATGAGAGTTTTGGTACCAACTGGCGGATGACGGAAATGCAAGCTGCCATTGGTCGAATTCAGTTGCGGCGCATGCCGGACTGGACTGAGCACCGTCGGGACAACTGTGAGGCTATTTGGCAGGCTGCTAGGGAGTGTAAGGGGCTGCGTGTGCCGGATGTTCCGGAATGCATCGGCCATGGCGGCTACAAGTGCTATGTTTTTGTGGAGCCTGCTACCCTTAAGCCAGGATGGGGCAGAGATCGTGTCATGGCCGAGATTGTTGCTGCAGGCGTGCCCTGTTTCTCCGGCTCCTGCTCGGAAGTGTATTTTGAGAAAGCCATACAGGACGCAGGTATGGCTCCGGCAGAGCGCTTGCCGGTGGCCAGGGAGTTGGGTGATAACAGCCTGATGTTCTTGGTTCACCCCACATTGACGGCCGATGAAATCGAACTCACGTGCGAGGTGCTCGCACGGGTAATGAAGGAGGCAACCGCTTGAACGGGGACAAGTTGGCAAAGCCTAGAGATGGCAATCTTATGATCAGGTCATTTCTGAACCTTCCCAGGTTTCATAAACGGGTTGTTTCCGTTCTGTCGGACGCGTTCTTCCTGTTCTTCGCAATCTGGGCTGCGTTTGCCCTGCGCCTGGAGCAGCACCTTTGGTTGCCTACTCGGGAGCAGCTGACGATTGCTGCTATCACCGTGGTGTTTACCATTGGGGTGTTCATTCGCCTGGGGCTTTACCGGGCTGTTATTCGCTACTTGGGTGACAGGGCTTTCCTCACAATAATTTACGGGGTGGTTGCCTCTAGCGTAGCCCTGATCACCTTGGGCTATCTGTTGCAGGTATTCGTGCCCCGCTCTGTGCCGATCATATACGGTGCCCTAGCCTTTCTGTTTGTCAGCGGCACCCGCCTGGGCGTACGAATGATCGTAAACCACCCCAAGCAAATGGCCAAGGAAGCAGTGGCCATCGTTGGCGCCGGCGAAACCGGTATGCAGCTGGCCTCCGCTCTGGAGCAGGGCATGGAATACCGCCCGGTGGTTTTTGTCACGTTCGAGCGGGCCAATCACAAATCCATGATCAATGGCCTGCCGGTGATCAGTATCAATCACATTGCCAAGTACATGTCCCGGCACCGGGTGCAGCGGATATTGCTGGCGCTGGATGAACATTCACAGATTGATCGGAAAGAACTGCTGAAACAGCTGGAGCCGCTATCGATACCAGTACAGACGGTTCCCTCCATGTCGGAACTGGTGGCCGGCCAGGCGCGGATTAACGATATCCGGGATCTGGAGATTGAAGACCTGCTGGGGCGTGACCCGGTTCGTCCGGATTCGGCTGTTGTTGCAAAGAGTCTGTACCAGAAATCCGTAATGGTGACCGGTGCGGGTGGTTCGATTGGTTCTGAGCTGTGCCGCCAGATTATTCGCCATCGCCCGCGTGTTTTGGTTCTGTTTGAGCAGTCAGAGTTTTCCCTGTACGCCATCGAGCGGGAACTGAGCGCCATTAACCGTGTTGAGGGGCTTGGGGTAGAGCTGCACCCGCTGCTTGGCAATGTGAATCATCGCCGCCGCTGCGAGTCTGCCATGCGGGCCTTTGGCGTACAGACGGTATACCACGCTGCCGCCTACAAGCATGTGCCGCTGGTGGAGCACAATGTGATTGAGGGGGTGCAGAATAACGTGTTTGGCACCTGGCACACGGCAGAAGCCGCTATTGCGGCCGGTGTTGAACGTTTTGTGTTGATTTCCACGGACAAAGCCGTCCGCCCCACCAACGTGATGGGGGCCAGCAAGCGGTTGGCGGAGCTGGTGTTGCAGGCATTGGCGCAGCGGCAACAGGGCACGGTGTTCTCGATGGTGCGGTTCGGCAATGTGCTGGGGTCTTCCGGCTCCGTGGTGCCTCTGTTCCGGGACCAGATTCGCGATGGCGGCCCGGTTACTGTCACCCATCCGGATATTATCCGTTACTTCATGACCATCCCCGAAGCGAGTCAGTTGGTGCTGCAGGCTGGCAGTATTGGCCTGGGTGGTGAGGTGTTTGTGCTGGATATGGGCGAGCCGGTGAAAATTGCCGATTTGGCGCGGAAGATGATCCACCTGATGGGCCTGGAAGAAAAAACCGAGGATGATCCCGCTGGTGATATTGAGGTGGTTTTCACCGGCCTGCGCCCCGGAGAAAAGCTGTATGAGGAACTGCTGATTGGAGACGACCCGCAGGGTACGTCGCACCCACGAATCATGATGGCGAGGGAGGCATCCCTGACCTGGGAGCAGGTAGAAGACTTCCTCAGCCAATTGCAACGTGCGAGCCAGTCCTTCGATTGCAGCGCTGTTATCGAGGTGCTGAAGAACGCCAAGACCGGCTACGCGCCGAACGGCAATCTGGAGGACCTGGTGTGGTGTAACGGCCAGTCTGATGTGGTGGCTGCGGATCGCCAGGGCGATAAAGTGCACCGGTTATCGGTGTAAGACAAATAAGTTTCAAGAGCAAGGTTGCTGTCCCATGTCTGAAAATATCGTCTGGCATCACCAGAAAGTCACCCGGGCGGATCGCGCGTCCATCAAGAATCAGAGCCCATGCCTGTTGTGGTTCACTGGCCTGAGTGGTTCCGGCAAATCCACCATTGCCAATGCGCTGGATGTTGCTTTGTTCGAGCGCGGTTATCACACTTTCTTGTTGGATGGCGACAACGTACGCCATGGCCTAAACAGGGATCTGGGATTTTCTGATGAAGACCGGGTTGAGAACATCCGCCGTATTGGCGAGGTGAGCAAGCTGTTCACCGATGCTGGTGTGATCGTTCTCAGCGCCTTTATCTCTCCCTTTTCCAGCGACCGGCGCCTGGTTCGGAATCTGTTTCCGGCAGGTGAGTTCATTGAAGTGTTTATGGATACCCCGCTTCAGACCTGTGAGGAGCGGGACCCGAAGGGCCTTTATGAGAAGGCCAGGGCGGGCAAAATCAAACACTTTACGGGCATTGATTCCCCCTATGAGGCGCCCGAACGCCCGGAAGTGCGCCTGGATACGTCGCAGATGTCGGTGGATGATTGTGTAAATCGCTTGATCAGCTACCTGCTGGACCGGCAATTGATCTTTACGTCGCCACAAGCCACCGGAGCGTAAGCGCCTATGGCGTGGGAAGTCATTGTTACCCTGCTGACACTGTTCTCGGTTCTGGCAGCGTTAGTGATTACACGGGTGTCGGCCGATCTGGTGCTGATGGCGGCCCTGGCGTTCCTGTTGATTACCGGCATCCTGGGGCCGGGTGAGGCGTTGGCGGGGTTCGGGAACCCGGGTGTGATTACCATTGCCACGCTCTATGTTGTTGCTGCTGGCCTGAAAGAGACCGGCGCCGTGCAGTGGATTGCCCGGCTGCTGCTGGGCCATCCCAAAACAGAGAAAGGGGCGCAGCTTCGAATGCTGGCGCCGACCGGTATTCTCAGCGGCTTTATGAATAATACGGCCGTTGTAGCGATGTTCATCCCCGCCATCCAGGACTGGGCCCAGCGCCTGGGTATTCCATCCTCCCGCCTTCTCTTACCCCTGAGCTACGCTGCCATTCTGGGCGGTACCTGCACGTTGATTGGCACCAGTACCAACCTGGTGGTGGATGGCATGCTGCAGACCCGCCTGGGGATTAACCTGGGGCTGTTTGAGTTGGCGTGGGTGGGTGTGCCGCTGCTATTGGTGGGCGGGTGTTATCTGGTGTTGGTGGCCTCGCGAATACTGCCGGACCGTGGCGGCATGCGTGAAGAGCTGGAGCAGGTGCGGGAATACGGCGTTGAGGTAGAGGTGGAAGCTGCCGGGCCTCTTGTTGGAAAAACCGTGGCCCAGGCCGGTTTGAGAGCGCTCAATTACGGTTACCTGACGGAAATCGACCGGGGTGGCCGATTAATTACGGCGGTAGAGCCGGACCGGATGTTGCAGCCCGGCGATAAGCTTTATTTTGTGGGAGCGCCGGAGTGCGCCAGCGAGCTGCGTCGTATTCAGGGCCTGAAGCCTGCCCAGGCCAGTATCCAGAAGCTGGACCTGGCGAACCATCAGCGTTGCCTGGTGGAGGTGGTGCTGGGTCAGGAATTCCCCGCGCTGGGTAAGACGGTGCGGGAAAGCCGGTTCCGGACGCGGTTTAATGCCGCCATTCTTTCCGTATCCCGCGAGGGGAACCGTGTGCCGGGCAAGCTGGGGGATATTACCTTCAAAATGGGGGACACCCTGTTGCTGGAGGCCAGCCATGAGTTCGTGGAGCAATACCGTTTTCGCCGGGACTTTCTGCTGGTTAGCGGGCTGAACGATTCCACACCACCGGACTTCCGTAAAGCGCCCCGCGCGCTGGGTATTCTGTTGCTGATGGTGCTGGCCAGTGCCACGGGCCTGCTGCAGATTATTGAAGCGGCGTTTCTGGCCGCTGGCGCAATGATTGTCACCGGCTGCATTACCGCCAGTCGCGCCCGCCGCAGTGTGGATCTGCCGGTGCTGGTGGTGATTGCCGCTTCTTTCGCGCTGGGCAACGCCATGACGGTAACCGGCGGGGCCGAATGGGTGGCTGTCAGTCTCCTGGGCCTGTTCGGCCCGTTGACGCCCTGGCTGGCACTGGCATTGGTGTATCTTCTTACGGCGGCTTTTACCGAAGCCATCACCAATAACGCAGCGGCGGTGCTGATGTTTCCCATCGCGCTGGCGGTGTCTGAGCAATTGGGGGTGAATTTCCTGCCGTTTGCGGTGGCGGTGATGTTTGCTGCTTCTGCGTCGTTCATTACCCCTCTGGGGTACCAGACCAACCTGATGGTCTACGGCCCCGGCCGTTACCAGTTCATGGATTACGTGCGTTTGGGCTTTCCGTTGAGCTTGCTGGTAGGCTCAACCGCCATCGGTTTGATCCCGTTTGTCTGGGGATTTTGAGCTGTTTGGGAATATACTGGCAGAAAGCGAACTGTGAACAACAAGGATGTGTTGGATGATCGATATAAAACACCACGGAGCGGTGTCAGGTGTAACCGGTTCCTGCCACGAGTTGGTCGTTGGCAGTTCCGGCATTCTGATTGATTGCGGCCTGTTCCAGGGCGAGGAAACGAGCAAAGGCGCGAGTGCGTCGAATCTCGCCATTGATTTCTCCATTAGCCATATCCGTGCGCTGGTGGTTACCCATGTCCACATCGACCATGTTGGTCGCATTCCCTATCTTCTGGCTGCCGGGTTTGACGGGCCGATTATCTGTTCGGAGCCATCGGCCATTATGCTGCCGGAGATTCTTGAGGATGCCCTGAAGATTGGCTTCACCCGGGACCGGGCCCTGATTGAGAGAGTGCTTGGGTTGATTCGGTCCCGCCTTGTGCCGGTGCCCTATGAGCAATGGCATTCGGTGTTCGATGGTAGGAATGAGTCGCTTTCCGTTCGGTTGCAGCGGGCCGGGCATATTCTGGGTTCGGCTTATGTGGAGTGCGAGGCTGAGAGCGATGGTGAGTTCGAGCGGATCGTGTTCAGTGGTGACCTTGGGGCTCCCCATGCGCCACTGTTGCCCGAGCCAAAGCCGCCGGAGCGTGCTGATAGGGTGGTGATTGAAAGCACTTATGGCGACAAGGACCATGAAAGCCGCGAGGAGCGGCGTTATCGTCTCAAGGCGGTGCTGGAGCACGCCCTTAAGGACGGCGGGACGGTACTGGTGCCGGCGTTCAGCATTGGGCGTACGCAGGAGCTGCTGTACGAGATTGAAAGCCTGATCCATGAATTCGGCAGTGATGATGTCGGGCCGGACTTGCCTTGGCGGGACCTCGAGATTGTCGTTGACTCGCCTCTGGCCGCCACTTTTACCCGTATCTACCGGGACCTCAAGCCGTTCTGGGACGCTGAAGCCACCGAATCGGTCAGCCAGGGCAGGCACCCGCTCTCGTTCGAACAACTCACGCTGATCAACAGCCATGAAGACCACCTTAATGCCGTGGATTATCTGGCGAAGTCACACCGCCCCTGCGTGGTGCTTGCCGGCTCTGGCATGTGTGCAGGGGGCAGGATGGTGAACTACCTGAAGGCCATGCTGGCGGACGAACGCAACGATGTGTTGTTCGTGGGCTATCAGGCCAAGGGCACGCCGGGCAGGGATATTCTCGCCTATGGGCCTCTTGGTGGCTGGGTGGAGTTTGACGGCCAGCGTTACGATATTCGCGCCCGGGTTCATCAAGTGGGTGGTTACTCCGCCCATGCGGGGCAATCGGATTTGCTGCGGTTCGTTAGCGGAATTGAGTCGCCACCAACGGAGATCCGGATTGTGCATGGTGATGCGAAAGCCAAAGAATCGTTGAAAAGCCAATTTCATTCCGCCGGACTAACGGGGATAATGATCCCTGGTTTGGCGTAAACCAGTTATTTGTTACTAAAGGATTGTTGGAATCATGAAAAAGATCGCCGTCGTCGGCCTGGGATATGTCGGTTTGCCGTTGGCCGCGGCATTTGGGGAAAAGCGGGACGTTGTTGGTTTTGATATCAACGTAAAGCGAATAACCGAATTAAAAGATGGCGTGGATTTTACCCGTGAGGTTTCCCGCGAAGAGCTGGCGGCTTCAAAAGGGTTGTCGTTTGCCGACTCCCTGGACGGTATTCGCGATTGCCAGATCTATATCGTGACTGTGCCCACGCCAATTGATGAGTTCAAATCCCCGGACTTAACACCGCTGGTAAAAGCCAGTGAGAGCGTGGGGAGCGTGCTCAAGCGTGGCGATATTGTTATTTATGAGTCCACGGTTTATCCGGGGGCAACGGAAGAAGTCTGCGTTCCCATTCTGGAAAAAGTATCTGGCCTTGTTTTCAATCAGGACTTCCACGCCGGTTACAGCCCCGAGCGGATTAATCCGGGTGATAAAGAACATCGTGTTACCACGATTAAAAAGGTAACTTCCGGCTCCACGCCGGCCATCGCCGATGAAGTGGACGCGCTTTATGCAGGCATTATTACCGCGGGTACTCATAAGGCCAGTTCCATTAAGGTGGCTGAGGCCGCCAAGGTGATTGAGAACACCCAGCGCGATTTGAACATTGCGTTGATGAATGAGTTATCAATGATTTTTTCCAAACTTAAAATTGATACTCACGAAGTGATTGCTGCTGCATCGACCAAGTGGAATTTCCTCCCATTCAAGCCGGGGCTGGTTGGCGGACATTGCATTGGTGTGGATCCGTACTATCTGACCCACAAGGCCCAGGCTATTGGCTATCATCCGGAAATTATCCTGTCTGGCCGCCGCGTCAACGACAACATGGGCCCGTATGCGGCGTCTGAATTGGTGAAGGCGATGATCAAGGCGGGGCATACGGTTGCCAACGCTCGGGTGTTGATCATGGGCTTTACCTTTAAGGAGAACTGCCCCGATTTACGTAATACTCGCGTTATTGATGTGGTTAAGGAGTTGTCTGAGTTTGGCTGCAAAGTGGATGTAACGGATTGCTGGGCCGACAATGAAGAGGCTGAGCATGAATACGGAATTACATTGAACCAGAATCCGGAAAAGGCCCAGTACGATGCGGTACTTCTGGCAGTGCCACATAGGGAATATGTGGCGCGCTCGTCCCATGATCTGCGCGAATATATGAAAGACAATGGGGTTTTGTTTGATCTGAAAGGTGTATTGCCATTGGGTGAAGCTGATTTGCGCTTATAAGCGCTTTGGCTATTTAAATAAAAACCAGCCTTCGGGCTGGTTTTTTTATGGGTTACTTTTTCGTAAATGAATTATTTTGCCATAATCTGTTTTATGGATTACTATTTCCCGTGACTTTCAGTCATAACCGTCATATTCAAAAATTATCCATTCGCAGGTTCCGTGCTTGGTTGTCTGAACTGACTGCGGCCTTCGAATATCGGCAAATCAATAGTAGTTATTTAAATAAGGGTTTGTGTCCATGGCAAAGATTAACGATTACTACCAGAAAAAACAGCTTATGGAAAAGCTCTCTGAAGAACTGGCGAAACTGGAGCAGGACCAGGCGCTGAAAAGCGAACTTGAATTTGAAAACAAGGTTCGCGACCTGATGAAGAAGTATGACAAGTCGCCAAAAGACGTTCTGCAGATTCTGGGCGCCATTGATCCGTCCATTTCCGGTACCAAGGCTGATACATCCACCGGCAGCCGCCCCAAGCGCCCGATGAAGACCTACAAGAACCCGAACACCGGTGAAGTGGTTAAGACGCGCGGCGGGAACCACAAGGTATTGAACGAGTGGCGCCAGAAGCATGGGAAGGAAACTGTGCAGAGCTGGCAGCAGGACTGATTTGACCTTCGCCCCCTCTCCCCCGGCCCCTCCCCCGCGAGGGGGGAGGGGAGCTCATGGGTTTGAGGTGCGCGGGTATCTCGATGTATAGCCCCTCTCCCCTCGCGGGAGACGGGTTGGGGGAGAGGGGGCGGGGCGCTAATCCGACCTACGATTTCTCCCCGAATACCACCACCCGGTTTCTTCCCCCTTCCTTGGCGGCGTACAACGCTTCATCCGCCTGTTGTAACCACTGCATATGATTTTCCGGCCTATCCGTTAATGGCGCGATGCCAATGCTGACGGTGTACTGGATCGGCGCTGCCGTGGTTTGAACCGTGCTGTTCTGAATGGCTTCCCTTATGCGCTCGCAAATCACCCTGGCGCCTTCGGCATCGGTTTCCGGCAGGATGATGCCGAATTCCTCGCCACCATAGCGGCCGGGGCTGTCTGACTGGCGCAGGTTGTCTTTCATAACCTTGGCGGTGTACTTGATGACTTCGTCACCCGCCAGGTGGCCGTAAGTATCATTCACCGCTTTGAAGTGGTCTATGTCAAACATGATCAGGCAGGTGCTTTGGCCATAACGGCGGTAGCGTTCGTATTCGGCGTCGATCAGGTTTTCCCAGGTACCACGGTTGAGCAGGCCGGTCAGGCGGTCGGTCATGCTCAGCTTGGCGAGTTGTTCGTTAGCGGTTTCCAGTGCCCGTTTGCTGGTGGCGATGTCGGTGACGTCGTAGACCATCAGGCAGATTTTTTCGACCTGGCCGTCTGGCCCGGAGAGGGGGCTGATGGTCAGACTCTGATACATGAAGTCTTCCGTACCGGTTATCGGGCGCGTGTTGCGAAAGCGGAACAGGTAAGGGCGCTGCTCCCAGGAGGTGAATGCCCGGGTGTTTAGCATGGCGACTGAGTCGACCTTGCGGGTCAGCCAAGCTTTGGGGATGTCCGGGAACACGTCAAACAGAACCTGCTCGCGAATCTTGCTGGCGGTGATGCCGCTATGGTGTTCCATGAAGCCGTTCCAGGCCTGCACGCGGAAGTCCAGGTCCAGAACCACCAGGCCGACTTCCACCGACTCCAGCATGTCCACCAGCCAGTGGAAGGTGCTTGCTCCGATCTCTTCTATGGCCATGGTTAATCCACCAGGTACTGTAGTCGTTGTTCAAGGAAGGGCACTGAATCTTCTGTCAGCAGTACCAGCATGTCGCAACTGATCTCCCGGT
>Ga0207876_1000208_pt1 | contig 25145 bp, 29 predicted proteins | sample MalvirmetaMSP146_FD_184237 | JGI IMG/M metagenome (GOLD analysis project Ga0207876, IMG submission 184237) | Marine viral communities from the Deep Pacific Ocean - MSP-146 (SPAdes) | ecosystem: Environmental > Aquatic > Marine > Oceanic | place: Pacific Ocean | collected 2011-07-10
GGCAAAGTGATGGTTCGTCACAGTGGAGAGCCGCATGCGGTGAAAGCTGCACGTGCGGTTCGGCGGGGGGATCAGGGCTGACTCCATGAGCAGCACCAATCCTACCCGACTGGAGGAATCCATGGGACCGCATGAGGCCGACTGTCCCGCCCGGATCCTCGATCTTCTGACGCCTACCGACAAGGACTATGCGATCGATTGGCGCGCTCGCTGTCGCGCCAATCTCGACCGCCGCTCTCGGAAGCTGGCCGACGGAGACCGCATCAGGTTCCCTGCGCCGATGAAGTTCACAGACGGGCATGTCGGTCAGGAATTTGTCGTCAGCAAGCGCGGCCGTCGCACAATCTTGCGGGACCCCGAGACCGGCGGGCACTACCGGATCAGCCGGTTTATGGAGCGCGCCTGGACGGTCGTGCCCGCCACCAAGATTCACAAGACCGTGTTCGCTTGACATTCAATCCTTATAACCGCCCAGGAAAGGGACCGTGGCCATGACACCGCCGACAGACAGGTTCGGCCTGTCGCCCAAGCGACAGCAACTTTGCAGCCGGGAAAACGCCCTGCGGGTCGCCGGCCGGATATTCGACAATCATCCAAAGCGGATCAGCATCCTCAACACCGGGGACCCTCTGCAGCCTTTCCGCATTTCGATCGATCCGGCAAACCGGGACCAGATCGTAGCGGAGATGGTCGCTTGAAGCCCCTCGTTGTCCTATTTCTTTCCGCACTGGCGTGGGCCACGCCCAACGCACTGAGCGCAGGCGAACCGCAGTCCTTCACCGCCAGGGCCAGAGCGCTTGATGGCGACACGATCGCCGCTGATTTCCGCCTCCTCGGGGTCGACGCGTTCGAACGGCGCCAGCTTTGCGAACGAAACGGGTCATGTTGGGAATGCGGCAAGGCCGCCCAGGACCTCGCGGCGCGGACCTTGCGCGACAACAATGCGACCATAAGCCTCACCGCAAGTTCGAGCCACGACCGGCCTGTTGCGACGGTCACTGTGAACGGCCGCGATCTTGGAGAGCTACTGATCCGTGCCGGTCTCGCGGTGCCCCAGTCTCAATATCTCAGGTCCGATCAGGCGCGCGCGGCGCGATATAGTCGCGCCTTTGCCGACGCGCAGCGCGATAGGGCAGGGGCCTTAGCAGGGCGTTGGATCGAGCCGTCCCGTTGGCGACGCGGCGAGCGGCTGACCTGCGAGCGTTGATCGTCGGCGAAAGGCTCGGCCTTATTCGGCAGCGGCCATTTCTGGCGGCATCTTGAGCTCGCGCATCGCGTGGCGAATGATCTGCCAGCCGCCGCTGATGCCGAGACCGGCTAGAATGACTGCGACGCCGATGTCCGGCCACGCGGTCCCCGTACCGAACACCCCGCCGGCAGCGGCGACGACGGCCACATTGCCGATCGCGTCGTTGCGCGAGCATATCCATACGGACCGGCGGTTCGCATCACCTTCGCGGTGGCGCCACAGCAGGAGCGCGCACCATAGATTAGCAGCGAGCGCCAGGATTCCGATCGCGCCCATCGTCTCTGCCTGCGGGAGGCTCCCAGCATAGGCCATCCAGAGCGTGCTCGAGAGCACCCAAAGGCCGACGAGAAGAAGCGTCACCCCTTTCAGCAAGGCCGCCTTTGCGCGCCAGCGAAGTGCCAGGCCCGCGACAACAAGGCTGATCAGATAGTTGGCGGCATCGCCGAGGAAGTCGATCGCGTCGGCCATCAGCGAAGCGGATTGGGCGGACACGCCAGCGATCATTTCGACCGCGAACATGCCGCCGTTGATCGCCAGCGCGATAAGCAGGACGCGTTCCCACCTCTCGTCCCGGGAGCGATCAGAATCGCATCCGCCTCCGCAACAATCACCGGCCATTGCGCCAACCTCGATTCGACTGACGCCGCTATTATGCACCCGGCACCGGCCAATGGGTCAAGCAAAGCATGGCCCCGGCCGCCGCAGAAAAACGTATGGCCCGCCCCGTTTGCAAGTAGGATTTTACGGTGTTCTGATCAGTCTGCGTCAACGTATGCGGTCTCACGGGAGCATCCCGTGGCCAAGATGGACATCCGCACGTCTGGAGCCACAATAAGGGAACCGGCAACAGGTGCCATTTTTTTGCCCGGGCTTTCCAGACGCCGATCGACTGTCAGGCCATCTTCACGATCCTTCCTGCAAACATCGTTGGGCTACGCGCGCAGAAGCACGCAGCCGATCCGTTATGCCGCTGCTGGATAGCCGCGTTCGAAGCTCACTTCTTTGCGAAGGGCTGCCCAAGCGATCCGCGCCAGTTTATTAGCCAATGCGACGACGATTGCGTTGCGATGAACTCCTCGCTCGATCATTCCTGTCAACCAACGTCCCAGCGGGGTTTCGCTGCGCGCCAGTGACGGTAATGCTGCCCGGGCGCCATGGATGAGCAAAGTGCGCAAATAGGTGTTGCCACGCTTGGAGATGCCGAGCAGCCGGGGCTTGCCGCCGGTAGTATGTTGCCTGGGTACCAGGCCGAGCCAAGCACCCAAGTCTCGCGCTTTGGCAAAGCTGCTGGCATCGCCCACGGCTGCAATCAAAGCGGTTGCGTTCAACGTGCCGATGCCGGGGATGGACGTGAGCCGCCGGGCAGCTGCATCATTGCGAGCCAGTTCGACAAACTCGCCGTTCAGTGCCTCGACCTTGGTATCAAGTTCGTGCCATTCGGCGCGCAGTTCACCCACCAGTTGCTTCAAGCGTGGTGATAGGGCCGTATCTTCGGCGGCCAGCATGGCATCAATGCCCAACTCCAGCTTGCGCCGGCCGGCCGGAAAAATGGTCCCCCGCTCCAGGAGGATCGCCCGCAGTTGGTTGATAAGGTTTGTGCGCTCGGCTACCAGGCGGGACCTGACGCGGTGGAGGGTCTGGATGTCCAACTGCTCCTGAGTCTTGAGTTCGACGAAGCGCATAGTCGGGCGCGAGGCGGCCTCGGCAATCCCCTCCGCATCACGATCATCATTCTTCTGCGCTTTGACATACGGGCGTACGTACTCCGGCGACATCAATCTGATTTCGTGCCCCTGCGCGGCGAAAAGGCGACCAAGGTTGTGGGCACCACAGCACGCCTCCATTGCAATCACGCAAGCCGGAAGCTTGGTCACGTAATCGATAAGTGTCTGTCGGCGCATCGACTTACGCACGATGACAGCGCCTGCTGCATCAACGCCTACGACACTGCAGGCATTCTTGCCCAAATCAACGCCAAGGATAACAATAGACATCGGTCCGCTCCTTTCCTTTTCAAGCACCGGCATCATACCTGATGCCGGGGAAAAGGGGCGGGCCATCCCATAAGGGGACCGACCGGCAGAGCGTCTTTCTGCGCGGTCGATCCGTATGTCACACGCCGAGTGCAGGATCGGCCCACCACGACCGACCCTGCGGGAAATCCTCGGCCGAAGAGACGACCGGGCCGTCGGGCTCATCGGCCACATAGGGCCGGACAAGCAGGCGAGCCTTGATCCTGCGCCGGTGCATTTCGCCCGCGATACGGCCGCGCGCTTCGAGCAGTTCCTCGAGCCACATCAGATCGTCGATCATCTCGACGACGCCGCGGCCGGCGAGGCAGAAATAGATGCAGCGCTGAAAGTCGTCGCCCGCCGGATTGCTGAGGATCGAGGCGAGCTTGCGCTTCCCACCCGGCTCGCCCTCGTGGATCCAGCTTACCGCCTCGCGAAGTTCCCGGACCGAATAGAAGGCGTCCTCGATATGCATGCCGATGGACGCGTTCGCGATCATGCGCCGCGTCGGCCGGTTCTGCTCATCGAGCGCCGCATCGCGCAGCGTCACGTCCAGATCGAACTGGTCAAGATAGGTGGCGGCTGAATCGGTCATCGCAAAACTCCTTCTCAAGGAACGTACCATGAACAGCGGCGCGCTCAAAGCGAGGTCGATCGATGTCATGATCGGGCTGCCACACCTGTCGGACGGCAAGCTGCTCGATCGGGCTCGGCGCCTGCAGCAGCCCGTCCTCGTCTCGGCCAATGCCTTCTCCCGTTGGTCGCGGCGGCGCGGTTGGCGTGAATGGGTGGGTTGGTCATTGCGCCAACTCGAAAATGCCCAAGGCCTCCATAGTCTCAGCCTCGACAGTGCGGGCTTCAGCGCGATGGTCAGCTACGGCGGCTATCCCTGGACCGTAGACGACTATATCCGCCTCGCGGCCGCATACCCGTTTCGCTGGTGGGCAAGCCTCGACTACTGCGTCGAGCATCAAGTCGCCGGAGACCGCGAAGAAGTCCTCGATCGAATGTCTCGCACCGTTCGTTCCAACATCGAGTGCCGCCTGCGCGCCGACGACGAAGGAATCCTCTCCACCTTCATGCCGGTGATCCAGGGAAGGCTCCCTGCGGATTATGAGCGGTGCGCCGACGCTCTATCGGGGACGATCGACCGGGCCGGGCTCGTTGGAGTCGGGTCCATGTGCCGGCGCGCAATCCATGGTCCCGAAGGACTGATAGCCGTCGTCGACCATCTCGATCGGATTCTTCCAAGGCCCATCAGGCTCCATCTGTTCGGCGTAAAGGGCGAAGCTCTTCCGTATCTCACGGCATTCCGCCACCGCGTGGCCTCGATCGATAGCCAGGCCTATGGCGTCGCGGCCAGGAATGCCGCCCGGCGCGATGGCCGCCCTAAAAGCGATGCTGTCGTGGCGGACCATATGGAGTCCTGGGTCCGCGCCCAGCATGAGCGCTTGCGCCAGCCCCAGCGCCGGCTTCCAGTGCAGCTGCCCGAACCTGAACCCGCTCGACCTGATGATCCATGGGAAGTGGCAATCGCCGAAGCGCGGCAGCAAATCCGTGAGCTGATCGAATCCGGCGATCTCGATCACGATGAGACAACCGCGCCCTGGATCGAACAGTGGGCCGCCGACATCTACCGCGAACGCATGACCGCTGATCACGCCTAACCGCCCGGCGCGCTTTCCCTCGAGCGCGTGAGCACCCAAACCACCAAAGAGGAGAGGGGGTGCGGCGACGACCCGACAGGAACGCGCGAGTTCCTGCAGATCGAGGAGCCCTCATGTCCCACCATTTCATTGTCGCCGAGCTGATCCCCGCTCGCTCTAGTCGTGCGGAGGTCCGCAATCCGATCCTCACCCTGCCGGCAGTCGCCCGGCTCAGGGCACTGGATCCTGAAACGCGCCGCGTGCTGCAGGACATCCTCATCGAGCTTCAGCAGGATGCAAGGCTGCGCGCCGAGGCAAGCTGGCGCAGCCGCAAGCCTCCGCTCGCCTCATACTGGGCAGCCTGCGGTGTCTATGCCGGCCATATAGCCCGCGCCATCGGGCCGCGAGCCGACAAGCGCGTTCGCTAGAGAAGCGCGATGGCAATGCTTTGCAGCCTCCATGACGAGGCGGATTTCAACCATCGCTACTCATCAGGATTTTCCGCATGGTTCGCAGGGTCGCCTCGACGCGGCGATGGGTTTCGACCGAGAGACTGACCAGCGTTCGCCGCCCGTCGAGCGGGTCTCTCTTCGTTGAAAGATGTCCGCTTTCCACCATGCGCCTTATTGTCCTCAGGACCGTCGCCTTCGGGACCCGCACGGGCGCGTAGATTCCCGACAGCGAAATGCTTCCTTGTTCTTCGCCTACCAAGAACAGGTCGATCAGCATGAACCAGACAAAATCGACGAACGGAAGATCCGGGAAATGCTCGTTCCGGCTCCGGTAGGCGTCCAGAAGGCTTCTGGCGAACGTGATGATGGCCGGATCGGCGCTCGGTATCGGAGGAATCATCTCCATGATCCGTGTCGCGGAGGTTCAAGTTGTCAGGCCATCAAGGCCGCGGGCTGTCACCATGAAGATGGCGATTTCATTGAGCACTAGGCCGTATGCATGTCTCCTCCTGGGAACAGGGGCATGTTTGGAATGTAAATGATTGTATATCGCTAGGTCAATTTGCAACCCAAAATCATAGATGCTGCTCAAAATGGCCATAATTCCTAAAATGTTTGCCCGGATCATCAAAGAATATCCGGCGTAATTGTTAACTACTGTGGGACAATGTCCCACAGTAACTATGCGCGACTTGCGGGAGAGGGGAGGGCGGAGCGGGAAGATCGGGAGTGCCAGGACTCAAGGCCGGAGCACGATCCCGTTCCCGCATTCCGGAGGCTCGACATGCCGCCCTACCGCATCTTCCGTTTCCTTCGGCGTCTGCCGGCATTCCTCAGCGCCGATTTCTTTCGCCGGCTTTTGCCGTGGCGGCGCCAGCCGAGACAGCAGCGCGATCTGCGCGCGCCGGGTCTCCTGATCGCGGCCTCGCGCCGTCGTCGGGAGGACAACCAATCCCTTTACATCGACGATGATGCCGCATTCCGGCTGGCACCGGACACCGTGACCATGGCCGTGGCCCGTCTGTCCCCCTTGGCCCGGACCGTGCTCGAGCTCTATCAGCGAGAAGGCCTCGATATCACCACGATCGCGGAACGGCTCGACCTGACGCCGCAGGCCGCGCGCGCCGAGCTTATCGATGCTCTCGTCGTCCTCGACGAGAGCATGTCGACGGAGGACGGCCGATCGACCTCCTGATCACCTACATTGCGCCCACACCGCGCCTCGTGCAGGAATGATCGCCATGCGCATCGATATCGATCATCTCCCCGACAGAAACCAACGGGAACTTGAACGAATTGTGCGCGCGATCTTCGAGGAATTCGAAGACGCCCACAAGCTGGCCACCGGGGACCGCAAGCTCGCCCGTATCCTCAAGGTCATCCTCTACGGCTCGTTTGCCCGCGGTACCTGGATATATGAGCCGCATACGGAGAAGGCCTACGCCTCCGACTACGACATCCTGGTGATCGTCAATCACGACGACGCGGCCAAAGATCTATATTGGCTCGATCTCGAAGAGCGGCTCTCCCGGGAATTCTCAATCCTCCAGAGCATGCGGCACCCGGTCAGCCTCATCGTCCACACGTTGCAGGAGGTGAACCGCAACCTGACCCAGGGGCGTTTCTTCTTTACCGACATGATGAAGGACGGGATCGCCCTCTATCAGTCCGATGACAGCGAGCTTGCTGCGCCCAGGCCCAAGGCCCCCGCCGACGCACTGGCCATGGCCGAGGAATACTTTGAAGACTGGTTTCCTACAGCCGGCGAATTCTATGATTCCTATCTCGATGATTTCGCTCGGAAGAGATATAAAAAAGCCGCCTTCGAGCTCCATCAAGCTGCCGAACGCCTGTATCACACGGTGCTTCTCACGCGCACTTTCTACACCCCCCATAGTCACAACCTGGAACATCTGCGGAACCTCGCCCGCAAACTCGACAGGCGCCTTCTGCATGTCTGGCCAAATGATGACAAAACGGACCGGCGGCGTTTCGGGCTCCTGAAGGATGCCTACGTGAAGGCGCGCTATTCCAAGCATTATCATATCAGCGAAGAGGACCTCGCCTGGCTTGGAGAGCGGGTGAAAGACTTGAGCAGCGCGGTTCAGGCCGTCACCGCCGACCATATTGAGACATTGCGCCAGCAGGCGGCGGCCGCTTCCGAATAGGACGAGACCAGATCGTGATGCCGAGCTGGGGCTAGCTCAACCTGCCGGCTGGCTCGCGTGATCATCTTTGAACTTGTTCTTGCAGTGCCGACAGGTCACTATGAGATGCTGCGCCGCCACGCGGTGCGCCTATCGACATACGTTCGACCACGAGGGTCGGCCGTCACATCGTTAAGGACATAGGGCCTCATCGGGCCTGTTGCCTTGCGTCCGGACGAGCTGCCCATGCAATTTCTCTTGTCGCCATTGTCGCGAGCCCACCGGGCCCGGCCCCAACCTGTCCCATGAAATCCGCGGACGAGAACTCAACCTGCGAGGTCTCCCCCGCTCTCTCTGACGGGTTCCTCGATCGACTGTTTCGGAGCGAAGCACCTCGCCTCGCACGCTTCATTCGCCGAGCCGTCAGAAATCATGATGAGGTGAACGATCTCGTTCAGGACACCTTCGTCAACTTTGTCGCCGCCGACCCTGGCCCGGCCGTGCGCAACCCAGCAGCCTATCTGACGACGATCGCCCGTCGCCTGCTGTGGGGTCACGCACGGCGCCAGGCGTCCAGCAGCCAGCTGCGCTTCGTGAACGTGGACGAAGCTGGCGAGATACCGATAGGCCCCGAACAGGAATGGATGATGGAAGCCGCGGATGTCATCCGAAGATACGAGCAGGCTCTCGCCGAGCTACCCGCCCGCACCCGGGAGATATTCAGGCTCAGCAAACAGGAGGAGCTATCATATCAGGAAATCGCCAATCGCCTCGGAATGACCGTCCGGGGGGTCAAGTATCACATGCGCAAAGCGCTTCTGTACCTCGATCAAAGGGTCAATGGTGATGGCTGATAACGACAGCAATCCTTTTGCCAAAGGCCAGCTCAAGCGTGAAGCTGCCGACTGGTTCCTGAAAATGCGCGAGCCGGACGCAGAACAGCACCGGGCAGAATTTGAAAACTGGCTAGCGCGCGGGGCGATGCACCGGGCGGCCTACAACAGCATCGCGCAGACCTACCTCATCGCCGATGGAGTCAATTGGGATCAGCTCCCTCCTCCGCGACCCGTGCGGGGAACCGTGGTGCGCACGCGGTTCGCCATCGTCGCCTCGGTCATGTTGCTTGCGTTCTTCCTCTGGAAATTCGCCGGGCTTCCCAGCATGCCCCATCGAGACCCGTTACCCGACCGAGCGACCGCGTCGCGCGCAATGCCCGCCCAATTTGTGACGCGGCTTGGCGAGATCAGACGCTTCACCCTGCCCGATGGATCGAGCCTGACTATGGACACCGACACGCTCGTTTCGGTCGACTATCGTGCGGACGAGCGGGAATTGAGGCTAGAGCACGGCCGCGCCCGCTTCGAAGTGGCGCATGAAAAACGACCCTTCGTGGTTGAGGCGGGCGACAGCGAGGTCATCGCGCGGGGAACCATATTCGACGTCGCTCTCGTTGAGACCGGCGACGTTCGCGTCAACCTGCTCCGCGGCAAGGTCGAAGTGCGTAGGCAGCGGCTGCACGATAGCGGACGCGGGATGGTCAATGTCGCGCTCCTTCATCCAGGGGAGGGCGTTCGCATCGAGGACAAGGGGCCAAAGCCCCGAGTGAACCCACTGACACCTGAAGAAACGTCCGACTGGTCCTCGGGCTCGATCGATTTCGGGAAGAGCACGCTGGGCGCGGTCGTTGCCATGGCGAACCGCTATTCGACGACCAAAATCCGGCTGGATTCAGCCGATCTCGAGGTCATACCTGTGTCAGGGGTCTTTCGTGTCACGGACCCCGAGCGGCTGGCCTCGTCGCTTTCCATACTGTTCGGCTTGCGCATGAATCGACAGCCGGGCGAGATCACTCTGAGCAAGCCCGTGAAATAAATTTCGTCATGGCAGTGTCCCTTCGCCGTCGAGCGCACTCAATCCCATAGAGGCGGGGTGAAAACCGTTCCCCGCGCTAAATGGGGGTAAATCATGTCGATCCGCACCGGGGCGGCGAGCATCGCGCTCGCCGCGATGACTATCGCTGTCTCTCAAACGGGCTACTGCCAAACCGCGAACGCGTCCCGGTACGACTTGCCGTCTCAGGCGCTGGAGACCTCTCTAAGGGCCGTGGGGCGAATGTCTGGCCGCGATATCATTATCTCGACCGGGGCGGTGGAGGGCAAGGTCGCCCCAGAGCTTCATGGCAGTTTTACGCCCGATGAAGCCGTGCGGCGGCTTGTCAGCGGCAGTGGAGTGGCCGTTCGTTTCACAGCAGACGCGGTCCTGATTGGCAGCAACCTTCTTGAAGATCGTAATGATCGGGTGGCTCAGGATGGTCCGGGGGACATCGTCGTAACCGGCTCGCGCATTCGCCAAGCACCGACGCCATCTCACGTGGTGGTCCAAACACAAGAGCAAATGCGCGATGCCGGCCAAAATACCCTCATGGAAGTGATCCGAACGATCCCGCAGAACTTCAACGGCGGGCAGAATCCCGGCATCGGACAACAAGTTCCGGTGCAGAGCGGCGGTAGCAATATCGGTGCGGCTTCAAGTATCAACCTTCGCGGCTTGGGAAGCGATGCGACGCTGACATTGGTGAATGGGCATCGGCTGCCCTACAGCTCATCGCGAAGCAGCATCGACGTCTCGTCCATCCCTTTCCTCGCGATTGATCGCATCGAGATCGTCGCTGACGGTGCGTCGGCGCTTTACGGCTCCGATGCTGTGGGCGGTGTCGCCAATATCCTTTTGAAGCGAGACTATGATGGGGTTCTCACCAGCGCTCGATTCGGCGCCGCGACGGACGGTGGATACGAACAACAGCAATATGGAGTTCTTGCCGGCCGTCACTGGTCCACTGGCGGTATCGTCGCCGCGTACGAATTCGAACGGGATACGGAAATCGTCGCGAGGCAGCGGTCCTACGCGGCTGAAGTCTCCCCAGGACTGACTCTTTTTCCGTCGATAAAGCGTCACAATGTAATGATCGGCGCTCATCAGGAGATTTCTCCCAACGTGAGCGTCGCGGTCGACGGACTTTATAATAAGCGTTGGAGCACGACCCGTTATCAGACTTTTCCGCAAACCAAATGGTTCGTTAACGGCAACGAACAAAACTCCATCACCGAATCTTTTGCAGTCTCGCCTTCGGTAACGTTTTCGCCTTCATCATCGTGGGAAGTGACGGCAGTTGGCGTCTACGGGGAGGAGCGGGCTCGCTTCGACTACAGACCTTATCGCAATGGCGTTCTATCGCGATCTGCAGGTTGCTACTGCAATACGGCGAAATCGGTCGAGCTGAATGCCGATGGCGAACTCCTCGCTCTCCCGGCTGGGGCACTGAAAGTCGCTTTCGGTACAGGTTACCGGGAGAACAGACTTGTCGTCGAAAGCACGATCGGATCGACTCAGCCGTTAGATGGTCGCCAAAAAGTCTACTACGCTTTCGGCGAAGTCTCGGTCCCCTTGATTGCCCCTTCACTCGCCTCGCCGCTCGGTGACGCGCTCACATTGAGCGCGGCGGCGCGATACGAAAACTACCGAGGCATCGACAAGGTCATCTCGCCAAAGCTAGGCGCCATCTATTCTCCAACCGGGGACGTCGATCTCAAATTCTCTTGGGGAAAGTCCTTTAAAGCCCCCACGCTTTACCAGCAGTTCACGCAATCACGCGTCGATCTCGACTCTCCGGCCTACTATGGCGGCTCCGCCTATCCCACCGGGTCAACCATCCTCTTTATTTGGGGAGGAAATCCCAATCTGAAGCCCGAGAGGGCTACGACCTGGTCAACAACTCTCAGCCTTCATCCTCGCTCTCTCCCTCGATTGCGGCTCGATGTGAGCTATTTCCAAGTAAAATATCGAGATCGGGTAGTTATCCCTCTCACCTACGCTCAACAAGCGCTTTCGAACCCGATATACTCCGACCTAGTCGAAAGGAACCCATCGGTTGCCCGCGTGACGGAAGTCGTGGCGGCGGCGGATAGATTCGACAACTATACAGCTGGATCACTCGACCCCAATAGTATCGTTGCGATTATCAACAGTGCCTATCTGAATGCCACGCAGCAGGATGTCCGGGGGGTCGACGCCACGCTCTCCTACGATGTCCGTCTCGGAGGTAACGCGGGCGAACTCAAGTTGAGCGGGAATGCGGGCTATATCGATAGCCATCAGCGACTCAGCGATCTTCAGCCGGAAACCAACCTGGCCGGAACCCTATATAATCCACCCCATTTCCGTGCACGGGCAGGCGGCGTCTGGAAGAGCGGGGACACGGTCGCCAGCGCCTTCGTGAACTACACGGGAGGTGTCTCCGACGTTCGAACCTCGACGCCGGTGCAGGTCTCCTCCATGACCACAGTCGACCTCTCGGTCCACTACAAGATTGGGCACATTTTTCAGGTTGGCGTGGCTGCACAAAACGTCCTCAATCAAGCGCCCGGGGTCATCGCCACCAATCCCGTCTATGCCTACGAGGCGCCCTACGACTCTACGAATTACTCGCCGTTTGGGCGGGTTGTGAGTTTCAATTTAACGGCGAACTGGTGACAGCTAGTGCGGCCGATACCGATGCACCGCGGCGTGCTCGCCGTTCTTGCCGGGGTGCTTTGCGTACTTCTGGCCACTCAAACCTCGGCCGCCACCGGGAGGGCCAATTGCAAAGGCATTCTTCCGGTGGAGGCTACATCTCGCACTCCGCAACGCGACGTATCCGCAGATGACTTGGCGTCGCTTCGTGATTTGAGTTCGGCCGCGGAGTTGCCTCTCGAAACACCCTTTGGAGTCTCACCGGACGGCCGAAGTCTGGCGTTCGTTCTCTATCAGGGAGAACCGACCGACAACCAAGTCTGCCGCGCCCTAGTTGTCATTCCGATTGCGCGCGGCGGAAAGCCGCGCGTGCTCGATAGTGGCGGCGATTTGATACTCGCTCCAAGCATCTTCCGAAATCTGGTCCAGCCATCAGGCCCGTGGGCTACCAACACACCCCACTGGTCGCCTGACGGTCGCACGATCGCGTACCTCAAGCGGATTGATGGCGTGACACAGGTCTGGCTCGTACCGGTTAAGGGTGGGCATTCTTGGCCCGCAACACGTTCTCCGGTGGATGTCGAGGCCGTGGCTTGGCTGGCCGGAGGCCGGGAACTGATATTCCGTAGCCGTCCCGGACGGCTCAGCGAACGGCAGAAACTCGAGCAGGAAAGGTTGTCGGGATACCGTTATGATGACCGGTTTGTACCGGGCCGGAGCAATGAGCCACTTCCGACCGGGAATGTACCCGCGGAATATTCCGCGATCGATGTCTTGTCCGACGGAGTGCGATCTGCGTTGCCGAGCGAGATTGCTAGGCTGAATGCAGGTATTGATCATGATTTCAATCCATCCGCCCGTGCAATATCGCTGCGACCAGAACAACCGGCCGAATGGCCCACGACCTCGCGCATTTGGCTAATAGGGGGCGGTCAGGAACCACTCCGCTGCTCAGCGAATGCATGCGCAGGCCAATATTACCGTGAACTCGTCTCCTTCTGGTGGCACGCGGCATCGCAGGAGGTGTTGATACTCCGCCGCGAGGGGCCGGCAAGAAGTTCAACGGCTCTTTACCGTTGGTCATCGCGCACCGGCCGCTCCATCCGCATCCTTTCCTCGGAAGATCTTATCGCTGGATGTCGCCCGCTGGACGAAGCACTCGTCTGCGTACGTGAAACATCCACAACTCCCCAGCATATCATCAAGATAGACATAGCCACCGGGCGGATTGAGACCCTGTTTGATCCCAATCCAGAATTTCGACGCTTGCGGAAGGGAAAGGTGACGCGGCTCTATTGGCGCAACGATCTTGGGCTAGAGACATTCGGCGACCTGGTTCTACCGCCTGGGTACAAAGAGGGCCAAAAGCTTCCCCTGATTGTCGTCCAGTATCGATCGCGCGGATTCCTACGAGGTGGCGTTGGCGATGAATATCCCATCTTCCCATTTGCGGCTCACGGTCACGCCGTTCTTAGTGTCGAACGGTCTCCATTTTATGATGAAGCCGGTGGAAAAAAATGGCGCAGTTTTGAAGACGCTGAGCGGGCAGGAAACGCGAACTGGAGCGATCGCTGGAGCAGCCTTTCTTCGGTCCGCAACGGTGTAAAGCTTGCGATAGCTACCGGCCTCATCGATCCGACCAGAGTCGGAATCACTGGATTGAGCGACGGCGCCACAACCGCACGTTTTGCGCTCATCAATGACCCTGATCTGTTCGCCGCAGCATCGGTAAGTACATGCTGCGCCGATGGCGACCCACTCATGATCTACGGAGGGCCTGCAATTGCCCGGGAGCGTCTAGAAATGGGCTTTCCATCGGTATTCGCAGACGGCGCTACCGAAGCCTGGGCTCCAATCTCGCTAAGAATCAGCGCGGCCAAAGTCCGCGCCCCGGTCCTTATGCAACTTGCTGACCGTGAATTCATCGGTGGTTTAGAAGCCTACACGTCCCTTAAGGAGCATGATAAGCCTGTCGATATGTATGTCTTCGACGACGAGTATCATATGAAATGGCAGCCAGCGCATCGCCTTGCGATTTACAATCGCAATCTGGACTGGTTTGACTTCTGGTTTCTCGGAAGGCGGGATTTGAGTTCTGCTAAGGCCGAGCAATACAGGATATGGGACTTGCTCCGCGAGCGGCAGCGCTCGCCCTGAGCCGACCAGTGGTCGACCGCATGTCACCTAGCAAGGCTGCATTCGCCCAAGCCTCAACGTCAACGAACGACATCAACCGCGGGTATTCCAGTTCAGACCGAGGGCGATTGGAATTGAGTGCCGCCCAAACAGCATCACGATCAAGGATGCCTTGCTCCGCCAGTTTGCCTTCCATTAGCAACTCCGCGATTCTGGTCTTGTTGGCATTGAACACGTCAGTGACAAAGCTGTTAGGTGTCGCCTTGGATCGGCGATAGATGACGCGCTGAGGGAGATGGTTTATAAATGCAGCCCGCGCAGCCCACCGGTTGTGTCCGTCATGGAACCACATCCAACTTGGAATTGTCAGAGCCATTTCAACGACAGGCTGCGAGGTTAGGGGAGATATCGTAGGAGCAACCTTGCTTCTTTCCAAACCCTCGAAATGGTTTTGGGTATGCAGCAGCAGCGCAACATGGGCGGCTTGTCCGGGCAACGCTCGGGCTGGCGGGTTCAACCACGGATGCGCGAAAACTTGAACCTCCCTTACAATATCCTCGCTGAGGAAGCTCTTATCCGTGGGCCAACGGTACTGCGAAGATCCACGCCAAGCTCTCCGCACACCCCCGGCCAACGCGGTCGCCAAACTGCATCCCGTTAAAAACGCGATATCGCGTGCGGTCTTAAATGCCCTTGGCCCCAATCCCCCAACACGGATACGATCCGCGATGGGCGCCACCGACTGCAGCGAGCAGAACACGTTATCGCCACCGCCTCCGCTGAAAAAAATGTCCGCACCTATCATCGCCGCAGTCGCGATTTGGAGTCGATCCGATTCTTGCGCGAAGGCTCTCGCCAAGGGCCGCGGTAGGTCGCCGGCCGTGGTTCGGTCGACGTCGATGACGTCAACTTGACGAATTTCCTCAAAGAGTTGCCTGCCTAGGAAGTCCGCCACCTGCTTGGCGTATTCGCGCTCATCACCACTTGGATCCGAACTGATAAGGTTGAGGCAAGAGAAGGGTTGACCGCATTCTGCAAGTGCAGCGGCCACTATCGAAGAATCCAGTCCTCCCGATAGGCCAAGAAGGACATGCCGCCGACCGTCGGACCATGCCGCTATGGTATCCACGATAGATCGATGAAGCCGAAAGGCGGCCTCGGCAGGGTCGACGAGTTGGTTGGCACGCGAAGCAAACGACCACGGGGACCAAATAGGCGAAACAATTGCGCTACCGGCACCGATAGACAACTTAAATCCGGGCAGCAGTTCCATTACGCCTGCGAGCGAGGTGCGCTCCGATCGTAGACCAACAGCAAAGAGGTGATGGGCGATTTCGTGCCAATCGATCTCGAGCTTCGCACCGCAGATTGAAAGCAGTGTGGCTGGGTCCGACGCGATCACCCAGCCGCCATTCACCGGTGCGTAGAGACATGGGTGGCCGCCCGATGGTTCCCTGATAACCAGCGTTTCCTCCGCCTGCCGTGCGAAGAGCACCGCAACATATGCACCCCAATAACGCTCTAGAAGGTCAGTCCCGTTCGACTCCTGAATTCGTCGTCCCTCGTCTAGGCTCAATTTCCTTGCGCGCGTGGACCCGTCGACTGTGAACATCGTTCCGATAACAGCGCCGACATTTCCTATTAGTGCGATCTCTTCTGAACTATCGGCAAGCACGGCAAAATTGCCGTGGTTGAGAACCACGGACAAACCACTAGCGTCCCGTGCCTTTGCGATCAGGTCTGCGAAGGAGCTGTCGCGCGAGCCGACAACGATGGCGAAGGTTTCGCTCATCAGATCACCAAAATGGGCGTGAAGGTTCTCACGTTGTCGATATCGTCGTTCAGAACGAGGCCTTTATGCTGGACCCAACAATGTGCGAGAAATGGGTCTGGGCGGATCCCGATCACAAGGTCTGCAGGTACACCGTCCGACGCGCACTGCTCTGCCATTGCTATCGAGCGCGGAAGACATAGGTCGTGAACACCGGTCAGTAAGCCCGACCACCTATATGCCGCCGCTATCGCGGTCAGACGATCTTGATAGCCCTTTCGGGTGGATCGCGACCGCCGCTGGCTTTGGATGGCTAGCAGGGCTTTCTGCGTCATGCCCCGCGATATTTGGCGTCTTGCCTTCAGGAACCGCCACAGTGCGATTAAGACGTCCTTAGTTCGAAACTGCGGAGTGGGCTGATCGAGAATGCTCGTAATTGCCTGGCTATCGAGACGGCACGGTGATGGGACCTGATCAGAAGAGGATTGTACCAGGACGCCTTTTCTCAGCAGCAAGTCAATCGCTTGTTGATGCGGTTCAAGCAAAGCCTGCCGCTTTACTAGCTGCAGAAATGCAGCTTGAGCAGGTTCCAGCAGCGCCGAATAGCGCATGTTGCGCAAATCTAGGAAATGGATGTTTGAACCGTTAACGCAGAAATGCAGGTCATCTCGTAGAGTATAGCCCAAGGACGCGCCCTCCTAAAAGCAGTCAGCGCGCGGCGCTAACCGCGCGCTGACATTGTTTCAGTCGGCAGACAGCCCGAGAAGGGAGATGCCGCCCTGCTCATCGACCCGCTGTTGAAGCGGGCCTTTGGTTTCGACGTTCACGTCGCCCAGATCGATCATCTCGTCGGTGGGTTCTTCGGGGCGTTCCATGACATGCTCCTTGAAAGTGCCGCACAATTGCGACCTTGGGAGCGTGCATCTGTCAGAACCTATATCCTAAAATATATGGGTTCAGGTTGAGCCTATATATGCGTCCGAAACGGTCCCATCCTCACTTCTGGGACAGTTGAGCTTCGAGGCCGATCAATTCTCTAACTATCGCACCTGCTTTCTCGAGCCGCCGACGGTGATACGTCTGCAGAGCTCGCCGGATTCTGTCCCGTTCATCGGTGCGGATCGACGCGTCGAGATTGATGAACTCACGATCGACGAATGCCAGTTCGACACGTTCCGCTTGCCTAAGTCTGCAAAGGCGATCGTTCATCGAGCCGACCAGCTCAAAGAAGGCCGCGTTGCCCGTGCCTTGTGCGAGGCCGAGGAACAATAGATCCACCGGAGGGACGACGATGCTCTCGGACGGTGGCCCGTCGCTCGGCGACATTGCCTTGCCGGGCCACCCCACAGCCATCAGCATGAGTCTAAGATTCACTTGGTAGAGATCCCGCGCCTTCTCCTCGGACATGACGGTAACGGCGAACCCTCCCGACGCACGCATCTCGACCAGTCCCTCACCAACCAAGCGCAAAAGGGCTTCGCGCACAGGTGTCGCGCTCGCTGAAAACCGCTCTGTGAGATCAGAGATCTGCAATCGGCCGGATGACCTCCCTGCGAGAACATCGACCTTCAGTCCGCGATAAACGCGTTCGCTCGTTTCATGATCGATCGTCAATGGACTCGCTCCCGGCCTGGCATCTCATGCGGACAGGCTGTGACCGATCTCCAATTCCAACCTCGTCGACCGTACCCGCATCCCTGGGAAAATCTCCGTTCGGTCAGAGTGATGCAACGAAAAGAGGTCTCAATTCGAGACCAATGCCGGCCTGCCGTCGCCCTTCAGCATTCGGTGCCACGCGGCTCGAATCCATTCCGCCCAGCGAAAGAGAGGGAAGGGGGGCCGGGGGACTCGAGCGGAAGGTCCGCTCAAGATTCCCGGAGGACCCCATGAGCTACGACGTGGCATTTCGCTATGCCCAGGCGCTCGATCCCAGCGCGCTGATGACACTCGGCACCACGCTCCACGGCATCCAGGCGGCGATCACTGATTGCCGCAATGCCGGCATCGACCCCGAAACCGATCCCGCCGTCATCCTGCTGGCGCGTCACCTCGCCCTGGTCTTGGCCGACCGCCCCGCCGATGCCGAACTGCGCCGCGACTGCATGGCGCGGATCGCCGACCTCAGAAGCCGGCCTATGTTCAAGACGCTGGCACTGCGCGGCGTCGCCTATGATGAACCCGCCAAGCGCCTGTTCCATTCCGAGGGCCGCTCCGCGATGCGGCGCCTCGCCGAGGCGCTCGGCCTGGAGGACGGCAGCTTCGACGTTCGCTCTAACAAGGCCGGTCCGGCCGTGTCGGGCGAGATCACGCTGCACGGCGAGACACTCTGGGTCCAGCTCTCGCTCGGGCCGTTCGGGCCCGACCGCGAGGTCTGCTTTCGGAAGGTTCGCGACCGCCAGGACCATATCGGCGAACGCAATCACTGGGCGTCGGTCCGCGAACTGGTCGAGCCCGACCGCTTCGCCGCGCGCATCCGCCGCGATCTCAACCTGCCCGCGGGGGCGCCTGCCGCACCGCGGCTGGTCGCCTGACGGAGGCGCCGATGCGTATCCTCCTCACACGCACAAGGATCGGCACGGAGCCGCCAAGCTACGCCTACCGGGTCTATGTTCCCTTCACGGAGATCTCGCTCGAGCGACAGGCGTTGATCTCGATGCACTCCGACTACGGCATGGGGGCCGACCTCCTTGCCGGGCTGCCGGACGTGATCGCGCCGATGTCGCATCTCGAATCCGCGCCCGGCCTCGACAAGTACAACCTTGGCAAGCTCATCGACGGCGTTGCCGATCGCGTGGGGGCGCTGCTGCTCGCAGGGGTTTTTCCAGAGATGGCGGAGCGAGGCGTTCCGTTCCGCCTCACCGTGCCGTCTGCCCCGCCCAATGCCCGGCTCTTCCGCACGACGCACAACCTGTCGGGACGCTACGAGCCGATCTCCCGCGCACCGGAAAGTTTCACCGCTGAAGGCCTCGGATTTCGTGGGGAGGCCGACCGATGATCTCGGAGCCGTTCGACCCGGCCGTCGAGGCCACCTGGATCGCGCGCGGCCGTCGCCCCGACCATGCCTCCATACTCGCCGATGCCTGGCGCCGCTTCCCCGACCTCCCGAACGAGGCCGACAAGGAAGCCAGGATCGCGCGGATGCGTGATCGCGCCCTCGCGCTGCGCCCGGTCATGGAATCCATGTCAAAGGCGGCCGAAGAGGAGCGTCAGGCCCGCAATTTCGCCTTCACCGAGACGAAGATCGCCGAAGGCAAGGGCGACGATCGCGATCAAGCCATCCTTCGCGCGCGTAGTCTCCACGGCTATGACTGGGACAGGGCGGTGCGTTACGCGTTGGGCTGGTATGCCGCTACCGCCGGCTGGGAGCCCGAGGTGCGCCGAGCGGGATCCGAGACCCCGGCGACCTTCGCCTACGACCAGGGTTTTGCCGACGGCGGCGGCAATCGCGACGATATCTTCGATGCAGCACGGCGGGCTTACGACGCGACGGCCGTGATCGAGGTGCAGTCGATGCCCACCACCGGGCGGCCGCTGCCGAGCACCTGGCCCAAGCCGACCGACGATCCGCTTCCAGCGCGATGGACGCGGCGGCTTCTCATTCTCGCTGCGCCCGAAGCAGGATGGCTTGGAAACGCGCCCGAGCAAACCGCTGCTCTCCTCCTTCCCGCTCTCCAGGCGAGCGAGGGGCAAGTTGAACTCTGCGTCATCGTGGTTTCCAGCGCCGGCTTCCACGCGCTCGCGCGTTCCGGACCGGACGCGACCGCGACCGAGCACTTATCCGCCGACGCCGTCAGGTTCGATCCGCGGTTGATAGACCAGCTCCGCGCGCTTCTCGCTGGGCGTGATTTTGACGATATCCTGGTCGCCGCCCAGGGCCCCTATCTCGCGCTCCTCGACCTCCACGCCGCGGCGCTGCCGCTCTGCCGGACCATGGAGCGCACGCGCAACACCGTCCTGCAGCAGCGCGCCCATTTCAATGTCTGGCTCGATCGCGGACTCATGGCGGGCGAGAGCCTTGGCACCGGCCATATCCGCTGGGGCAAGGCGGTTAAGGGTCTTACCGGCAAGCTCGGCGAGTTCACGGCCCGTTATGCCGGGAAGCAGCCCGGCGGCGGCCACTGCATCGTCATCCAAACGCCAGATGGTCTGCCGGCGGCGGGCTATGTGTCGACCCAAGGCGAGCCGCTCTCGCCGGAAACGATCATCAGCAACCGCGCTCATCTGCGCAAGGCCATGGCCGCCCGCCTGCGGGCTTTCGGTGGCGCCACGCGGCTTACGGCGGCGCCCATGCCCGACCTCCTGGACCTGGCCTCAGCCTGACACGCGGCTGATCGAGAAGAGAGGGGTGGCTGGGAATTGTGCCGGCGGACTGATCGGCCGGTGCCCGCATTCCTTCCACTGATGGGAACCAGATTCATGCCCGAAACCAACCTCGTCACACAGCTCGACCTCCTCACCGTCGCGCTCAGCGAGAGCGAATATCATGCTGCGACAATCCTCGCCTTCGATCCGGAAGCCTATCTCTCGCCGGGCCAGTTTTCGGCCGATCATCCCGAGCCGCGCGACCGTCTCCTCGCCGGTGACGCGATGACCCTGCGCGGATGGACCATGCTTGCCCGGGCCTGCGGCGAGTCTGTCGGTCACGAAGACGACAGGGCGCGCCTCGAGACCTTTCTTGCCGAGCGCGCGACCCGCGCCGAAACCACCCTCGAGCCCGAGATCGGAGCGCGCGTGCGGCTCCGCCGTCGCCCGCGCGTCGGCGGCGACCGCTATGCCGGCCGCGAAGGCGTGATCGTGAAGACGCATTTTGCGGGCTTCTATGTGAAGCTCGACATGACGCCCCGCGAGCGCAGCCAGAAGACCGAGCTGGTCGAGACGGGCTATCTCGAAGTCTTGGCGCAACCGGCGACCGCGTGATTTCGCTCTCGACGATATGGAGGATCTCATGTCCGATGCTTCAGACTTCTATGGTGACATCGAGCGCAATATCGCGCGGAGCGGCCAGCATCTCTTCCTGATCTTCGCCGACGGCGGGACACCCGCCTTTGCCTACAGCATCGGCAACGCGCTGCTCGGCCTGCCGGAACTCCTGCTCATCGGCAATTTCTCGCCCCGCGTCGCAGGCGCGATCCTCAACGAACTCGGCCAGAAGATGCGCGACGCGCGCAGACCGCTCGAAGGCGACATCGATGTCGGAGGCCAGTTTCCCGTCCGCCTGCGCCATGCGTCGGCCGATGCCCGGCAGCGTTACACGCTCCAGGCCGGCCGTTATCTCCGTCATGAGGAATATGACGTCCTGCAGGTGCTGCTGTGCGATCCGGCCGGAATCTACCCAGGCGAACCGGGTTGCGAACCCGGTTACGACGTGCCCCTCGCCTGACCGGCGCCGCTCGGTATCCCCCAAACCAACAGCCGGAGACCGATGATGTCGGAGCCCACCTATTTCGTTCACGTCTATGCGACCGTTCGCGTCAAGGTGGCCGTCACGGCAGCGACCCATGAAGACGCCATGCGCGCGGCCGACGAAGCTCTGTTCGCCAAAGGGTTCGGCGTGCGCTTGATCCCGACCGCCGAAGGCGCGCTTGACGCGGACTATGCCGAGGAAGTGACTGGCTATCTCGTCGATGAAGCCGGCGACACGGAATATCTGCGCAGCGCGAACTACGGTCCGGATTATGAGCCCGACTGGGGGATGCGCGGTCGCGCGCGCGCGACCGACGAGCGCTCCGGCGCCTGATCACGGCTCGGGAAAGGGAAGGGGGGTTCGAGTGGGCGGTGGCCAGACAGGCCAAGCCCAGGAGATCCCATCATGGCAACAGTCGTTTCGATCGACCCTTCCGCCGACCAATGGTCCGTTCCGATCGGCAAGCACAGCCGCGGTGCGCTCATGCTCAACCTCGAGCGCCTGCTGGCCGGCAGGCTGCTCATCCAGGGCAGCAGCGGCGCGGGCAAGAGCCGGACCCTGCGCAAGATCATCGAGGAAGCTTTCGACTTCACGACCATCGTCCTGGTCGACCCGGAGGGCGAATTCGGCAATCTCGCCGCGCATATAGGCGCGACATCGCTCAAGGGCTGCGAGCTCACCTCGGACGGCTTGACGGCGGCCGCCGCGCGCGCCCGCCAGCACCGCCTCTCGCTCCATGTCGATCTCACCGATCTCGATCCCGACCAGCGCATCATCAAGGCGGCGGCCCTGTTCGCCGGCCTGATCGGCGCGCCACGCGAGCATTGGAGCCACACCGTCCTCGTCTGCATCGATGAGGGCCATCTGCTCGCGCCACATCATGCCGGATCGGCCCGCGACGCGGAGACCCGCCGCCTCGGCGTCGCCACGCTCACCGACCTCTGCGCCCGTGGCCGCAAGCGCGGCATCGCGCCGGTGATCGCCACCCAGCGCCTCGCCAAGCTCTCCTCCTCGGTGATCTCCGAGTTGCAGAACTTCCTCGTGGGCCTCAACGTCTTCGACCGCGACATTGCGCGCGCCGCCGATCTGCTCGGCTTCTCGGCGAAGGAGGCCGACCGCCTGCGCAAGCTCGCTCCCGGCGAATTCTTCGCCATGGGGCCGGCAATGTCGCCGCTCCCCGTTCTCGCCCATATGGAAGAGACGATCACCGAGCATCTCGGCGCGACGCCCAAGCTGACCGCGGCGGCCGCGATCGACAGCGACGAGGCCGAGAAGCTGCTCGATCTCTCCGCGCTGCGCGAGGTGTCGAACGGCTCGCGCGATACGGCTCTGACCCTCAAGGGCACGCGCGCGCTCGACGCCTTCCTGCTCGATCCGTCAGCGCCGCACGCGGCCTCGATCATCGGCGCGCTCAGGCGAATCGCCCCCAACGCGACCACGGCAAACGACCTCGCCGGCCACCTTGGTTGCCCACGCGAAGCCATCGACAATGCGCTCGACATGCTGGCGGCCATTGCAGCGGTCGACACCATGCCGCGAGGTGAGGACCGGATCGCCCGTCTGCATGCCCGGCTCAGAGCCAAGATCAGCGACATTCCCGTGGTGGCACTGGCATGACCTCGCTCGACCTGGACGCCGATGTCGTCGAGCTCGCGCCCGCGCCGGACCCTGTTCCCCAGTCACTGCCGCTGCGCGAAATGGCCTATCGCGCGGACGCCTGGACGCCGGCCGAGAGCGAACGGCTCCGAGCGCTCTTTCTCGCAGACGTCTCGATTGGCGATATGGCGCTTACGCTCGGCAGGGGCAGGGGGGCGATATCCGAGCGGATCGCGCTGCTGGGGCTTCGACGCAACTCGACGCGGTCGTGGACCGAACTCGACGATGCCGAGCTTAGTCGCCGCTATGGCACCGAGCCGACCGCCACCATCGCCTCGGATCTCGCTCGCTCCTGCTCGGCGGTCTATGCCCGGGCCCGGCTTCTCGACCTGACCGAGGGCAATCCTCCCGAATGGACACCCTGGGAAGATGCCCAGCTTGCCGAAGGCTATCGCCGCGGCGTTCCTCTCGCCCAGATCGCGACGCTGATCGGCCGACCTTTCGGCGGGCTATCCAGCCGCGCCGGCTATCTCGGCATCGTGCACGCAAACCATCCGCCCGACTGGACGCAGCAGGAGACGGCACGCGCGCTCGAGCTGGCGGAGGCGGGGCACCGCTACACCGCGATCGTCGCGATGCTTGTCGAGGAGGGATTTCCGCACAGAACGATCAGAGGCTTCGGCCTTGCCATTCGCAAGCTCGGCTACGGCCGCGGGTGGGGTCGGGTCTGGACACCGGAAGAGGACGCACTCCTCGGCAAGGCCTATACCGAGGGTACAAGCCTGACCCCGCTGCGGCGGCAGCTCGGCCGCACCGCTGGCTCCTTGCGCCACCGCGCCGAATATCTGGGTCTGCGCGGGCTTCATGCCAACCGCAACGGCTGGCGCATTGGTCCGGACTGGACCGAGGCCGAGGAGGCGCAGCTGCGCGCAGACTATGGCCGTATCCCGACCAGGACCCTCGCGGCAAGCATGGGCCGGACCAAGGCATCGATCACCACGCGTGCCAACGTCCTGGGCCTGGTCCATGGCTATATCCGCCCGTTCAGCGAAGATGAGACCCGCGCCCTCGACATCGCCTTCCGCACCGGCGTTTCGATTGCCGATCTCGCGCTTGCTCTCGACCGCAAGGCCATGTCGGTCAGCAAATACGCGACCAATCACGGCTACCAGTTCGGGCGCCGGCCCAGGCGCGCCGTGACGCTCGAGGGTCTGCTCGCGGCCGCGTGAACTCTCCGTCGGTGCTCGCGGACCCTCCCACCCTTCAACCAGACACAGCAGGCGCGGTCGCCAGGCGGCCGGCGCTCGGGGGAACCCTCATGCCGCCCCAGGATCGACATATCAGGAACGTCCTCAAACTCTTCGACGCCCATGGCTATCGCCATGATCGCTACAGTCTCTTCTCCGATTGTATGGAGCTCTGCGCGATCAGCATCTCGAACAGCGTCGACAGCCGCTCGCGGACCGATCGGGAGGCGCACTACCTCGAGATCGTGGGACGATACGACAGGCCGGCCGTCGAGATGTTTCCGCAGGTCTTCGCCGAAATCACCATGGCGCTGGAAGCCGCGCCGGGCGATGTCTTGGGCAGCATTTTCACCCAGCTCGAGATCCACAACAAGAACAGGGGCCAGTTCTTCACGCCCTATCCCGTCTGCCAGATGATGGCGCAAGTCACGCTCGGCAACGCCGATGACGCGCGGGCGCTGATCGCCGAGAAGGGTTTCGTCAGCGCGATGGAGCCCGCCTGCGGTGCAGGGGCCATGGTCATCGCGCTCGCGCAGGCGATGCTCGCCGCGGACATCAATTACCAGCGCCATCTCCATGTGACCGCGGTCGATATCGACCAGCGCGCCGTCCACATGGCCTATATTCAGTTCTCGCTGCTCCATATCCCGGCCCATGTCATGGCCGGCAACTCGCTGAGCAACGAGGTTCGCGAGCACTGGTTCACTCCGGCCCATATCCTGGGAGGCTGGGGTGCGAAGCTTGCGGCCCAACCTCGCGCAGCCGAGCCGCCGGCACTCTCCCTCCCGCAAACGGCCGTTGCCCGCCCATCTCCTCGCAAGCCAGCGCGTGAGCCACAGCCCCGCGCGATCGGCGAGCAGTTGACTCGGCTCTGTTGCAAAGATTGGCGGCAGTCAGAGGTAGGCTGTCGCTCTGCGCCGATCAGGCGGCTGCTGCGAAATGGTGGTTGAGCATGCCCATGGCCTCCGTCAGCGCC
>Ga0207876_1000221_pt1 | contig 23999 bp, 28 predicted proteins | sample MalvirmetaMSP146_FD_184237 | JGI IMG/M metagenome (GOLD analysis project Ga0207876, IMG submission 184237) | Marine viral communities from the Deep Pacific Ocean - MSP-146 (SPAdes) | ecosystem: Environmental > Aquatic > Marine > Oceanic | place: Pacific Ocean | collected 2011-07-10
GGTTCAGCCTGCACGCCGGCGTGGCGGCCAGGGCCGATGAACGCAAGAAGCTCGAACGGCTGTGCCGGTACATCAGCCGCCCGGCGGTATCCGAGAAGCGGCTATTACGGATCCGGCTGTTATCCATAAGATTTTGGCGCACCTTGACAAGCAGACTCTTCTTGAAGCAAAAAACGATTCTCTAATGCCGCCACTTCGAGCTCCACCAGCCACAGCCTCATTCAGTGACTACATCATTCAACGCGACTTCGATTTTGGCGCATGAAGCACAAAAAACAGACCATCACTTGAACATGCAACATGTTGAGGTAAGGGCTTTCACATATCTCATTGCGGATTTCAGTACCCAAGACCAGTTATATTGCGTCTATCTTGATGACAACTACTTCACTGATTCCTGAAAAGTACCCATTTGACACACGTGCAACTGGCCTTAAATACAGCTGACACAGTGGGTAGTACATAGCGTTAATATTTCTTATACTCGGTTGGTGCCGCTATAGTGCAACAAATGCTGGATAACGCTATTAAACAGGCAAAAGCCGAAGCGAAGAAAGTGGCAGCCGATAAAGCCAAAGAAAAACTTGAGGAAGAAAAAGACAAGTTAATGGAAAAAGGCAAAGACAAACTTAAAGATCTGTTTAACTAGTAGTTTTCCTGCTGCACAGTAGTGCTAGACGGACGTTCCAGACGTCCGTCGCTTACGCCTCTACATATGCTGTTCAATGGCCACTTCAACACTTTCTGTTACGTCCGGCCCTTCGATAGTCAGCCACATCTGACCGTCCTGTACGGTCACCTGAATTTGCATAGAGCGTTGCACGACGTTTTCCAGTGTGGAAGCCAGTGCTTCAGGCACCGTAAACACCGAGAGGTTTTTGCGGGTTTGCAGCTTGTTTTGTTCCTTTTTCCACCAGGCATCAAAGCTGTTATCGGCGTAGGAGTAAATCATCATCTGCTGGCTTTGATTACAGCCTTTCTTAATACGTTGTTCTGAGGGTTGGCCTAATTCAATCCACAACTCAATCTCATCACTGAAGTTCTTTTGCCACAGGTCCGGCTCGTCATCATCGGATAACCCCTTAGTGAACTGCAGTCGTTCATGAGCATTCACAATAAACGCGATAATTCGCAGCATCATACGCGCATCATTTTCAGACGGATGCCGGGCAATGGTGAGGTTGTGGTCGTTATAGTAGTTGCGGTCCATATCGGTGATCGACAGGTCTGCTTTAAAAATGGTTGCTTTAAGTGCCATGGTGATCCTGAATAATGAATGAATAATATGGATCCGTATGAGAAGGGAAATCGACTTTATTCTGACGCGAACGCCTGGCTTGAAGGCAAAGGAAATTGCCAAAAGGCTTGGCGTGACAAGGAAAGAGGTGAACACGTTCTTGCACCAGAACACGGACAGGTACGTCAAGGATGACGACTATTGCTGGAGTTCTATTGGGGCAAACGAAATAGAAATTACGCTTCCCGGAAAGTGGCTCACCGCCGATGATTTTGAATCAAGGCTCTTGCGCGCGGACGATATGGATTCGTCTCCGGGCAGTTTGGTGAGGGTTGTCTTTACAAATCGCTGCAAGCCGATGATCGATTGCACGGCGCGCTTACTCTCTCTTGCCAATCAGTGTGCCCACCAGGGCAGGGAGGTCGAGCTAGATTTCAGTGCGGCAGACTCTACCTTCACCTATCTTGATCGGGCCGGTTTTTTCGACAATCTGGCTCCTGACGTCGTGGTTCTTCCCGAGCGGCCTTCCGAGTCCGCCGCAGTCCGTCACAGGGGGAATAGTGACACACTTGTAGAGTTTGGCTGTGTTGACCCCGACATCGAGAATGACGAGCTGATCAATCAACTCACGGAAAAGTTTGTCGCCAGAACCACGAGTGATTATCTGACGGCGGCCTATACGGTCTTCAGCGAGCTGATCAAAAATGTCGCCGAGCACAGTGAAACCCCGATCCCGGGATTTGCAGGTCTGCAAAGGTATCAGGGCAATCGCGAGCATATCCAGACTGTTATCTCCGATAGCGGCATCGGTATCGCGTCGACCCTGCGGCCTTCTCTCAGGGAGCATTACCCGCACTTATTTACTCAGTTCGGCCAGTCCTCTCTCGAGTCCGATATGGGGCTGGTTGCCGAAGTGATGAGCAAAGGCGAGATTAGTCGATCTGGCGGCGCAAATGGATTGGGCTTCAAGAGCAGCAGGGAACAGGCCGTTAAATTCAATGTATTGTTCTCCGTGCGGCAGGAGAACTTCTGTCTCAAGCTCCTCTATGAAAACGGCGCGCTTGTAGACATAAAGCGAGAGACAGGTCTCAGGAAGCTGTTGGGAACTCACATCTGCTTTGACTTCTTTCTTGCGTGATGTAGTATGGTCTCCTATATTTAAGGGGATGAAGCAGAACAAAACCATGATCTCCCTCGCCGCCCTTACCGGTAAAAAGCCGTTTTTGTCAGGAAATACCCTCGGGAAAGAGGTCTTCCAGAAGCTTCTGGAAGAAGTCGACAAGTTCCCGGAAGCCTCCCTCTTTGAAATCTCGCTCGATGGTATCAGCGCGACAGACGCGTCCTTTCCGCGTGAAAGTGTCGTTTCCCTTATCAAGATGTACAGTGGAGAGAAAGCCTTCTTCCTGTCCGGCTTCGCTTCGAAAGACCTCATGGACAATTGGGACTATGCCGCCAAGGCGAAGAGCCAGGCAGTCATCGTCCATCTTGGCCCCAAAGAGTATGAGGTCATCGGTCCCGAGCTCAGCGCCAGCACCGAGAAGTTGCTCGAATATGTCATGGACCGGGGAGAGGTGACCACCGCCGCGGTCGCGCAACATTTTGGGATCACCGCTCAAAACGCCAGTGGTAAGCTGAAGAAGCTCCTCTCCATGGGCCTAGTGACGGGCGCGAAGGAGACTGCCAAGTCCGGCGGGCTAGAGTTCGTCTACCACGCTATCAAGTAAATCTGATCAATCCGATTGTGTTAACCAGAAATCTCTGATACATTCTAGGGAAATCAGGCGTAACCGCCTTTTTTAATACATTCTGGTTAAGCAGGTTAACTTTAACAGATAGGAGGCCACATGGCTAAAAACCCCCCAACTGGAGACGGTCACCGTAAGGGTGCCGTCAAGAGCAGGTCGCAGACGAAAACACCGTCCGGCCATTACGTGAAACGCGATGCCGACACCGGGAAATTCATGGACGTGAAGACGTCCTCTAAGACCCCGTTCAAGGGCGTCAGGAAGGAAAAGTAGGAGCCGGATATGAGCGACGTACTGGAAAAAGACCATAAGCAGGACGATGACGGAAAGGGCAAAGACAAGACGGTCACCGTCGTCGTCAATGGCCGTCCGAAGGAAGTCCCGAAACATGATGACCTGACCTTCGCCGAGCTGATTGCGCTGGCATTTGAAAACCCTCCCCAAGGCGAATTCATCTGCATCACGATCACCTTCCGCAAGGGGCAGGGCGCCAAACCCGAAGGCACCCTGGCGGAGGGCGGCTCCGTGAAACCGAAGGAGGGCATGGTCTTTAATGTCACAGCAACTGATAAGTCATAGTCCTGACCTCAAGCAGCTAGTCGACGACGGTTTCGAGGTTGAAATCGTCGCAGGCCACCTGGTCATCCACAACATTCCCTATGTCGACGGGCAGGGCAAGGTGAAGCGGGGCAAGCTCGTCTCGGTGCTCGACTTGTCCGGCGACAGGACGGTGCAGCCGAATACACATGTCGCCTTGTTTGTGGGTGACCACCCCTGCGACCGGCATGGGAAAAAGCTACCGCAACTGGATCATAGTGTGAGCCGTCAGCAGATCGCGGAGGGGGTAATAATCGAGCGCAGCTTCTCGTGTAAGCCGAAGCCGAAGGACAAGTACGACGACTACCATCACAAAATGACCACATACGCGGCGATGATCTCAGTTCATGCAGAGCAGGTTGACCCCAACGTCACCGCCCAGACCTTCCGCGTCATCGAAAACAGTGATGCGGACTCGCCCTTCAACTATATCGACAACGCGACCAGCCGGGTGGGCATCAATGTCCACGCCAGGAAGCTGGAGCTCGCGAGGGTGGGCATCGCCGGGCTCGGCGGTACAGGATCATACGTGCTCGATTTTCTAGCCAAGACCCCCGTACGCGAGATCCACCTGTATGACGGTGACTGGTTTCTCCAGCACAATGCCTTTCGTGCTCCTGGTGCCGCGACCCTGGAGGAGCTGCGGGAGCGGCTGCGGAAGGTGCACTACTTCCAGCGGCGCTACGAGCCCATGCATCGGGGGATTATCCCCCACCCCGTCTATCTCGATGCGTCCAACGTGGATGAGCTGGAGGCCTTTGACTTCGTATTCCTGTGTATGGACGGCAATCCCGCGGAAAAGATTATCGTGCAGAAGCTGGAGGAGTTTGGCATACCCTTCATCGACACCGGCATGGGGATCGAGAACTCCGATGACGGTCTTCGCGGCATTCTGCGCGTGACGACGAGCACGCCGGAACAGCGCGGTCATGTTTGGGAGAACGGGCGGATTCCCTTTACCGACGGTAAGCTCGATGATGAATACTCCAGCAACATCCAGGTCGCCGATCTGAACGCCTTCAATGCGGTGCAGGCCGTAATCCGGTTCAAGAAATATTTCGGGTTCTACGCCGACCTCGAAGGTGAGCACTTTACGACCTACACGCTGGACGGCAACCACGTAACGAATGAAGAAGAATAATGAAAAAAATAGAAGTCATGCGGCATCAATATGTGGAGACCATTCCGGACATAGTCCAGGATGGTTTTCTCTACATATCCGAAGAATACAGCACCGCCGTCCACAAATGCTGCTGTGGATGCGGCCAGGAGGTAGTCACGCCGCTCGGGCCGACTGACTGGCGGGTCACCGTTCAGGACGGGGAGGTCTGTGTCCGCCCGTCCATCGGCAACTGGAGCTTTCCGTGTCAGTCCCATTACTGGATCGACCGTGGCCACATTCACTGGGCGGAGCAATGGTCCAAAAAGCGGATCAGGGCCGGTCGGGAGCACGATCAACTCGCCAAGCAGTCACATTACGGTGAAAATCTTGCTCCCGGCAGCAGGTGGGCCGTATTCTGGACGTGGTTGAAGCGCCTATTTACGCGATAATTATGTCCGCATTTCGTGTTGTATTTATACTGGTGATTTAGTGACCACATCTTCTGTAGCTTGGAAGTACACATGCAGTGGGCTGAATATTACTTTCGATCAACACAAAAAAGTTTGAGCGAGCTTCTCGCGGTAGTCGACGACGATGATGCTTTTGATTCATGGTTGGAGCATCAGCACCATTTAGCCGATATGTATGCAAACGCAGAATACTGAAGGCTAGATGCAGCTACGACAGATTTTTCAACGCATCGCTGATAGCTTCTTCTGGGGGCTCGTCATAAATCACCGTTGTACTGGCTGATTTATGACCAGCGACTTTCTGGGCCACTTTTAACGATTTCTTTTGTTTGTGGATGATGTCCGTGATCACGGAGCGTCGGCCGCTATGAGAACTGGCTTTTTCGATGCCGGCCCAGTCCCTTAGAATCAGCGCCATGTGTTCCTGCAGGGTATTCGGGGAGTAGGGGACACCTTTCTGGGTGATGAAAAGAGGATCCGAGGCCTTGGCGCCTGGATTCTTGTCGATTCGTAAAGCCAGGTAGGTCGTCAGTGCTTCCCTCAGATCCTCGTCCACAAGCGGTAAGTCCCGCGATTGCCCCGAGCGTTTCTTGACCGCAGGATAAAAGCGCTTGGGGTTAACATCGACACCGGCGTTTGCCAGATCGACGATCTGTGCGACAACCTGGTCAAATGCCTCTACGGAGAAGCTCACGGTTCGCCGGTTGTACTGAGGAGTCGAGCGGCCCATGGCGTTAGCGCCCTTGGTGTAGGCCGCGGGCAGTGACATCACTTTATACAGGGTAAACCCGGGCGGGGATTTTTTAAGGCGCGCGACCTCCTTGATCTGGAGCAGGGCGATCTCTTGGGCGCGCAACCCGAGTTTCGCGCTGATCTGCATGATCGCGGTATTCTTTTCCGGATGGCGATGCTCCTGGATAACCTCGAAGACCCGTTGCCATTCTGCGGTGCTAGGGACACGTGCCTGGCCTGATTTCGGCATGATAGGGGCCCTTTAATAATCCGTAATAATGTTATAAAAACGGATTAATGATAAACGTCAACCCATAGGGTAACCCACTACATGAGCGGTTAAATTCTTATTCTTTAACCTCTAACTCCATTTACTAATTATCTGCGCCGCAAGCTTAAGAAATTCAACCTTATCTCCATTCGTAATTCGTTTATTAGATTCTAGTATAAGGACATTGTCATCGACCACTGTCATGAGCTTGGTGGCCCAAGTATTGTTCATGTGCTTGAAGACAACTAACTTAGCGGGGTAACCATTGACCTCTGTATTCTCGTCATACAGCCAGGAACTTTTCGCTCCTCGCATTTCATCCACAATTAGAATCCCAAAGCGAGTTGATTCGTAAACCTGCTTTATCCCGAATGTTCCTCTCATTACATACTTTGAGCTACCGTCATTAATATACTGAATGCTTACCTGTGAAGGTGTGAACGGAAGCCAGCCCGCGTCTACCTTCGATGTGCTCTCCAACTTCTCGTATCGAGCTTCCCCTGATCGATCTTCCGATGTATCCAGTGAACGAATCTTGGCCATCACATAATCAGGCCTAGTAGGAGTTGTTGATTTGTCGATGTACCCTTTTTCCTCGAGGCTCTTCATGTCGGAAAAGAAGACACTCCTTTGTTCTTCGCTCATTTGCATCGTGACCGTTGGTTCTTCTCCGGGACGTATGGCGGCGTACTCGCTGTCTTGTACCGTCAATGGTACTTCCACTCTTGTGTATTTAGAGAATCGACTCTCGATAGAACTTCCTTGGGATAAGGCCTGCGAACAGAATAAGTGCACGAATCCAAGAAGTAATACGATAGCTGTCTGTTTTTGATGGATTTTCATTCTTGACTCCATAGTGTATAAATTCACGTCCGTCTGCTGTAGCCACTAGATAAAAAAAATCAATAGAACTGATCGAAATGCAGGTTGCAGTCCGAAGCTGTCGTCGGCCATGTTATTCCACCTGCTCCTTGAGCTTCATACATATGGAATCCCTGAACAGACCAAGCTGATGTAGAACCCGGAGGCGAAAGGCTTCCATCAGGATTCGGTTCGCTGGAGTAAAAGGCCCCATGAACACCCGCATGACGAGTATCCAGCTTCCAATAATAGGCATCACACCAGATCCCGTTGATATTGTGCCATCCACCCGATCTTGGGTAGCAGGTATCTAGTACGGGGCTGTTCTCAGAAATGGACCCCGTAAATTGGACAGCCGGATAAGTGCATCCTCGGGTCATGCCGCCAGCCTGGCAGCGTCTTCATAGTACACATTGTCCGGAGTGCGCCGGTCAAGAGACTGGTGCCTCCTTTTCGAATTGTAGTAAGTAAAGTATCGGCCCAGGGAAGCCCGTGCGGCACCTATGCAGTCGTACGCCTTCAGGTAGACCTCCTCGTACTTCACGCTGCGCCACAGTCGCTCTACGAAAACATTGTCGACCCAGCGCCCCTTGCCGTCCATGCTGATCCTGATGCCGTGTTGCTTGAGAACGTCGGTAAAATCATCGCTGGTAAATTGGCTGCCCTGGTCCGTGTTGAAGATCTCCGGCGGCCCGTGACGCTCAATGGCTTCTTCCAGCGCGTCAACGCAGAAACTGGCATCCAGTGTATTGGATACCCGCCAAGAGAGAACTCGCCGGGAGTACCAATCCATGATGGCAACCAGGTACACGAAGCCACGGGCCATAGGGATGTAGGTAATATCCGTTGCCCATGCCTGATTTGGCCGGTCGATCACCAGGTATTTTAACAGGTACGGGTAAACCTTGTGCGCGTGGTTCGCCAGGCTGAGGTTGCGCTTGGGGTAACTCGCAACCAGCCCCATAGTACGCATCAGGCGCTGCACCTTCTTGCGATTGACGCAATGACCCTCGTCCTCAAGCCAGTCGCGGATGCGCCGGCTGCCGAGGAAAGGGTAATCCAGATGGCAGCGGTCAATCAGCTTCATCAGCACGAGCTCCTCGTCTGACACCGGCTTCGGCACGTGGTAGAACGTCGAGCGTGGTAGATCCAGCAACGCGCATTGGCGCGTCACTGGCAATGGATCCTTCCAATCTACCATTTCTTTCCTCTGGGCCCGTGAATCCTTTCGAGCCCGCGTCCTAAAAAATCATTCTCCATGGTCAGCTGACCGATCTTGGCATGGAGTTCCTGAACTGCCTCCGCAGTATCCTCGGCCTTCCTTGCGCCTTTGCCAAACACATCTGGCGCACTGTCGAGGAGCTGCTTTTTCCAGTCGGTTATCTGATTGGGATGCACATCGAATTTCTGCACCAACTCAGCCATGGTAAGATCGCCCTGCACGGCAGCCAGAGCCACCTTGGCTTTGAACTCGGGCGAATGGGTACGTCTTTTTCGTCTCATTGCTTCTCTCCTGAGCACGATGCTCATGATGGAGGAAGCACTTATCTTCGTCCACTCACTGTCCAATCAGTGGGGTCCAGCTCTCTCCGTAACATAGTGTTTTCGAGTTCCATTCTTGAAGTGATGACTGAATACCCCTCTTGATTCTGGTGGATCGAAGTAGTTGTATGTAATGGATTCGTTATTGAAGCAATTTGCACGACTGAATGTGTCAACGTCGTCAGCAGTGGCTGATGACGGAAATAGAATTGGTGAAAGCCAAATTACTTTGATCAAAACGGCGCTACAAATCTTAATCCAGCTGGATCGATAACTGAGTGATGTATGCATGTTTCATTTCCTGTCGATGTAACGGTGGAGTAAATGATTACTGATCTACAGACCGTTTATACAAGAGCACTTTCAACGTTCTACTGACTGTAACTCCTTTCGGATGCAATGATTCACAGTCTTAACGCTATAGTATTTTTCTTCAATTAGGTTAGACAGTGTAAGAGGTCCGTCAAGCTGTCAGCCTAAGAATAGCAGTCAGTATCGTTCGCATTTTTCTTTTGTTATAAATTGATAGTGATGACTCCTGACGGCAGCTTGGCTGCGCATCCTTTGGCACGGAACCTTCCATTGACGCTGCAGGCGTCCCTTGCCATGGTTAGTAAACCTCGTGGCTACTTCCGTAGCATGTAGGTAGCGGCCTGTCCGCATTTGTAATCAACCCATCGGGTAACTCACCCGATGGGCGATGTTGCTCGGTGTCTATCCGAAAGGAGCACTACTATGAGCGATATCAGTAAAACGGTCGGTTTGGTCCGCCCGGTCAGTGGCGATGGTCGGTTCCCGATATTGGGGTTTTTGAATCCCGTGCTCATCGATGATGAGTTGTGGGAGTTGACGCAGAACCCCGACAACCCGAGCCTGGCCTCACTGGTGAACAAAGCTGCGGAAGCAGTTGATATCTTCGCCAACGAGGTCGAACACGCGGATTTTACGATTCTCGTGTCGAGCTGCAAAGGTCTTGTCGCCGTCACCGTGCGGGTATCTCGGGAGGAGGCAAGCAAGCGTGTCAAGATCGCGCCACTCAATCCCCCGCCGTGGTCGTCGAACAGTGTAAGGACATACGATGTTCAGCACTGATCGACAGACCCCGGAAGCCGAACGGCAGGCACTGGACAAAGCTCGATTAGAACTGGAGATCGCAAGGCTCAGGCTGGAGATCAAAGGGGACCATCGACGATGGAAGGCTGAGTTTATGTTAAAAGCCATTGCCCTGACGGGCACCATTGCGGGCTCTACAATTGCTTGGATTGTTCAACAGGTAACACGCTGTGGAGGTTGATGTCGTGAAGTCAGACAGGGACCAACTGCTCACGGGCCGCGATTATGCGGTCATTGTAGTGGGGGCATCCTTTGTGGCGGCAACCATCGTTATGCTCAGCCAGTTAATTTTTGGTTGAGATTCCCGGCTGCCAGCCGACCCGACAAGGAGCCTCCGGGCTCCTTGTTTTCAACAAACTCTCGGAACCGGACTCTACTCGGGTGTGGTCAACGCCATCAGCTGTTCAACCGACCTCGGAGTCAACACAATTTCACCCTGTACGTTTGACGCACCAGCCATCAGCTGGATCAGTTTTGCGGTGATGGACGCCAGCTCTTGCGCGGATGCGTACCGTAGTCGCATCTGCGAGCGCCACGCTTGATCGACTAAGGGCGTTAATTCCACCGGGACACCTAACATGTCCGCCATCGACGACGCAAAGGCTTGCTCTCCAGGGTGTAGCGGCGGCGATTCCTCGTCATTCTTTGGTGCTTTGGGATCCTTCGATGGCGAACCAGATTGAATCAGGGTATAGAGTTCAGCGATCGGCATCGGGTTGCGCAGGTAGCGTTTTGCGTAGCGTATCTGCTGTTTTTCATTGGGCAGCGAGGCAATGGCCTTGGCGGCGGTTTCGGGGAGCTGGCCGCGCCGGGTCAGGTTTATCAGGTGGGGACACAGCTTTTCCAGTAGTGCCAGGCGGTTGGCCAGAGTCGGCCTGCCAATGCGCAAGGCGGCTGCCATGTCGGTTACGGTGGGGATACTTTCCGCAAACCGTTGCCGCGCCCTTAACACTGCCTCAGCAAATTCAATGGCTGTCACTGGATAGCCGGCGATTTTTGCTTCCTCGTAGGCATACTGAATGCCATAGAACACAGCATCCGCATCGCTTGCGTCAATGAGGCTGACCTTCGCCCACCGCGTATAGGCGTTTTCTTCGATATGGGCGTTGAGCGTCTCCCAGCCTGTCAGCACTTCTATATCTTTGCCCGACCCTGGGTCTGGCGCTTCCACAACCCGTGCCAGGACGCGGCCCACGGGTTCTTTGCGGCTCAGTGCGGCTTCGTTCAGAGCGCGACGCTGCTCGTCGGTAAAAGGTATCTCCAGAGCAAAGTCCGCCTTGTAAAGACGTCGGCGCTCGACGTCTTCCACATCCACAGACAATTGGCTCTGCAGTATCTGCCGAGCGGCCCGGTTGGTTTGATCCTGGTGTTTCATCGCGCTCCCCTGCGTTCCTCAAGGAACACTACACCAGGAATTTCTCCCCTACCGCCACGACGGGTACTGGAAAGCGCGGCTGGAAGATCTCGGGTAACAGTGCTTAATACCCTCATGCCACGGAGTTTCAGGCTCACTCTTCCATCGAGGTCGCCGTGCTGGTATTGCCCCGGTACACAACCTTCCATTGACAGCAAACCGCCATCATTCGATCTTAAAACCACTTGATCGCTGCCCCTGGCAGCATTGAGTGGCGGTTTATCCGCATTACCCGTTGGGGCCTTGCCCCACGGGAGTAGGCTTCAGCGGATCATTCAACGTGAAGGAGATTGATCCATGTCTATACAGCAGAGGGTTGTTGTCTATGTCCCCACACCGGTTCGCATTGAGGAGATACACGAGCGTCAGCCGATCACCCGCAGCATTGTGCGTGAGGATCAGCGTCTCGGCTTTTTCCCCAAGTATGCCGAAGAGTACTTCCTGCAGTTGGAAGCGATGATTTTCCAGACCATGGACCGGCTGTGCCCCGACTATAACGGTGGCATGTGGACCATGTGGGAGTTGTCCAATGGCGGTTGTTACCTGTCTCCGGCGTTGCCGGACGATCAGGTCCGGATGGTCTGTGAGGACAATTGCTTCGAAGGGAAACTGTCCACCGATGCCGCGGGTATTGTGGTCAGCCTGGTGGCGATCAACCACCTCGCGTGGTCCGTGCCGGATCCTGAGCACTTCAACAAGCTGTTCTACGCCCTGCGGGACTGGGCCATCGAGCACCCGGAAAGCGAGCACATCCTGCGCGCCATCGACTGAAGCCTCTACTGCCCCGGATCCCCGGGGCAGGTTCTTTCCCCTGCCAGATCATCCCCGCAATTTCTCGCACACCTGACCGCGCATGGCCAGGGAGTGTTAAACTGCCGGCCCATGGCCCGCATCCTTCCCTTCACGCGCCCCCGCGGCTGGCGACTCTTGTCTTCCCGCACCCTACTGGCGCTCTTTATTGTCGGTAGCGTGGCGCAGTACCTGGTACAGGGCAACGTGACCTGGGTCACTGCCAGCTTGCGCTGGGCTGACCAGATGGTCAGTCAACAGGTCGGCTCGATCCGTCTACCGAGCAGTACCGATGACCTCGTGCAATCGGTCGAGAACTCATTGGATCAGGCGCTTGCCAGCACGCGCAACGGTCTTTCGGCACTTCAGGCCAATACCACCGCTATCGCGGACACCGCGCTCGATAAGCCCGTTCAGTCCGGCTCGGATTACGACTTGTCGGGCAAAGTGGTCCGTATTGCCGATGGCGATACGCTGATCCTGCTGGATGCGACCAACACCCAGCACAAGATCCGGCTGCACGGGATCGATACGCCTGAGCGTCGCCAGCCTTACGGTAATGCCGCCAGGGAAGCGCTAGAGGCGCTCGTAGCCGGCCAACACATCGGCGTGGTTGTTCAGGACACCGACCGTTATGGTCGCACTGTCGGTACCGTCTACCGCAACGGCATGAACGTCAATCTCAGGCTGGTCGAGAAAGGCTGGGCCTGGTGGTATGAACGCTACGCCCGCAATGACCGCGAATTGGCCCAGGCGCAGCGCGAGGCCCGGGCTGCACGACGCGGCCTGTGGCAGGACAGTCATCCTATCGCCCCCTGGGAATGGCGGCGTTTGCACTGAGCCGGGTCTAGCACACTCCCCGCGCTACAGCGCCCGTTGCACTGAATGTACTGTGCTTCCTGTGAAGCAGTCTGGTATCGGCTCGCCTTACGTTGTAAGAACCCTTCCATTGACAGATTTTCCGATTTCCACGAAGGTTAATGTCACTTAGTCGCTGCTCACAGCAGCATTAAGTAGCGGATTTTCCGCATCTCCCGTTGGGGTATCGTACCCCCCACGGGACGAGGCTCTGGCGGATCTTTAACCAGCAAGGAGATGGATCCATGGCAACTCATATGAACGTGTATGTCGTCGAGGAGTTTGAGGCTGGCGGTGAGCAGCGCAAGAACTACACCCAAGTGGGGAAACTGTTTCGCCACAACAAGGGTGAGGGCTTTAATCTGCTTATCCAGCCTGGAATAGCGGTCAGCGGTGAGCTGGTCGTCTTTCCCCCCAAACCCAAAGACGATAACCCGGACGCCTAGTCCAGAGTCTACGAAGACCGCCTGCGCAAGCCGGTGGTCTTCGTTCTAACAACAACGCCGCAAGGCATCCTCCCAACGGGATTCGTCCCGTTGGGCGCATCTCGGGAGATATTTTCAAGGTGCGAAACAATGGAGACTTTGCAATACGCCTCGAAAGAGGCTGTGATCGAGGCCGCGATTGGCTTTCTGGAGGAGAACGGACGGACCTATGGCGAGGCGCTCACCAGCCCGAGCAGAACCGCGGAGTATTTGCGGTTGCGGATTGGTGCCAGTGAGCGTGAGGTGTTTACGGTGATCTACCTCAATAATCAGCACCAGATCATCGCGACCGAGGACATGTTCCACGGCACGATCGACGGGGCTGCGGTGTACCCGAGGGAAGTGGCCCGCCGCGCGCTGGAGCACAACGCGGCGGCGGCAATTTTCGGGCACAACCATCCCAGTGGGGTGACCGAGCCCAGTGCCGCGGACCGGCGAATCACCGAACGGCTTCAGTCCGGTCTGGGCCTGCTCGATATTCGGGTGCTGGATCACCTCATCGTCACTGAGGGCGCGAGCTATTCCTTCGCAGAGCACGGTCTACTCTGAGATCGCAAACGGCGAATGATGTATAACCTTCAAGGGAATCTAGCCGGATTCCCTTTTTTCCGTCTGCCTCAACCACTCAAGATTCGTCCTGGACGTAGCTGGGAGCCGAAAACGCTAACTGCACACCGCCATCCCATTCGAGGGTAACCAGTGCTCCGCAGTCACTACAAACGGCGGCATCACCTTCGTGCGTGTCGTCTTCATGGTGTACCTCGCCCCGGTGCCCGCACGCTGGACAGCGATAGACGTACAGGACCGACTGATCCTTGTTATCAGATTTCGAACGATTTGCCGCCATACTGCCATCCCGTCTGGTCGCTGTATGTTTTGAGTCTTCACTCTCCCAAGTGGCGCTGATCCCGTCAAGAGTGCATCGAAGTGCGTGACACTTGTCCCTTACTGAAGCGAGTGAGCGAATTGCTACCGCTCTGTTCAGCGCGTACTCCACGCCACACCGACTATGGTGTAAATTGTGCGAAGAATGTCCGGGTGGATTTACTGAGATTCGCCAGTTCGTCGGGTTCAAGCAGGCCGTGATGGTGCAGCATGGCGAGTTGGGTGAGCATCTTCGAGCGTGAGTATCCATCAAAGATCCGCACCAGTTCAGCACCATGATGGAAGAAATCATTCACGGCAAAGTGGTCTTTGGCTGCGAAGTCCTGCTTCGAGTCGCCTCGCGGTTGCGCGTCGTTAAACGACAGTACTGCGAGTGTGTACAGGAAGCCCAGCGCGCCCCATTCGGCAATCGCTGTGGGCTCGCTATCTGCTCCGGCCTCGGCAAAAACAAGATCGGCGCGTACGGCAATGTTCTCGCCGTCCAGGCCGACCTCAGTGTGCGTATCAATCACCCGGAAGGGGACCAGGGCCCCTGTTTCCAGAAGGTAGCGCCAGGCGGGTTACGTGGTGTTATCCATGGCCGTCAGTGCCCGTTATCGTGCTGTATCGCGACAGTGTACTACTGGCGTTCCAGATTGAGTTCATCCCATAGCCAGCTGAAATCATAGCTTGCGTCCGGGCCGCGATCACTGGTGTTTTCGAGGTGTTTGAGCCAGCTGATGACCTCGTTGTGTAACGAGGGGTCTGCTGCGCACTGGCGCGGGCTCAGGCCCTCGAGCATGGGAATGGGCTCGTCCAGTGTCTTGCGGTAGTGGTTGGTCAACTGGGCTGTGATTGCTGCCTGTACCTCGGCGGGGATGTCGGCGGCGGGCATCGGCATATCGCCGCAATCCTCCATCAGCGCCATATTTTCGTGGACGGTCAGGGGCGACCCCACAAGGTCACCGAGCAGCGCGGCCAGTAGCGCGGTGCCCCGTTCAGCCCGGGCGGTCGAGTTGGTGTCCAGTTCCAGGGCGTTATCGTCCAGTGCGATATGCCCCAACACGCTCACGCGCTCGCCAACGTCGATGTCCTGGTGGGGCTCGGGGAACCAGGTCCAGGACAGGGCCTCCGCCTCTCTGTGCAATACTGGCGACGCGTCGAGTGCGCGCAGAACGGCCGTGCGAGAGCCCTGCAGGGGGAATCGCACACTGGTGGGTGCGATGGGCTCGTCATCCATGTTCCGCAGGGTTGGGGACGGCCCCGTGGTCTGTAGATAGACATCCATGGCCCAGATCAGGAAGGCCACCCCGGCGAGTTCCGATTCCTGCGTGTGGCGGATGATGTCGTCGAGATCATCGGGTAGACGCTCGATCTCTCCCTGCTCAACCAGCTGTTGCATCAATTGCCGTGTTTCCGCCGGAATGGCAGAGAGTACCCCATGGATACGGGCAGCCAACTCCGGGGGCAAAGGCAGCATGGCGCCGCTGAATGTGGGGGTTGCCCCCGTGTACAGCACGCGGGCCACCAGCCCATCCCATTGGTGAAGACTCTCGGTCGCTGCTTTCTCTTTGACGCGTATCGTCTCGTCCCGGGTGCCATAGGGGCGAATGTCGGCGTAAGCCCCGGGTTTCACTGCGGTGACTTCCCAGAATCGCAGCTCGGATGCACCGAGGGCCTGCAGGTATCGACGACCCGCAGGGCCTTCCCGCCACCCGCGGTGTGCGAGGTAGGCCTCGATCAGATTGTGCGGTTCGTTATCCCACAGGACGGTGGCATATTCCTCAAAACTGAAGCCAATGACCATGTGGCTGTAGGGGCCCGCGTAGAAGAAATCCTCCAACGCCTCGAAACTCACGTCGAGCTTTTCTGCCAGCGGATTAAGTAAATCCTCCTGGACCTGGTCCCATCGCCCCGCCCACTCATCATGTGGCCCGGTATAGGCCATGAGATGTTTGATGGCCTTGTCGATCTCCCTGCGGGATTTACGTTCACTCATGCGGTGCTGTGCTCAACCGTCATTAGGGGAAAAAGGGATCGCGCATCCAGCCGACAATGATGGCGAGATCTTCACTGTCCAGCGTGCGGACCGCATCGACCAAACCCAGTGGTGCCTGGTCACTGCCGCACCAGACATTGCGGAAAAACGCGGCCATGATCCGCTCACCGTGGGAGAAGACCCCCATGGCCTGCTCCAGGCCGGGTTCATCGAGACAGCGGGCTTCCCAATCCCAGTAGCGGGTCAAGTAGCTGTAGGGTGTTATCAGGTCCCGAAAACGCCGCTGCTCCGGTGATAACTGGAAGTCGCCTCGACTGACCGTCATTGGCAGCATCCCGTTGTGTTGGCCGTAGGCAGTGGCCTTCGCCTGTGGCAGTCGGTACGTTCAACCATCGTAATACGCTTCGCTCCTTGTGCGTGGTGTGTCGCTAGCGTCATCGTTTGCATTATACCGGGTTCAGTTGGATTGTTGCCCGCGCGCACTGTGCATCGGGATCAAAAAAGGCCACCCGGAGGTGGCCAAGGTGCGAGCCGGTATTGATTTAGAAAACGGCGGGTAGCCAGGTCGCCCGCGGATCATCCGCGGCGTAGTCCTCGGCAAAGGCCTGCTGTAGTGACTCGATAACCTCGCCCTTGCGCTTGCCCTGCTGGCTCTCGGCCCAGAAGTCCCCCAGCACCGGCCCGAAAGTGTCGCGTAACTGATCCATCGTCATGCGCTTGAAGTAGTACTCACCGGTCGGCTGCCAGTGTTCCCGAAAACCCGGCGCCAGCTGATCCACCAGCACATCCCGTTCCACGTTGGCTCCCCGTGGCCCATGCTCTAATAGCATTGCTGTGCAGTAAGTCACCAGTTGGTCTTTGTCCCGTTTGGCCAGCGCGCAAAACGCCGCTAAACGGGCCTTCTCGTCGTCCTCGGCTAGCCAGGCGGTATTGAGTGTCTCTCGCGCCAGGCGCAGACGTTCTGCGGCGGGGCTGTCCTCGGTATCGCCCCGCTCCGATGCGCAGGGAACCTCACTGTAGCTGGCGTTGCAGTAAATGCGTCCCTCCCAACTGCGACCGGTCAGGACCTGGATGCACAGGCCGTAGTGCAACAGATCACTCGCCAGTTTGGGATGTTGCAGGAGGGTCAGTTTGGTGATCTGCCGCCGGTGGGCGGCCAGGTCACTCACGAGCGCCTGGGACAGGGGCTTTTCGGTCGTTGTTGTGCCATCACTGCCTTCTCCGGCGCCTGGCTCATCGGAATCAGGTTGGCCGTCCTTCACCGTTTTGGGGATATCCTGCGGTCGCGCCCATCCTTCTATCACCTCCAATTCGCCCCGCCAGTTGAGGGTTACCACCACACCGGCATAGCGGCGCTGCGCCTCGGTGAAGCCGCTGTAGGTCTGTTCTATTTCGTCTTCCAGCTGCCACAGGGCTTCATTGGCGTGATCAATGGCCTCAAACAGCGCGTCCTCGCTGTCAAACCCATCGGGCAATGGCGCGTCGGCATCGAGTGCCTCCAGCTCAGCCACGCACTGCGCCAGTCGCTCGCGTTCGCTGGTCTTGTCAGGGGGACCATCGATCAGCACGGCTGGCAATCGTATCAGGCCAGTGGTCAGGGACTCGCGCTCGAGGCCGTGTACGACCCAGGCCCACTCGCCGCCTTTTTCCAGCTGACGGGCGGCACGACTCAGCTTCTCCAACCCCAGTCGCTCGACCAGTTCTGTGGCCGAGAGATAGACCTTCTCCTGGAACAGGTCGCGCGCCACTGCGCCACCGGCTTGTTCATAGGCGTTGATACCGGCAAAGGCACCGATGCCTTGCCCCACCTCGATGGCTTCACCAATCAGCCAGCGGCGGCTTGCATAGGCCGAACAGTGCTCTCCCAGCGCCTGATAACAGGCCAGCTGCCGCTTGGGATCGTCCACCAGCGCGAAGGCCTGTACGTCCTCCAGCGTTAGTCGGCCTTTGCGGTAATCGTTCATGATGGCCTTGCCCACCCGCCCGAGTTTGAGTAGTTTGCGAACGTGGGCCTCCGAGAGCCCAAAGCGCAGCGCAATGTCGGACTCACTCAATCCCTGCCGCGCCAGTTCGGCAAAAGCCTGCACCTGATCGGCCGGGTGCATAGCCTCCCGCTGGAAGTTTTCGGCCAGCGACAGGGCGGTCACGGCGTCCCCGGCGCCGCGCACCGCACAGGGTACCGGGTGGCCGCCGGGTATCTGCCCTGTCGTTGCCAGACCCTGCAACGCCTTCAAGCGCCGCCCGCCGGCGATGACTGCAAAGTGGTCTCCCTCTGGCACCACCACCAGGTTTTGCAATACCCCCTCAGCCGCAATGCTCGCCTTCAGGGCGTCGTGGGTCTCGCGGTTGGCTTTAGCCACCCGCACGTTGTGCCGACTGGCCACCAGCCGGTCCAGCGTAATCAGTTCAATAGACATAATGGGTTCCTCGCACTTGGATTTGGTTTTTGGGTCGCCCCAACCCCCATCCCTCTGGGGGCGAGAAGCCCCCTACCGTGCGAGGTACGAGCACCCGCAACCGGCTGTGGCGGCGCCAGGCAGGGGGAACCACCCGCCTTGCAGAGAGCGAGCAGCCATCAGGATGCGAACGCGCGAAAGGTGGGGGATGCCTGGTGCAAGCCACAACGGATGCCAGGCTAAAACCTCCCCCAGAGGGATAAAGCAATACGCAGGCGCCTGCGCCCGGCACAGTCGTTGCTTGATAGACCCGCTTCGGCCCAGGGAGCGCAGCGCACAGACCATGGTAGTGCGGGTGAAGTGACGAACCGCGTCAGGGATGCGACAGGTCTGTCTTGCAGGGAAGCCGTGGCCGAGAAAGCGGAATCTCCAGTCCATGCGGGCGTTCAGGGCGCCGCCGAAGTCCCAATGAGGCGCCTGCCGCACACTGACGTGATGACGGCGGTTCAATGGCGCAAAGAGAAACTAGCAGTGGCATCAGGGATAGCTTCGCTCAACCCCGCCCGGCTACTGTTCCGCGGTGTCCCGGATCCAGTGCCCCTGTTCCCAGCGCACCCGCACCCGGGCGCGCTCCCTGAACGCTGCCAGGGGTAGTGAACCGTACTCGCCCAGGGAGGGGCCGTGCACCACCTGAAACTCGACGCGGGTCCGGGATGTACTGGTCGGATTCGTCAGAGCATCGACCCGCAACACCTGCCACTGGAAGCCGGTGAGCCCATTGCTGTAATAGGACCCCGGCAACACGGCTTCATCTGTTGCAGCCCCGTCGCGGGCATGTTCTCCAGCCAGCTCGAACAATTCACATAGATCTTCCGGTGAGACGTCCACAAACAGATCCAGCTTCTGCAACGCCCAGGCCATGTCCTCGTGGGTGACGTGTTGGCCCGCGGGGTCCCGGGTGAGTGTCGCTGCAGTGTGTGCCGGTGGACCGATGTGCGAGAGGTAGGCGGGGTAGCGGCGGTGGCGGAACCAGATGTTAAAGGCGAGCGCGACGACAACCATCAGCAGGGCATTGTAGAGAATGGGGCTGAGCAGATAATCGTAACCCAGCGCCCGGACCTGCTCTCCACCCACCACGGCGGCCAGCGCCGCGGCTCCTCCCGGTGGGTGCAGACAACGCAGGTAGTGCATGACCAACACGGCGCCACCGACGGCGCAGGCTGCGGCCAGGGCGAGGTGAGGAATAAAACGGGCGCAACTGACACCGATCGCAGCGGACACAATATAGCCCAGTAGTACGGGCCAGGGCTGAGACAGCGGACCGTGGGGTATGGCGAACAGCAACACGGTAGATGCGCCGATGGACGTGGCGATGAGGACACCGGCCTCACCCCACAGTTGGGGGGCGAGCAGACAGAGGCTGAGTATCCCGACAAAAGCTCCCACAGCCGAGAGCCACTTTTCCCGGTGGGACGTATTGCGAGGGCCCAGGCCAAGGAAACTGGCCACCTCTGTCTGTAATCTTGTGTGGCGTCTATCCTGCCGATCTGGCTGGGGTGGATTCATGGAGACCGAATGCTTCGACAAAAAAAGCGCCAGTCTAGCGCCCTGATCAAATCAGAAAAAGCGGTTAGTTCCGCTAAGCATAATCGGAAGAACAGGTTTAGCTGTGACCAGGTGACTGATCTCGAGGTGCTGGCATTGATCACCCTTCAGTATGTATGCATCCGAGTGCCGCGACGAATGACGAAGACAAACTACCGCCATTCCAGCGTGAGTTGCTTGTCGAGCCAGATCTGTTCGAGTTTGTAGAATATTTCACTGAGGGCTGCAGGTGGACACGGTATGCCCTGTGCATCCATACAATCGTGAAACTGGAGAGCGCAACGGGTCATCGCTTTATCCTGGCGGACGATCAAGCCACGTAGGCTGGCGTGATAACCGGCAAACTCAATGTCAACATTCACGCTTTCTCCCCGTTCACCGATCGGGTTAAAAGACTCAATGAAGATGCCCGTGAGTGAGATGTCTTCGGCGGTGACCCGCTGCTCGGAGTCTCCGGAAAGGATAGTCACCCGCAGATCGTCCGCTTCTGTGCCTCGAACACTGTTCAGGGGGAGTCGCCAGCTGGATCGTCGGTTGGCGCTCTCATCCAGGTGCTGCTTGAGAAAATCGATGAGGAGTGGAACATCCGAGGTGTCAATATCGGCGGTACTGCCAAGTGTGACTTTGAACTGAATGCCCGTGTCCTTATCGGACACGGCGATGTCGCCGAACTTGATGGTTTCCACAAGGCTCTCCCTTACATCCGGCGGTTACCGAATGACTATTATCATCTCCTCGGCCAATACGCTTGGATTATGGCCGTATCCTGAATACCCGTAATCGGGCGCTACTGAAACAGTGATAGTTCCTTGAACGATGCGCTCGTCGAGGAACTGCGGCCTGTTATAACAGAGAGATTTCTCGGTTGGAAATGTAATTCAGATTGGCGTGAAGATATCGGAAGGCAATCACAAAAATACGGCTCAACTCGGTACTAGCGTACCAATGATCCGTTCAATGGCCCCGAGACCACGGCCCATCAGATAGAGAAATCAATAACCGCAGAGATAGTGATGTGAGGGGTGTTGGCAACGTTCGCGAAACGATCTTGTTGCCTGACCACTCGTCAGGAGATGTAAAAAGTCGTGATGGTGTGTGGGGGAGGGCAGAAGTCACCGGCCACGGATCCGTGGCCGGTGACTGCAATCGACCTTACTCGCCCTGGGTAGGAGCGGTCGCTTTGGGAGCCGCGGTCTTCGGTGCGGCTTTACGTTTCGCGGCCACTTTGCGCTTTGCCGGAGCACGTTTCTTCGCAGCGGCGGGCTTGGTAGCAGGCGCCTTCTGCTTAGCCACTTTTTGCTTCGTCACTTTCTTGGCCGCAGGCTTCTTGGCGGCAACGGTCTTCTTAGCAGTCGGCTTGCGTTTGGCCGGCGCTTTCTTCCTGGCAGCTTTGGTCACTGCACGCTGAGCGCCAGAAATCGCCTTCTCGACGGCCTTGTGCTCGCGCAACAGGTTCTTGGCGGCGGCAATGCCAGCATTGATGTCACGCTTAGCATCGTTGGCGGCTTTCAGGTCGACTTTCAGGGCCGCGAGCTCATCTCGCAATTTGGCGATTTTGGCTTTGTTGGCTGCGGTCGGACGCGCTTTGGCGGCAGCGCGCGCTTTGGTTGCTCGGGTTGTGGCCGCTGCAACCTTCTTGCGCAGCGCAGCGGTTTTCTTCTGTTGGGCCGCCAGCGCTTTGGTGCCTGCTTTAGCATCTGCTTCGATCGCCTTTCCGAGCTTGGCGCGCAGTGCTTCGATCTCTTTTACCAGCGCGTTTGTGGTGTCGCTCATGTGAACTCCATTGTCCATTGATTAAAAACCGCGCAATTATGTCGATTTGAATTCAATTTATCTACCGGTAGCACTGAGGGGTCCTAGGGATTTTGCCTCCAAATATTGCAAAAACCGCCGGAGGCCCCGCCATCCGTGGTCTGCAGGGGGCTATTAGTTTCTAATGCGCTGAGAAATTCGGTATCTTCTTCGACCTTTAGGTCAAAGAATGAGCAGAAACAAGCGGCTATCAATCCTCACTGCTGCCGAGGTCGAGGATCTATACGGCGTCCCATCCTTCAATGAGTCATACCAGCGATTCTACTTTACGCTGAATGACAAAGAACTAGCGGAGATATCGAGAATAAGGCAACGCAAATATCGTTGTGTGGCGATTGCTTTGCTGGGCTACTTCAAATGCAAACCGGTCCTGCTTAACCCAAGGTACAAATCAATGCAGGACGACTTGGCATTCATAGCCCGATTTCACTATAGGGACCTTACCTTCAGGCGTTTTAGCCTGAAACCTGACCAAAAATCCCGTATCTATGCGCGTGTTCTATCGATCGTCGACGTCAGGAACTGGAACGATAAAAGACATCAGCCGCAGCTTGTCGAGCACTTGTGTACCTGTGCTGAAAGCTGGGTGGAGCCCCGAGCACTCTTTGACGCTGCAATCGAATATTTGGCTCGCCAGAAAATCGCAATTCCCGCCTATAGTACGCTGCAGAAGATCGTCAGTCAGGTTATTGGCCAGCACCAGAAACGATTGTATGACCAGATCGACGCCGCTTGCAGCCAAGGTCTATCAACTATGTTGCTCACACTGGTTTCCGGTGAAGGCCAGTTTACATTCCAGCAACTACGCCAGAGCGCCCGCAATTTTACCGGCACCGAGTTGCAAAAAGAAATAGCCGTGTATCACCATATTCAGCCGTGGATGACGGATGTGACGACTGTACTCGAGTCACTTTCTCTCTCTCAGAAAAACCAGCAACACTATGCCGAACGGGTTGACTACTACGGAGCCAAACTTAAACGTCAATCGCTTGCTAACCAGCGCCTGTACTTGCTGTGCTATCTGCAGTCGCGGCACCAGCAGGGCCTGGAACGTATTGCGGAAGGGTTCATACATCACCTCCGGCAAGTGAAACAACGTGCGCATCAAATGGCCCAAGAACGGGTCTATCGGGATTGGCAAAAGGCAGCTCGCAATGTGAGCAAAGCTACTGATATCTTACACCTGTTCGTTGATGACAGCATCGATCCTGATACGTCGTTTCAAGCTGTACAGCAACGGGCGTTCCAGTTTCTCAATGTCAGCGACCTGAACTCAGTCTGCCGATACCTGAGTAATCAGAAACAGTCGGCGGAGGAGGCATTTTGGCAGCACCTGGATACGGAGTCCACATTGCGAGCCGGACTGTTGCGTTCGCTCTTTTGCTGTCTGCGTTTTGACGGTACCGACAAAACGCGGCGGTTAGCCGGGGCCCTGGCCCAAGCTCGGTTGGATTTGGTCGCCGGTAATAGGCTCGGCGATGTCAGCATTGATCAGCGTTTACTACCGAAAGCCACACGGCCATTGCTGTCGAAACCCGATGGCAGTATAGACAAATCCAAGTATGAATGGTTTTTGTATCTGCAGATACCCAACCGCTTAAACGGCCAGTTGACGCTGCCGGAAGTCATTCGATATCGGGCGTTAGAGGATGATCTCGTGAAGCCAGAGATCTGGAAAAACCAGAAGGGGTCCTTGGTGGAGGGCACTCAGCAACCCAATATCAGCGAGGATCCGAAACGTCTGATTCCACGCATGGCGGATGAGCTGACCCTTCGGTTGCACGAAGTCAGCCACTATTTGGAGCGTTCAGATACCAGGGACGTAATTTTGCGACCGAAAGACGGCAAACATCACTGGCGGCTGCCTACAGCCAGCAAGAAGCACCTAGTGAATAACCCGTTCTTCCAGCAAATGAAAGCGGTCAGCATCGCCGATGTATTGCGCGTAGTGGATCGGGATACCGGGTTCATTGACGACTTCCAACATGTGCTGGGCTTGAGCTCGAAAAGCCGTCAGTACGAAGTGGATCTGCTGGCGATACTGATTGCCAATGCCACTAATCAGGGCATCTATGGCATCGCGCAGATTTCTGACTGCACCTATGAA
>Ga0207876_1000226_pt1 | contig 23230 bp, 23 predicted proteins | sample MalvirmetaMSP146_FD_184237 | JGI IMG/M metagenome (GOLD analysis project Ga0207876, IMG submission 184237) | Marine viral communities from the Deep Pacific Ocean - MSP-146 (SPAdes) | ecosystem: Environmental > Aquatic > Marine > Oceanic | place: Pacific Ocean | collected 2011-07-10
ACGTATGATGAGTGATTCCGCAGACCGCAGAATCAAGGACCGCTACCCTGCCATGTGCCTGAAGGTACAACTGCAGGAGCGTGGCTTCTTTGGTCGAGGGAAGAATTCAACCGCTGTCACCTGCCTGGACCTGAATCGCTATGGCATGGCGGTGCTTTGCCCAAGGCCAGTAGAGTCTGGCGCCCGTCTCTATATGGACTTTCATGGCAAGTACATCCGCGAATCCCGTGTCGCCGCCCGGGTGATCAGTTGCCAGCCCTATCAGACCGGTTACCGGGTAAGCATCCAGTTCAGCTACTGTTTCGACAAAAAGGGGTATTCACGAACCGTGGACAATGCCCTTTCCCGCATTGAAGGCCTGTACAACCGCTACGCCAGCTAAGCCTTCCTAGAACAGCCCGGCATCCAGGCTGGCGGCCATGTAGAGCCCCAGTTCCCGGCACTGATCCTCGAATTCGTCCCGATAGTCGCCATGACAGAGCAATGGCTCCTGCACCAGCCGCCAACGCAGGCCCGTGGTGATGGAATCGATAGCGCGATGGGTGCCGGTACCGTCGAGACCGGCGCGGATGTAGAAGGTGAAGGGCAAACCCTGGGTTTTCTCAAGGCAGGGGTAGTAACTGCGGTCAAAAAAATCCTTTAACGCACCACTCATGTAACCAAGGTTTTCAGTGGTACCGAGGATGATGGCATCGCAGGCCAGAACATCTTCCGGGCCTGCTTCCAGCGGAGGGAGCACCGTGACCTCGACATTTTCGATGTCTTCGTGTTTTGCGCCCTGCTCTACGGCTTGCCTTAGTTTAAGGGTATTCGGGGAGGGTGCATGGGCGACAACCAGTAGTTTTTTCTTCGCATCCATACTATCTCCCCGATAACGCAGGAACTAATAACAGAGCTTAGAGAAGCTCACCGTTCGCGTCTGCTGTTGCCTCTTCCTTTGCCGCTTCTTCTTTCTTGGCCGGCTTGGGCATCAGCTTGTCACGCACCGCCGCTTCGATCTCATTGGCGATCTCAAGGTTCTCTTCCAAAAACTTGCAGGCATTGGCCTTGCCCTGGCCGATCTTGTCGCCCTTGTAGGCGTACCAGGCGCCGGACTTGTCCACGAAGCCTTCCTTCACACCCATATCGAGCACTTCGGCCATGTGGTAGATGCCCTTGCCGTACATGATCTGGAACTCGGCCTGCTTGAACGGCGGAGATACCTTGTTCTTGACCACTTTCACTCGGGTTTCGTTGCCCACCACTTCATCGCCGTCTTTAACAGCACCGATGCGGCGAATGTCCAGGCGAACGGATGAGTAGAATTTCAGGGCGTTGCCGCCGGTGGTGGTTTCGGGGCTTAATGTATCCCCTACGAAAACACACCTTTTTGTATGAGAGACATTAACAGCTAAAATAAATCCTTCCAACAATAGTACCGGAGCAGAGGAAATTCACGATAGGACGCCAGAGCAGTCATACCTACCCTAAGGTAGTTGTACCGCCATCAGACTGCGTGACCAAACAACTTGCAGCAGTGTCAACTGTTCGCAAAGTCAGTCCTCATCTAAAATCCTACTGTCATAGCGAGGTTTGAACAACTTGACGATGAGCTTCGGAGAAAAAAACTTTGCCGCCGAAGTTCGGTAATCCCCCCCCTAAAATTCAGCGGAGTCCCTTGCATAGCGAAGCGGAGAGAAAGCCGTCCGGTGGTGGCCCGTGATGAGGACCAAACTGAAATTTCTCATTATGTCTTCGCGCTCTATTTGCAGGGGAACGCATCGTGTAGCGCCAAAGCAACCAGCGTTGCTTCTTCAAAATGATGAAGCCTGGGGTTGTCCTCCACAAATTTCACTACTACCTTCGCCAGTTGCTCATTGTTCACATTCGGTGGGCGGCAGGATGTAAGCTGTTCAACCTCTCCCGAAGCCATATCAGCAGTGACCGTAGAATAATCAGAGACTCCACCGACATAGCCCAAACAAAAACCCATTTCGATCAAAGCCGATATTGGGTTTTTATCCATTTCACTGGGATCAGATGTAAGGATCTCGCATTGTCTCAGAATCTTTTCAACGTCAGCTTGCGCAAAAGCAGGAGCTACGAAGAGCAAGGCCATCAAGAGCTTGAGCAAACTTATTCTCATAACCTGAATTGATCAATATAACACCGGTGGCAGGGGGAGCGATGTGAGGAGTTGGACTTATCCCGGTGCAGTGGACATTCCCGGCCTATGATTAGAGCATAGGACGAATTGCCATGAGCAGCCAACGTTATCCCCCGGAATTCAACGATCGATGCGGCAAGTGCTGGAACGATTGATTAGCGTAGGTCATGGTCGGCGCGACCTCCAACAGTAGCATCGAAGCAAAGAAAAACTCTATTTGGACACCCCCACAGACTCTACTGGCATAAGGTCGTTGTGCTGTTTTTTCGCCGAGTGAAGACATGGGTTGCACAGTCAAAAGGGTGTGCGAAGATAACTCCTATCTCAAGGAACGGGAGACGCTCCGTGCCAGAATGTTCAACACGCAGGAAACAGTGATATGGCAGCCAATATTACGAAACAAGCAGACCAATACTTAGATTCGCTGGCGAAGGCGCTTGAAATTCCACCCTCTCGCTACGAGCAAGCGGAGAGAAGCTACAAATCACTTGGGGAGTGGCTGCACCGGGAAGAGTCTGCGGTCGCGAATTACGATCCAGAGGTGTTCGTGCAGGGATCATTCAAACTGGGCACGGCTATCAAGCCCCTCTCGACCAGCGAGGAATATGATGTCGACTGCGGCTGCTCTCTAAAAGGCCTAACCAAGGCAGACCTATCTCAAGCAGATTTAAAAGAACTGGTTGGAGAAGAGATCAAACTCTACCGAAAGAGTAAAGGGATTTCGAAGGAGGTCCAATCCGGCCAGCGTTGTTGGCGACTGGAATATTCGGACGGCGCTCAATTTCACATGGATATAGTTCCATGCCTCCCGAATGGGACTAGCCAGCGCACCTTGCTTGAAGCGAGAGGTCTTGATACGACATTTGCAGATTCAGCGATTGCAATCACAGACAACGAAGCACCAGGGTATCCGGAAATAACGGATGAATGGCCACGCTCAAACCCAAAAGGATACTCTAAATGGTTTGAATCTCGAATTGGGGATGTGTTTGACCGTCGCCGCAAACAAGTTTTAAACGAAATGCGTGCAAATGACGTCACCGCGAGTATCGAGGATATTCCCACTTACCGGGTTCGCACTCCCCTCCAGTCAGCGATTATGATCCTAAAACGCCATCGTGATATGACGTTTAACGATGACCAAAGAGCCAATCCAAAAGACAAGCCGATCTCGATAATCATTTCTACACTTGCAGCCCACGCCTACAGAGGTGAAGAAACAATCGGTGGCGCATTGATATCAATCCTCAGTCGGATGGCGGATACCATCCAGCATGATGGACAAAGGTACATAATTCGAAACCCCACAGACCCTCTCGAAAATTTCGCCGACAAATGGGAAAAGCACCCAGAACGAGCTAAGGCTTTTGAAACTTGGCTTGAAAAGGCAAGGAAAGATTTTGCGACCGCTGCCGAGTACGCGGAGTACGAAGATATTTCGAGTATTTTAGAGAGCAGTATTGGTCGCGATCTCACCGAGACAGCAAATAACGCAATATTACGAACGACAAAACCCGGACGTGCAAGCCTTCTGCGCTCAGCGACAGCCGCATCAACATCTGCGCCTCCGACTGTATCCTTTGCTGATTCAGATGCCCGAGTACCTAAAAAGCCGGATGGATTCGCATGATTTGGTGGCTTTCTCAAAGCCGCAGACTCGCATATGAGAAGTCATCCATGACTAACCTCGAGGGCGAAAATGAATGGCTGCAAATTTTGAAGTGGTACGCCAATGAAGACCTATCTATGTGCGTAGATTTCCAGGTCAGTCATATGGGCGAAACCTATGCTCTTTTGATGGTCTATCCATCGGTCTTCCCAGACGCGCCACCTATGATTTTCACCCAGGACCTGAGCCAAATATCGCTTCACCAATATGGGCCAGAAGGCGAACTATGCCTTGAGCACCGGCCTGACAATTGGCAACAGTCAATCACCGGCGCAGATATGGTTGCCAGCTGTCATCGCCTTATCTCTGCCGAGCATCCTGAACCGGACCAGACCATTCACGCGCGATCGGCTCACGTAGGTTCGCTGGGCCGCGACTTAAGGTCTAAATCTTTTAGGTTTCTTTTAACGGAAAAAGGGTTAGAGGCACTAAATGGGTTGAGGGTTGGTTCACCTGAGAAGGTAGCATTTAAAGAGCGGATACGAACTGCCTCGGCAACCCTCACAGCCATCTCTTCTATCGACTTTATTGGGGAAAAGGACGCGCCCATTTGGGTCAGTGACCTGATTTTGCCGGAAAGCTTTGGATGCACAGGTTTCGTTGTGCGCGTCCAAGGCATTCGAAAAAATGAAAAATCGGACTGTGATAGCTTACGCGCCTTATTGGAGAAGCTCGGCCTTGGTTGGCTTAATGAAACACTCCTGGCCACAGAGAAGCATACATATCTGTTGTTAGGAGACGGAGAGGAGTGGAACCTACTCTGGTTTAATGGCACAGCAAACGCACGTAAATTGCTTCCATACACCAATGTCCATGTAGCCCAAGAAAATCGGCGAACGCCAGACTGTTTCGACACCTTGGGCGATAAAAGCGTCGGCTTGATAGGGTGTGGATCACTGGGTTCGAAAATAGCGGCCAGCCTCTGTAGATCGGGAGTTGGGCAATTCTTATTGATTGACGAAGACATATTTTTTCCAGGGAACGTAACGCGCAATGAACTTAGCTTGGCAGATGTCGGAACCCATAAGAGTGACGCGCTTAAAGATCGCCTGCTTACACTGAACCCCCAATGCGACGTCAGGGCCCTCAGATTATCTCTGGGTGGCCAGGAAAGCTCTCGGTCCATGTCTGGCACTTTGGAATCCTTGGGAGACTGCGACATCTTGATAGATGCAACGGCGGAGCCGGTCGCATTTAACATCGTCGCTTCAATATCTTTGCGCCATACGAAACCAATGATTTGGGGCGAAGTCTTTGCGGGCGGAATTGGAGGGCTAGTTGCTCGTGCCAGACCTGGAGCTGACCCTACACCATTAGCTTCAAGAAACCAGATTCAAGCTTGGTGCCAAGACCAAAATATCGAGTGGAAACGTCATACAACAGACGGCCGATACAATGGCAGAGATGGGGAGGGACGCCCTCTAATTGCAGACGACGCTGAAGTGTCGATTATCGCGTCTCATGCAGTTCGATTCGCCACCGACATTTTGGCAAGACCTAAAGACAGTATATTCCCAGTGTCCGCCTATCTCGTTGGTTTTTCCTCGGAATGGATCTTTGAGCAACCATTCGAGACGTTTCCAATAGATTTACTGCCTGACGATGCCTGGGGCACAACCCCCGACCCGATAACAGAGGATGAAATGCTTGAGATTGTAAAGGAACATCTGCCGCCAACGGGGCGGCACTGATGAAGCTGCTTCTACCGAGTGATATACGTAAATCAATGCGACGGCACATGCTAAAAGCGCACAAACGGGAAATTGGAGGTATGTTGATGGGAGAAGAGACTGGCGAGGGAGAGTTCAGGCTAGTCGACTTCTCTGTCGACACAGAGCGCGGCTCCATAGGATATTTTATGCGGGACGCGGACCTCCATGAGAAGCATCTACAGGACTTTTTTGCTCGAACGGGTTCAAACTACGGTCGTTACAACTACCTAGGCGAGTGGCATTCTCATCCAAGTTTCAGTGTTCATCCAAGCTTGACCGACATTCAGTCGATGCAAGATCTAGTTGAGGGACCTCGTGGTGTTGGCTTTGCAGTTCTATTGATCTCCAAACTGAAGTGGTTCCGGGGACTCGAGTGTGGTGCCTGGTTATTTGTTGAGAGACACCAGCCCACATCGGTTGAGATTCATAAAGAGAATATAATGAGCATGAAACGAGAGGCTTAGGTCGGTGCAATGAAGAAAAAGACGCGAAAACTAACTGAGCCAACTCGAAGGATCGTGTGGGCGAAATCTGCCGGAAGGTGCCAGTTTCAGAACTGCAATATACCGCTCATCGGTCACCTTGTTGCTGGCAACAGAGGCGCGAACAAGGGTTATGTTGCACACATCATCGCTGATAGTCCTGATGGCCCAAGAGGTGATAAAAAACTATCGGAGGAGCTAGAGAACGATCCTGACAATGTCATGCTCCTTTGTGATCCCTGCCATCGTGAAATCGACAAAGAAAATCCGGACAAATATTCTGCCGAATTACTGCGTGAAATGAAGAGCGAACACGAAGAATGGGTTCAGACAGTCCTCTCAGCTGGCCCGGAGAGTCGCTCACACATCCTCCAATTCAGCGCAACCATAGGGACGAACCGCACAGCAGTTCCAATCGACGAGTGCACAAGAGCCATAATGCCGCATAAAACTCCTGCGGCGGCAACACCAATTGAGATTAAGGTTCGCGGTACACACTTTGCAGACGATGATCCGAGTTATTGGGCACTGGAAATTGCCAATTTGAGGCACCAAATCGAGACCCAACAAATAAAGCATCGAATGGAGAAAGGAGAAATTCGTCATCTATCAGTTTTCGGCCTGGCACCAATACCATTGCTTATAGAGTTTGGGCACCTTCTTTCAGATATCTCCGCAGCAACTGTGTACCAGCTTCACCGCGAACCACCGGGGCAAGGCTGGAAATGGGCTGAAGATGAACCAGCTATGGGTCTGCAAATCAATAAAGGAAGTCCTGGAGCGGCAAAGGTCGCTCTCAAGCTGTCCCTGTCAGCAAAAATAGACGACAGCCGAGTCACTTCTATTCTTGGCGAGGATATATCGATCTGGGAAGTCACCTGCCCTAATCCCCACAACGATGTCATGCGTCGCGAAGAAGACCTCTCATCTTACAGGCGACTAATTCGCCACACACTGGAACAAATCAAGGAGATACATGGACCAGAGACGCAACTTTCGGTATTTCCAGCTATCCCTGTTTCTTGTGCGATTGAGCTTGGGCGAGTTTGGCAACCGAAGGCGCATTTAGCTTTCGATATTTTTGACCAGAGTGGGCCGAACGGCTTCCAATGTAGGCACCGCATTGAAAGCTAAGGCAACAGCCCGCAAACATTTCCGAGTTCAATGCCGTAGATGCGAGCTAAAGGGCCACCTGAAGCCAGCCAACCACAGCGGGGAGATCTGTCTCAATGATCCAGTTTCATCATTGGATCATGGCACAATAGTGAGTTTGGATGGGTAACCCTAAGCTCACCACCCAAAATTCATTCGGGTTCTACCTCGGTTCCGCAACCATGCACCTTTTTCCCGCAAGATCACTCCTCAAAAGAGTTTTTCCCAGCCTTGGCTATTTGAATCAGCTCTGACTGCAAAGCTCTATAATCATTACGGACCTCGTCAATGTCATTTTGCAATCTTTCAATTTGCTCTTTCCGACCAGCCAAATCCGCTTCCATTGAAGCTTTTTCTGCGAGAAGCTCTGAAGAGCGTGACTGCTCTTGCCCTAACCTGGCCTCAAGTTGTTCGACTTTATTGGCCTCAGCACTCAGAGCCTTTTCAAGCTTTTCCCCGATGACTTCTAGGCGTCCAACCTCATGCAGCGCCTCCTCCCTCTCCTGATCTGCGTCTTGGACCGCTTTATCGGCCTCACGCCGATAAGCCTCAACAGACTCATTTGCGAGATTTGTCGCGGTCACCCACATCCGATTGATAGAATCCTGAACAGCTCTACTCAAACTATCCGGCAGTTCAAATGCGGCACTTTCGTCAGCTTTTTTCGATTCTCTCCATTCTTTCATAATCGGAGAAATATGAGACAAAGAGCCCCTCCCAAGCTCTGCACGAACTTGTTCATTCGTCGGCCTGGAATTTCCCTTTGCGAATAAGTCATCTGCCGCGCCGATGATTGCCTCCCGCATTTCTTGACTGACTTTCATAAACTGCGCCTCAAAATGTATGTACTGTATGTATTATAATACATACAGTACCGATAAGCGCAAGTTATGCAGCAAATGAGATGAGCCAGTAGGTTAGTGGAAGAGCTAGAGGCGCTTCTCGATGACTCCGGACACAGGCCTTCGATCTGCGTCGAGTCGTTCAAACAAGACATTCAGTATCCATGCGACATCCATTCGACGATTTACGTGTAAACTCGTCACTCAGCGACAACGTATCTGTAATCAGATCCCCACCGATACACCCGACGGACGACGATCCAATTCGTAAAAATGACAGACTCAATTAGCGGTCGGCGATCTGACGTTGTTGGTAAGCAATATATGGCTGCGACGTCTATTTACCGAAACCAAAGCAGCCGTGGACAAACGCTGTTTCGTTCAGCTGGTTAAAATTTCCATCACGGCATAGAAAGGAGAAGGTCAATTATTCATGGCTATCAGCTTTTATGAAGAAGGCGAGTTATCGTCCGGCTTTCACGGATGGCGTGTTGTTGTCACTATTAGGGGCAAGCGCTACCAAAAGTATTTTTCATTGAAACGTCCGCACACCCGAATTACTCAGGAACTCTGGCATCAGTATCAAGAGACGCGATCTCGATACTATGAGGCCCGTTACATGGCACGCTCTGCGGCCACTCAATATTTGGACTTTATCAACAAGGAACACCCCACGACCCGCCCCCTCCGAGGGGTCGGATTTTGTGGCGTCACGCTTGGTATCGGAACCGGGCGAACCACAGCTCGTGAGGTCTGCTATTTCGCGGTCAATAAACGGGGAGCAGCCACCAAGTTTTATATCGATGAACAATCCTCACTCTCCCAGGCTTGGGAAGGCGCAGTAAAATACTGGGGGAAGGTCCACGAAATCAGACCGAAAGACGTTGCACAAAAGCTGACGCGAGTACCCCATCCCGACCGATTCAAGACACTTCGCAAATACATGAATACTCATGAGGGTCAGGATTTTCCGGCAAGTGTTCTACACCATGTTTATGCAGAACAGCGCGGGCAGTTAGAAACACAGAAAGTCCGGGAAACCACAGAGGGAAGGTTCGACGAAGACGAACTGCTGGATATGTATGCCAATCTGGAGCGCCAGGTCTCTGCTTACCGAAGTTGAATTGATCTAAATCTGATTGCCCACGGAACGGCCCAATGCATCTGGCCTGGACGCTAGAAACCGGATCATCGGCTGTCGCCCTTCCATAACTCCAACAATGCCAACATCACCGATGCGAGCACCCACCATGTATTTTCCAGGGCCTAGCCGATTGAAGGGCTCCAGGATCATAGTTCGCCATGCTTCAATATCCAGCAGCACCGACTTTACCTCAGGTACCAATCTGAGAATGTGTCGGTCTGCAATACCGAGCCACCGAGTGCGCTCAATACCCTTTTCGGTGACGACACCTACTGGGTCCATGGACGCGAACGCTTCGAGTGTGGCATAGACCATATTATGACGACGACGGAACTCCATGCTCAGCATGCTTGCTTTGATAGCGGATTCGATACCCAACTAAACGCAGCGAAGTCGCGCCTCAGAGCGTGGAGCCAACCATGTGCAAGTACTGACATCAGGTCTGTTACCGCCTCATGGAGGCTGACAACCGTGTGTGGCCAGGAAGCCGGATTTGACCAACGTGCAGTATTAATGCTGCGAAAATCAAATTGCGGCCTTGGCACCATGAATCCCGATGAGTATTTGTCAGTATTCATAAATTTGGCCTCACAACGATACTGTATATGCAAACAGTATTTTGTATCGCCAACAGCTCAACGTCAAGGTTCTACGGGACATACTGGACCCAGGGAAAATCTGGGAACGTAATCTCAAAAGCAGGCAGGCAAGCTGAGATTGGATGGGTGCCAGGCCTCTCCCTGGCGCGTCACACCACTGGGCAGGTGTCGCGTTTGCCTGGCATCCCTGCCGACGTTGAGCCCTGATCTTCCTGATCAATCGACTCCCAAATATACTCCCTGTTTATGTCGACCGGTTTAAGCGGAAATCACCGAAAAATTATTAGGATATCTCCTACATAGGGACAGGCTTGACCATACGCTTTACCATGTCGCTGGAACGAAATGCTCTTTGCGTCGAAGGAGAAGTAGGTGAGGCATTTCCAGTATTGGCTACTGACTCTCACTCTGGTCACTGGGTTCGCGCCCCTGGCTGCTGAGACTATCAAAAAAACGTCGTCCGGCATTTGTCATCCGCCCACAAGTTCATACTACGAGCGTACCCAGAACTTTAGCGCTTATGATTCAGTTAAGGCATGCTTGGCGAGTGGTGGTCGTTTGCCCAAAGGACTGGCCGATGAACATTCGATCCAGTCCCCTGAGGTTAACTCTGGGTCTTACGAGCGATCAGCGTTTGGTCACGGCTGGGGCGACACAGATGGCGATTGCCAGAACAGTCGAGCCGAAGCGTTGATCAAAACATCCAGCACAACCGTGCGGTTCGCCTCTGGGAACAGATGTCGAGTTGTTACAGGCCGTTGGATAAGCCCCTTCACCGGAAAGGTAATCCAGAACAGTAACGAAATCGACATTGACCACGTCGTGCCACTGAAGTGGGCCTGGACCTATGGGGCCAAGTATTGGCCCCAGGCCAAAAGAGAAAAATTCGCGAATGATATGGCCAATCTCTGGCCCGTAGAATTAGGCTTTTCGAAAGACCAATATCGAATAGGAAAAGCATTGCTTTTGTAGTCGGATCGGCAAAGTATAAGAAGACCATTCAAATGCCGGTGACGATGTGACTGTTTTCATCGAGAAGCAAGTCGATTATCAATTTAACGGTCACCGTTTTGAGCCCTTCTGGCTTATCCTCAATGAGCGGCGCAAACCACCGCTTCTGCCGCTTATGTTCACTACCTTTCTAGCTCGATTCGGCGCTGTCTTTGAGATCAAAGAATTGTCCGACGGAACGTTGCAAGGGCGCACCGGCAAGCTCTACGAACTGGTCGAGAGAGAGGTCTCTGATGCGACGATGCGAGCCTATATCTACGCGTTGGCTCAGTTTTTGGGCTACCTGGAAGAATGTCGGCTGAGTCATCAGACGGCGGGACTGCATGCCTCTTCGTCCTGTAGTGAGCGATTCGTGAATCATTACCTCAATGAGGTGCTTTCAAACCGTCTTAAATCCTCGCAATCCCTCCAGACCCATCTATCAGCACTCACTGCTTATTATAACTTCCTGCATTACATGGAATTCTCTTCACGCCTGGCGCTGCGCGTTTATCGACGGACCCGGCAGGCCATGGCGGAACGGAACACCAAACAGCATTACATCCAGTACGTTCCGAGACACACGCGTCTCACATTGCTGAATCATTGTGAAAAGCTGGCTGAAAAACTCATGATGAGACTGGGGTTTGAGGTGGGGCTCAGGACTGCGGAGTTGCGGGGTCTGCGCACACCAGCCTTGTGTGTTCTGTTCAAACAGTTGGATGACCGAGCTTACGACCACGTCGAGCAGTTTAGGTACTGGCTGGAGGGTCGCTATGCCAAAAACAGCAAGAGTGGTTGGGTGTATTTTGACAGAGAGTTGCTTTCGGATATGAGACGGTATTTTAGTACCGAACGCCAGTGGGCGATTGACGAAAGCGGAACGGCGGATGAAAGCTTTTTTCTCAGAACAGATCCGCGATTCCTCGGTACGGGCATCAGCGAGTGGCACGCTTCACGACGCTTTCGACAGAGGGCCGATGAGGCTGGTTTGCACTCCAGTCTGAGCTTTCACGATCTCCGCCATACCTTCGCAACGGAACTGTTTCATGAAGAACTCACGGGGCCTGACGGCCGGGAAACACGCTCGGAATCGGCAGCGCTTATTGTTGTTGCCCAGCGACTCCGGCACACCGTCGGGCGAGACGGTCATGCTTCATCGGTCACAACTCGGTACATCCGCATGAGACTCCAAATGTTAGAACTTGAGGGCGGGAGGTGAGTGAAAAGTTGGACGGAGTGGCTGAGCTGGCGCATGCACCGGACGATATGGCTAAAGCATTCGATCAGACGCTGCCGGAACAACCCACATATACATCGATTAAGCCTACTCGAATCACATACAACACCCAGGCTGGTACCACTCAGATCATCGCCTTAACCCGGGAAAACAAATTTCACGAAGCCATTTTCCAAGGGGCCTCTGCCACATTTCAATCAGACTGGTTTCATGGCCTTACAGAGACATCGCGACGAGCTTATTCGGACTCCATACGCCGATTCATCGATTGGGTAAATGAAACGGGTTACGAAAGCACTGATATCAATCGTTACGATTGCCTGAAGTCCTACGAAGCGTATTGCATGAATCAGCAGGGCCAGAAGCGCAGCCCGTTAGAATTCTTAACCGCAGTTATGAACAGGGCCCTGGCTAGCCCCGGCCTGACGGACGAGGATTTCGGCTATCTGAAGACACTACTGAAGGTGTCAAAGCCTTCAAAAGGAGGGGGTGCTAAGCCATATACCCTTACGGACTGGTTCAATCTGCCCTGGCTGCGATCTGTTCTCGGTGAGCAAAAATACCTTCAACTGGAAAGCCCAAGCAGAATGTTTTTGAGCTTTCGGGTGACGATTGCCGAGACACTACTTCATCTACTGGACGTCCGGGCAGAATGGCAGCAACACCCCATCACAACGTTTGAAGAGTCTGCTTGCGGGAAGAACTGGTTTCGTAAATGGAACTACAAGATATTAAGGCGTTTTGGTTCGTTTGATTCCGCAGGGCAGCCGCGAGAGGCATGGACAGAACTGCTGTGGCTGGATTTGGTTCGCCCCTCTGACCGAGGGTCTATTAAAACGCTGTTATCGCAGAGCGGCATTGAAAGCTTGGCCTCTATGCCTCGGGTCTGCGGCCAACGTATTCGATCCTGGGCTCGCTCTCCCACCATTTATCATCCGGATTATCAACACGTTTACTCCCCTCTTGAGGAGCGCCTGATGGCCTGGTTGGTTGCCTGTGAAGCGGTGCAGCCAACCGATATTCCCAAACTGAAAACAACGGATTACGCACACGAATTCAATCAATCCGGTCGCCTGATTGCGATGGAGTGTTGTTACTACAAGGGCCGTGCCAGCTCGACTCGGCAACCAGCGATCCTGATGGCGTCCGACTGCTGGACAAAAGCCCAGTATCGCTACTTAACAGGTTTGCCGGTCTCTAGCCCTGTCTTCCAATTCAACGTTATGTCAGAAAAAGCGATGCCGGACATTAGAGAAGGTTTCGCGCAGAAAGGAGATATCTCTTTCTTGTGGCGAATCTGGCAATTGCCTCGCGTCCAGCGGCTAATTGACGCAGCTTTAAGGCGAGCCGGTGCCAGTTCGATTTTTCTGGACGCCGCGTTGGCGCTGACTCAGGGCAGCGAGCCTGTGGGCATTTTCGCAAAGACATCCGAAAATAATATCGGGGCGTATCGCGAGTCGGTCGCGCGCCCGCTTCCTCAGAACATATTTTCTCTCACGCATGTGAAGACCACTGCCGTCCATGCGGGGTCGGACCGTTACCGTGACGGTGACCTGATCAACCACCACTCGCACACCTCGGCAACCGAAAAGCATGCTTATCTGACCGACGCCAATAAGGATTTCGTCAACCGTGCAGGTCGGGTCACCCGCCTGGTTCTGAACGATCTCCAGAATGTTGTATACCAACCATCCGTCTCCGCAATGGCGGCAGCGGTGAACGATCTCGAGTTGAACACTCGCGTGGTAGAGGCCACCGGTTCAGAGGACGCTCGAGTTCATTCGATCGATCAGTCGATCAAACGGATCCAAAACGACGATGTCATCCTCGTTCCTGACACAGTGGAGCAGGCGCTGCTGTTTATTCATACGATCGCCGAAGCCGAGACTCGGCTACCGCAAATGCTGGCAGTTCGGCCCGATTGGGTCGAGCGCACACTGTTGATCCGCGTTGAATGGATGACGCGCAATCTGGCTCGTATGCGTTCTGCTGCTGAGGCCCAGAAACAATATGCCGACCTTAAGCCCCATCTGCCCAATTTGTTTGATTACCTACTGGAGACTGTGGAATGACCGCAACGACAGCACGTCGGCATCGGAATCTACCGGATCTCAATGAATTGCAGGCACGTCTCAACGCTTTGCCTGGTAACCGGAGTAATCAATTTACGGAGAACGTATGGCAATTCATCAACCTGAGGGGAAAATGTTACACAGTCGACTTTGACACTGTTTTGGCACTGTCTGAGGACTACCCAGACTGGGTGCGGGAACAGGGTATTGATCCCGTCTCGCTCTCCAAAGAGATCTGGCTGTCCCTCGCCGAATCGACGACCGTCAACAGCTACACAAGAAGACTGAAAGGACTGAGGCTATGGATGGTCGCCTTGGCGCGAAGAAACCTGCCCCGCCTCACCCGCGAAAACAGCCGAGAGGTGTTGGCCTTCATGCTAACGAACAATTGGAGAGGGGGACGCCCCTCGCCGCTTAAAGCCGTACGCAGTCAAATAGACATGACGTTTCTCATGCCCCTTCAAGCGCTGAAAGACGCCACTTCGGAGTTGGGCCTTGACTGGATTTCTCGGGATGTGACCGAAGCTCATGTCAGGAAGCAGTTCAAGGAGCTGATCCCTGAACTGACGGATAATAACCTGACCTACCAGGATTGGAAAAAAGGCCAATCCTTTAACCTGCTTACATTGGATCATGGAAGATATTATGTGGAGCACTGTCTCAATTTTTTTGAGGAGCACGCCGCGCTTGCCTGCGCCCTCAGTCAAACATTGCAAGCCTTTGCGACGATTGCCACGGATCTGGGCGTGAGCCAGACATCTGTCAGGGCTCATATCTCACGGGTCCTTGAGGGGCGACCGGTCACCGAGATATGGCCAAGTAGGCCAGCATTGGGGCAGCGGGTGCAGACGGCTGTTGTGGATTACTTCCTGGAAGCTCACCGTCAGGCACGCTTCGAACATCACGTCCTGAAAGAAAATGTGTTAGAGCAGATTGGCGAGGCTTTCGGCCTTATCCCGTCACCAGAGACCGTAGACCGCCTGCGGGTTATCATCTGGAACTGGCTGCGCCGGGAGGATATCGAGGAAACGCAGTACCTTCTGGGGGAATGTCAGAGGCCGGTGCCCTGGCACTTGTTCCTGCAAAATCTCGATGCCATGAAACAACGCTGTGACCAAAGTGGCTCTTTTGTGCCCACGGTGGCATTTTTTAAATCCTTTGGCCTTGAAGGAACGGCCTACGAGGGCGGAAAAAAGACGAAAGGTGGCTACAGTCTGCCTCGCCAATTCATTGAACTGGTCGCGTCAGCTGGCTTAGTCGGTGTGGTGGCGTTGACCGGATGGCGAGCAAGCGAGTTCGGGTTTTCCTATTCTGACATCCAGCGCAACCGAAACATGGACAAGCTGGATCAGTATGCCTTCCCGCATCGCTATCAGGTAGATTGGTACGTCTATAAGACATCCGGGCGAGTCCGACAGTTACGGGAAGTCACTTTCAGTGCTGTTGCTATCGCTGAGCGCCTGGGGCGTATACATGGCTCTGACCATGACCGGCCATGTTTGTATGGAACATTAAATAAAAAAATCCCCTCCCAGTCTGAAGAATCAGTGCTCAGAGCCGTCGGTGGCCTTTGGCCGCACTACGTCCAAAACTATGCCGGTTTTGAACTGATCGATAACTGGGGGTCGTGGCAAAGTTTGGCGCAAGTTGAAGCATCCGGCGATTTGCTGACGATGGACCAGTACCGGGAAAAGGAACGGCTTTTGGTATCGCGCTCCGCCGACGAATGGAACGAACTCACAATAGACGGGAATTTACGAGAGGCGCATCGTCGAACCCGTGAAGAGTGGCCTCGGCTGGCTTTCTTTTTCCAGAAATCTGTCGGCGACAAGAAAGACTGGGTGACCCAATACCGTAACGGTACCCTGCGGCCAGACTGGCGGGCTCTGCTTAACACTCACCTGTCCGACGAAACACGGGATTGGCTTTTCTCACTCAGTGAAGTCGAGTGCCGATCGGGGGAAACATCCAAAACTATCCACAGCGAGGTGCTGGGTGAGGCACTGTATCCAAGCCCCCACGCGTTCCGCCACATGTGGGCAGAGGCGATTTACCGACGGTTTGATGGTGATGCAGGCTGGATGATCCGCAGCCAGTTCAAACACATCAGTCGAACCATGTGGCTGGCTTACATCCGCGATAAAGACAACCGCGCAGGCCACCAACGGGTGAAGATCCGTGTCATTAGTTCGCTTGTCCACAACTACATCAAACATCACGGCGAAGGCTACGCCGGTCAAATGAACAAGTTACTGCGCCGCCTCCTCCGGCAGACGCGCGTCCAGAGCCCGGAGCAACAGACGGAATTGGCCGAGCAACTGGCAAACATAGAGGTTGAAAACATCAAGGCGAATCCCTGGGGGTATTGTTTGCTGATGCGGCGGACCAGGTATAGAGCCAGATGTGCCGAAGAGGGTGAACCGATGCGCCACAATGCGTCCCCTGAGCTGTGTCTGGGGTGCGTCCATAATCTGATGCAGACGACCAATGTCGAGTGGATGCTTTTTCAAATTGCGTCACATGTTGAGGTTCTGAACAACCCGGTCGTCCCGGACATTTTCAAACAGCCTTCGTTCGAGCTGGTGCGCAATGTCACACGTCACGTCCGGACGCTGAACGCCCGCCACGAGGCACTACCTGAGCTTGAATCCGTGTTAACAAGTTACAAGTTGAGGGCTGCGTAATGGTGATGGAGTATCTAAAAAAACGTGCGGAGGCAGGGGCCGGCAAAGGACTCGAAGATCGTCCAGACTGGGTTTCCGACAGAAACGCCAGTGCTGCCGCCTGGCAGTGTGTTGAGGATATGAAACGAGAGAAAGCGCTCTACATTCGGCGTCACCGCACGCCTACGGATTTTCTCGTGAAGAAAAGTTATCAAATCAAAGGCTCCGAAGTCGCCGCAGTGCTCGGCATGAACCGCGCGACGCTCATGAACACGTCGAGCTATTCACCCCATCTCAAACAGTACCTCGATGCAGTAAACGTGGATCTAGACGAAGCCAAGAGCGCGAAACTGAAGCGGGCTGAACGCCCCACAGCCACCGGGATCAGGAAGAGCCGGAAAGACGACCTGGTCGATCTGGTCAAGGAATTGCGGATGAAGAACGAAGCGTTGAGGACATTGGCAGCAGAACCGTTGGACGAAATCTTCGAAGGTTTACCTCTGCCGATAAAAAAGAAGTTGGGGATCGCCTGATGACGAATGGACAGCAAAAATCGAAGCAGGTCACCACCCGAACACCGCAAGTCCGTACGTCAGCATACCGACCATTACGTTATCGATAATTTGCACCCAGACGAACTTTTCGAGTGGGAGCCAGACAATCTACTCGGAAGATCTGAAATCGCGTTCAAAGCAAGTGGTACCCTGTGTATCTATTGGTCTCGTTGACCGGGTCGTCGGCACTAGCTCCACGATTCTATTAACTTCTGAATGCTAAGGTCACTGGGAGCGCGGGTGGGGCGGCACCCTTGCCATCTCTATTGCCAGATTAACGTCTGTACCTTGGTACGGGGCCGAGTGGACACAGGGCTAACCGAGATCAACACCGGCCCGAAGCCAAATATTACTGGGCAGATTGCTCGTCCCTCTGGGTTATATGCCCCCTGATCCCTTCATGCAATGACCCAATCAGCGGGCAGGTAATATTGCCTTGTTGGGCGTGGCATCGGTCAACCATTTCGCCCAGAACCAACTCGACTTTCTTCAGCCTGTCGATCTTTTCGCGCACGTCCCGCAACTTATGCTCGGCCAGAACACTGGCTTCCTGGCAGTGGGTGCCGTCTTCGAGCCGGAGCAGGTCGCTGATCTCATCGAGACTGAAGCCTAACTGCTGCGAAGTTTTCACAAAGCTCAACCTGCTGATATCGCTGGGAGCGTAGCGTCGAATACCCCCGAGAGGACGCTGGGGCTCCGGTATCAACCCACGTCGCTGGTAGTAGCGGATGGTCTCAACTGAGACGTTCGCCGCCTTAGCCAGCCCCCCGATGGTCAATGAGTTCATTTCATCCGACATTTGCCTTGACTCCGTAGTTGACTACGGCTTTAAGCTTAGCTTATCGAACAAGGCCATAAAAGGTGCAATCACAATGTCAGAGTTGAAATCAGAGTCCAAATCCGGTCGCGGGTCATTAATCGCAGGCGGGGTCGCAGCAGTGCTCGCATCGGCCTGCTGTCTTGGCCCCCTGGTCCTGATCGCCCTTGGTGTTTCCGGTGCCTGGATCGGCAACCTTGCCGCTCTGGAGCCTTACCGGCCGTGGTTTATTGGTGCTGCTCTGTTGGCGATGGTCTTTGCCTGGCGTCGGATATACCGGCCCGCGCAGGACTGCGAACCGGGCGAAGTCTGCGCGGTACCGCAAGTGCGCACTGCTTACAAGATCACCTTCTGGATCGTCGCGCTGCTGATACTGACCGCGCTGGCGTTCCCTTTCGTCTTACCGCTGTTTTACTGAAACCTGATCCAACCTATTTACTGAGAGGCACCACACCATGAAAAAGTCCCTAATCACCGCCGTACTGTTTACGCTGTTCAGCCTGCCTACCCTGGCGGCACAACAAACGGTGACCTTGTCCGTTCCAGGCATGACCTGTGCGGCCTGCCCGATTACCGTCAAAGCCGCCCTGAAGCGGGTCGACGGCGTAAGTGCTGTGGATGTCCGATATGAGGAACGGGATGCGACGGTGACCTTTGACGATGAGAAAACCTCCGTTGAGGCGCTGACTCAGGCCACCACCAATGCGGGTTATCCGTCCACCCTGAAATAAACCGGGACGACCAAGGAGTAACCATGAAAGATCCCAAGACGCTGTTGCGAGCGAGTGCTATTGGCACTGTCGTGGTCGCGCTGTGCTGCTTCACGCCGATTCTGGTGGTTTTACTCGGATCCGTTGGTCTGGCAGCGCTGACCGGCTACCTGGATTACGTGCTGTTGCCGGCGCTCGCCATTTTTATCGGCCTGACCTGCTACGCCGTATGGCGTAAAAAGAAATACGACGCCTGCTGCGATAGCCCATCTACCAAGGAGTCACATGAATGAGTAACGACAACCTGCATATTGCCGTGATTGGCAGTGGCGGCGCTGCCATGGCCGCCGCCCTGAAGTCAACGGAACGCGGAGCACGGGTCACCCTGATCGAGCGCGGCACCCTCGGTGGCACCTGCGTCAATATCGGCTGTGTGCCCTCGAAAATCATGATCCGGGCTGCAAACGTGGCTCATATGCGCCGCACCAGTCCGTTCGACGAGGGTATCGAGGCAAGCGAGCCGTCCATTGACCGGCCCCGGTTGCTGGCCCAGCAACAGGCCCGGGTCGATGAGCTTCGTCGCGACAAGTATGAGGGCATTCTCGAAGACAATTCGGCGATTACTGTCGTGCGGGGTGAGGCCCGTTTTACCGACGCCAATACGCTGACAGTGACGCGAGCCGACGGTACGGAGCGCGAGGTACGCTTTGACAGAGCGTTCATTGGTACCGGTGCGCGGCCTACCATCCCACCGGTTCCGGGCCTGTCCGATACGCCGTACTGGACGTCCACCACGGCACTGGCCAGCGACACCATTCCGGACCGGCTGATTGTCATCGGGGCGTCTGTCGTGGCAGTGGAACTGGCACAGGCGTTTGCCCGACTGGGCAGCGAGGTGACCATTCTGGCACGCAGCCGGCTATTTTCCCGGGAGGACCCGGCCGTGGGCGAGGCCATTGAAACTGCGTTCAAAACCGAGGGTATCAAGGTTCTGAATGACACCCAGGCGAGCCAGATCAGTTATACCAACGAGGAATTCGTGCTCGACACGAACGCAGGGGAACTGCGCTCCGATCGGCTGCTGGTGGCCGTGGGACGCACACCGAACACAGACAGGCTGAATCTGGAAGCGGTCGGTGTCGAGACGGATCGCGGGTCCATTGTCGTCGATGAGCAACTCCAGACCCGGGTGCCGGGCATTTACGCTTCCGGCGACTGTACCAATCAGCCCCAGTTCGTCTATGTGGCGGCCGCAGGTGGTAGCCGGGCCGCGATCAATATGACCGACGGCGATGCCCGCCTGGATCTCAGTGCCATGCCGGAGGTGGTCTTTACCGAGCCGCAGATCGCGACTGTCGGTTTGTCCGAGGCCGACGCCGAGGCAAGAGGCTACGTCACCGACAGCCGTACCCTGACCCTCGACAACGTGCCACGGGCTTTGGTCAACTTTGATACCGGAGGCTTCATTAAAATGGTCGCGGAACGTGAAAGCGGGCGGTTACTGGGTGTGCAGTCCGTGGCGGGTGAGGCCGGCGAACTGATCCAGACCGCCGTGATGGCCATACGCGCGGGCATGACCGTCAACGAGATTGCCGATGAGCTGTTCCCGTACCTGACGATGGTTGAGGGTCTGAAGCTGTGCGCTCAAACCTTTACCAAGGATGTCAAACAATTATCCTGCTGCGCGGGATAAGGCAAGGCCCCATGAATGATGTGCGTGAAATCGTAAATCGGCTGGGCCTGACCGGAGAAGCGGAGGCCACGCTTCATGTGGCGCTATTGCGTGAGCTGGTCCAGGGTCGTCCGGTCACTCTTGAGCGGCTTGCAGCGTCGCTCAACTGGACGACGGACCAGGTGGTGCAGGTGCTGGAACAGCTGCCTTGCGGAACCGTCGAGTATGACGGTCAGGGACGGCTGGTCGGCTCAGGCATCACCCTGCGTGAAACGCCGCATGCGTTTGTGGTAAACGATCAGCCGCTCTACACCTGGTGTGCACTCGACGCCTTGATGTTTCCGGCTGTCATTGGCGAACCCGCACAGGTTCGGTCGCGTTGTCCCCACACCCACAAGCCGGTCACCTTGACGGTCACGCCACAGGAAGTGCTTTCGCTCCAGCCAGAGGACGCGGTTCTCTCGCTGGTTTCCGTGGCCACGGACGGCGACATTCGCAGTGCCTTCTGTTGCGATGTCCACTTTTTTGCTTCTCGATCTGCCGGGGAAGCGTGGTCCGGGGACAAACCGCACGCAAGCATTGTGACTGTTCAGGAAGGTTTCGAACTGGGTCAGGCCATTGCCCGGCAATTGCTCGACAAAGCGGAGAGTGACTGACATGACGGTGAATACTCTAAGAGCAGAACCTGACGTTGAACGCGGACCGGAAACACAAAGCCAAGGGTATGTCATTTCCCAGGCGGCCCGTTGCTGTGGTCTGTCGGTGCCGCAAATTCGGACGTACCTGGATATGCGACTGGTGCAGGCCTGCGGAAAAACCTCGGGGGGCTTTCGCTTGTTTGATTACCGCTGTCTGGAACGGCTGAAGTTCATTGGGGCTTGTCGTGAGGCAGGCCTGGGGCTCCCGGAAATCGCCGAGTTTGTTCATGCGCTCGACAACGGGGATGAGCAGCAGTGCCGCACAGCCAAGCGGCAAATACAGGATACTCTTGCCGTTAAGAGGGCGGCGCTGAATCGCTGTACCCAAGTGTTGACAAAGGCAGAGCGTGGAGCCGGGTTAAGCGATTCAATTTCGCCATAAGTGAACGCCTACACCGGAGCGGTGTCCAGAGAAAAGACACGGCTGTCTACACCTTACTTTCCCTATCGAGATATTGAGGTAACCATGAGCAGTAATACCCATCACTTACTCGAAGATGCCCAATCCCGAATGGCTGACATTTACGAGTGGCTGGAGGTGGCTGACGATAGTCGCCACCGCCTGGGGCAACCTAAACGCATCCATCAGGCCAGTTCGTCGGTGCGCATGGATGATGGCTCGCTGCGAGTTTTTCCTGCCTGGCGCGTGCAGTACGACGATACCCGTGGCCCCACCAAGGGCGGCATTCGCTTCCACCCCGATGTCACCGAGGATGAGGTCGCGACACTGAGTTTCTGGATGACGTTGAAGTGCGCTGCGGTCGACCTGCCGTTTGGTGGTGCCAAAGGGGGTATCTGTGTCGATCCGAAGACCCTCTCCCGCCTGGAGCTGGAGCGATTGTCCCGCAGCTATATCCGTGCCTTTCACGATGTGATCGGCCCTGAACGCGATATTCCGGCCCCCGACGTCAACACTAACGCCATAATCATGGGCTGGATGGTGGATGAATACGCCCAGATCGAACGTCGGCACGTGCCCGGCGTCATTACTGGTAAGCCCCTGGGACTAGGGGGCTCCATTGGTCGTGAGGAAGCCACTGGTGCAGGTGCGTTGCAGGTGTTGGACTTGTGGGTAAAACGGCAGCACCAGAAACCGGAAGATCTGACAGTGGCTGTCCAGGGGTTCGGTAACGCCGGCCAGCATTTTGCGCGCCTGGCGCACGATGTCGGTTATAATATTGTCGCATTGTCTGACTCCCAGGGTGGCATCTACAGTGATGAGGGGTTGGATCCTTCGCCCATCCTGCGTCACAAAAACCGTACCCGCGAACTCAAGGGCATGGTCTATTGCGACGATTCCGTGTGTGACCTCGCGGACACGCAGTCCCTTAGCGGCGACGAATTGCTGGAACTGGACGTCGATGTTCTGGTGTTGGCCGCACTGGAAAACCAGATAACGGACGCCAACGCAGATCGGGTCCGGGCCAGGATGATCGTGGAGATCGCTAACGGCCCCGTCAGCAGCGACGGTGACCGCGTCCTGAAGGATCGTAATATCCCGGTGATCCCGGACATCATCGCCAACGCCGGCGGCGTGATAGTCAGCCATCTGGAATGGGTTCAGAACCGGATGGGCGATTACTGGTCAGGCGAAGCCGTGGAAAAGCAACTCAGGCAGCGTCTTGAGCGTGAAGCGAATGCCTGTTTCAACCTGGCGGAGGAGAAAGCCATACCCTTGCGCACAGCCGCCTATATCCAGGGTGTCGGGCGGATTGTGGATGCCATGGCTCAACAGGGCACTCAAGGCTATTTCAATGACCAACTTGGGTGAGGTGAAAAGCGACGGTGGCGGTCATCCCCTTACTGCTGGGGTGCCCACTTCATGTCTGAACTGAACTCTTCTCTCTCTGGCATTGTCCTGTCTACGCTCACAGCCGTTATGCCAACCCTAGATTTGTCTCGTGGAGCGCACGAACAAATGTTGCGGGCTGAGTTGAAACTAAGAATCAATGATGGTCGAAATAACGTTGCAAAAAAATGTTGCTGTAAAAAAGCTGAGCAGTGCATGGATTTCAGAGGTTCGAGAAAAATTAACAACAAAAATCAGTTATGCCTACTTCGTATAAGC
>Ga0207876_1000228_pt1 | contig 22749 bp, 18 predicted proteins | sample MalvirmetaMSP146_FD_184237 | JGI IMG/M metagenome (GOLD analysis project Ga0207876, IMG submission 184237) | Marine viral communities from the Deep Pacific Ocean - MSP-146 (SPAdes) | ecosystem: Environmental > Aquatic > Marine > Oceanic | place: Pacific Ocean | collected 2011-07-10
CGCATAGCCGGAGGCTACGCTACGCAGCCCCTTGCTTCACCTGCCCACGCGGGCAACAACCATGCCGAGACTCTAATCGCAACTGGATGAAAGTTGGGGGTCACGTCACGAACAGTCGAATGGATAGTGCGCCTGGTATGCATTTGATCGCGGACATTTAAAGCCGACCGGGGCAGGTGATGCCGCTATTGAGGAAATAGCCGTGCGACTTTGTATTTATACCGAAGTCCTGCTGCATTTGATGTCAGCTTTGCGCCCCAATCCCGGATGTTTCGGGCCATATTATTTTCTCTTGAAAGCGGACCTTCCCTGCGGCCATCGCGGCTCAAGAGAACCACGATGACCTACTCGCAATTTTTTCTGCTGCGCAGAATCGAGCGTCATGGATCTTAGGCGCTCGGGTTGATCCCAAGCGACCGCTAGCTACTGACCAACATCCTTTCACAAACCTCGTTACCGTTTTTGGTACGTCTCTTGATGCTTTACTGGCCTGCCTCCAGTTAATTCGCCATAGTGTCGGAGTACTGCGTTCGAAGGTTGATGCAGCTACAATTTACCGACTAACTCGCGGCGCGGATTGAGGATCAAGAATGCAATCCATTGCTGTTATCGGCCTTCGTGGGATGCGTAATGTGGTCGGCGGGATCGAAACGCATTGTCGCAACTTGTATCCTGCGCTGGCGGCGACGCGGCCCGATTGGACGATTCGCGTGTACGAACGCGCAGCTTATCATGATCGCCTGGTGACCTATCCGGATAACCTTTCGGTCAAGAGTCTCTGGGCTCCAAAGATGAACGCGGCTGAAGCCTTCTTTCACACGCTGTTCGCGCTCCTTCATGCACACTTTACGCTACGCCCGGATATCGTTCACATTCATTCAATCGGACCAGGAATCTGGACTCCGCTGGCGAGATGGCTGGGTTCGAAAGTGGTCGTCACGATCCATGCCCGCGACTACGACCGACCGAAGTGGGGCTGGATCATCGCCACGGGCCTGAGGATCGGCGAATACCTCAGTTGCCGCTTTGCCAACCGCATCGTATGCGTCAGCCAAGCGAGCTTCGACGATATTACGGCGCGCTATCCTCGATTTGCCGATCGCACCTATATTATCATTCACGGCCTGGAGGCGCAGCCGTTCCTGAATGAGGGGGACCGGGACGAGATCCTTGCGGAACTGGGTATCGAAACTGGGCGCTATATTCTTGCCGTTGGTCGAATAGACAAGACCAAGAGATTTCAGGACCTTGTCGACGCCCGCCGGAAACTGCAGCGCGATTCCCTGCCGCTCGTCCTCGTAGGCAATATGGTTGGCGATAGCACGCACGCGAGCGGCATTCGCAGCTTGCACCAGGACGGGGTCGTTCTGGCAGGCGCCCGCTATGGGAAGGCGCTGGGCCACCTCTACCGCAACGCCGCGCTCTTCATGCACCCTTCGCAAATGGAAGGATTTGCGCTGGTTGTGCTCGAAGCGCTGAGCGCGGGCGTCCCGATGGCCCTTTCCGACCTGCCCCAGCACCGCGAGTTCGGCCTGCCCGATCTTTGCTATTTCCCGGTGGGCGATGTTGCAGAGATCGCCCGCATCATGGCACAGCCGGATTATGAGGAGTTCCGCCCTCATCTGGACGAGGCATGGCTCTCACGCTTCAATCTGGGGGGTATGATTGACAATTACGTAGCACTTTTCGAAGAGCTTGGTGCCATGCCCTGAGTATGGGCCAGGACGTTCAGCCTGTTTTTCCGAGATATTCGCCGAAAACGCTCCAATATTGCGCAACGACCTCTTCCTGCGGGAACTCGCCGATGCGCCTGCGGCCATCCTGGGCCAGCTTCGTGGCAAGCTCCATATCGTTAGCAAGCATGCCCATGGCCAGCGACATGGCGCGCCGGTCGCCCATCGGAACGATCAAGCCTGCACGCGCCTTGACGACCGTACCCGGCGCCCCTGCATTTCCCTGCAACAATTCGGCAGGTCCAGATGGGCAATCGGTCGCAACGACCGGCAGCGACAGCGCCATCGCTTCCGCAATGGCGTTGGGAAACCCCTCGTTGCGGGAAGCGGAAACCAGGAACTGCCCCTGTGCCATGACCGGAAATGGATTAGCGAGATAACCTGGCAGATGGACAATCCCCTCCAGCCCGGATCGGTGAATTTGTACTGTCAGCGCATCGCGCTCCGGCCCATCGCCCAGAATGACCAGCTGCAATCCCTTCAGTTGAGGCCGGGCATCGGCAAAGGCCTCGATCAGTCCGGCAAAGTTCTTAGCAGCCACCAAACGCCCCACTGCGACAATATAGGATGATGGCAGGTCGACCGCCGGTTTCGCCCTTGCCGCTTCTGCAATTGATAGCGGGTCATACGGATTAGGAACAATCGCGATCCGCTCCCGTGGTACCGAAAAGCGAACAGTCAAATCCTCGGCGACACCTTGCGACACAGCCAGAACACGATCCGCACGGCGATAGGCGAGCCTGATTGCGATCCCGAGGGCGGATGCCGTCATCGATCGATAGCGTCCCGCCAGATGCGAACTGGTATGCATCCTTTCGCAAATCGCGACCGGCACCGCGCCTCCTCGCCAACGCCAGCTGGCCGCCGCCAGATTTGCGCGGATTAGAAACGAAACAACAAGATCGGGCGCGATCTCGTCCAGCAGGCGGTGCAATTGGCGCGTGCTGCGCAGCAGACCGCCGCGCCCGTCGAGCACGTGAACCTTGTCGACCTCGGCCATGGACCGCATTTGCGGTTCGTCGTCGAGCAAAACCAGATGAACTTCAAACTCATCGGCCCAGTCCAGCCGGTTGCGCAAGACGATGTCCAGCACGCGCTCCGCACCGCCGCTGCCAATCGAGTTGATAACGAATGCCAACCGACGCGCCACGAGGTTCAACCCTCACTGCAAGATTGCGTCAACGCCGAACTCAAAGCGATATCCTCCATCAGGGCGCAGACGCCTTGTTCGCGCGACCGCTCAGCTTCCTGCGCAACCGGCTCCACAAGGCCGTTATCATCATTGCGGGGGCCATGCTGGCCAGCGCCGCGCCACGCCGGACCGATTGCCGGTGGCTGCCGCCCTGAAGCTGGCCGATCCAGACGCCGATATAGAAGTCGCGCGCCCAGTTCTTTCCCGCTTCGAGGTCTGCCAGCAGGCCGGCCGCGCCAGCATCGTCACGGCGGGCTTCGAAGACCCGCTCTGACCAGCGCAGCATCATGACCGGATCGTGCGACATATTGCCCCCATGGTGCCAGTACTCTGCCAGTACGTCGGGCCGGCAGACGACCTTGTATCGCGCGGCCAGCCGCAGGTAGAGGTCGTGATCCTCGCAGGCCCCTAACGCAGGATCGAAACCGCCAACGGCATCGAGACATTCGCGTCGATAGGTCACTGTGCCATGCATGCCGACCGGGTTGAAACGCAGGAAAGCTGGAAAAGCGTCCTCCGGTACGGGGTGATAATTTGCCTGTCGCCGCAGCTTGCCCGGATAGACCAGTTCATAGCCCCCATAGGCAAATGCCGCGCTGGGAGATTTGCCAAGGCTCTCAAGCGAAAGCGCTATCGCATCGGGTTTCAGCCTGTCGTCGGCATCGAGAAACATGAGCAGCGCTGAATGCGTCTCCTCGATCCCCTTGTTACGCGCTGCGGCGAGACCGGCATTGGACTGCCTTACGATACGGACGTCCGGATAAGTTGCGACCACTGCATCTGCATTGTCGTGCGAGCCGTCGTCGATCACGACAATCTCATCAGCGGGACGCGTCTGCGCAAGCACGCTTTCAATGGCTGCGCCCAAGAAATGGGCGTGATTGAACGTCGGAATGATGACGGCGACACAGTCCGACACTTCACTTGTCACTTGTCTCGCCCCGACAGACTCCATGCCGCTTTCCATGCCTGAAGGTCATTGCCGGTTGCAATGCCGTAGCTCCGGCGGCTGCGGAATTTACCACCTTTGCATGTTGGTAGGCCGACAAAGTGTCCGAAATAGCTGCGGAGTCCTACCCGCGCGCCGATTGCATTCTGCCGGCCATTCGGGAAAATCGCCAGAAAGCCAGTCCAGAGATCACTCAAACAAGTTGTAACCGTCTGATGTTGCATGGCACTGAGGGATTGAACGGAGCGCCATTCCCAGATGAACAAGTCGATCATTCGATGGGTCGCACTGGCATGTCGCCAGTATCCCATGCAATCCCTGCTCCTGGTTGTGATCAGCATTCTTTCGTCGGTGGCGGACGGACTGAGCATCACCTTGCTTATCCCCCTACTCACTACGATTTTCGAGGATCAGGGATTTGTTGCCGATGATGCCAGCGGCCCGATTGGCATGCTCAATCGTCTTTCCCTGTTGGCCGGCCCCGATAACCGGCTGTTCCTGATCGCCGGCCTGATCGTGGGGTTGGTGACGGTACGGTCCGTGCTGATGTTCTGCGACCAATACATCGTCGCATGGATCAGTGGAAAAATCAGCCACCATATCCGGTCGAGAATCTTTGCCAACCTCCTTGGTTCCGACTTTCAGTTCATCAGCACCAATGACAATGGCAAGTTGCTCAACACACTGGACGGAGAGGCGTGGAACGCGACTGACGCAATCACCAGCGTCTTCGGCTTGTTCGCCAATCTTTGCATGGTGCTGTCGTTCACTGCGATCCTGCTTTTCCTGTCGTGGAAGCTGACCTTGTTGGTCGCGGTATTGGTGATCACCATTTCGATTCTGCGCCGCCTCTTCGACGCGCGCATGCGTCGCATGGGTCATCAGATGATCGAGGCAAGCGAGGATCTTTACAATCGTTCGACCGAATTGTTCGACAGCATGCGTATGATCCGCGCCTTCGGGCGGGAGAACGATGCACAGCGCGCCTATGACAGAGCATCGAGCAGGCTGTTTGGCCTTTCTCTGCGCGTGGGCAATCTGGCCAATCTGGCATCGGGACTGCAAGAGGTGCTCTATGCGATCATCTTCGCGGGCATTATCTTCGCGGGTATCGGCATCGGCGAAAGCGGGGCGGCCCTGATTACATTCCTTGCATTGCTGCATCGGGTACAGCCGCATGTGAAACAATTCGACGAGACTCGCACGCATCTCCAGGCGCTCGCTGCCTCGGTAGAAGCGGTGACTAATTTGCTGGAACTTCCCCAATGGTCAAGCCGGAGCCGAGGTGGCAGGCAATTGCCCGCGCTACGGCAAGGCGTTCGTTTCGACTGTGTGTCCTTTTCCTACTCGGGTAAATCGAATGAGCAGCGCTATGCGCTTGACGCGCTCACTCTCGAGATTCCTTTTGGTCAGACAACGGCCATTGTCGGCTCATCGGGTGCGGGAAAATCGACGCTGACCAATTTGCTGTTCCGCTTTCACGATCCAGATCAGGGTCGAGTTACCGTCGACGGGGTTTCGCTTGACGAACTCGACCTTGACTGGTGGCGTTCCAGATTGTCGATCGCAGGTCAGGACACAGACCTGATTTCGGGAAGCCTGCGCGATAATATCGCCTATGGCAAACCGGATGCCAGCGATGCCGCCATCGAACAGGCCACGCGCGCTGCCGAGATTTATGATTTCGTCGCCTCGCTACCCTACGGTCTCGATACGCAGATCGGCACACGCGGAGTCCTACTGTCGGGCGGCCAACGCCAGCGGATCCAACTCGCCCGCGCGTTGTTGCGCGACGATGGCATCCTCATCCTCGACGAAGCAACCAATGCGCTCGACGCCATGACCGAACATGAGATTCTCAAGGTCATTGAAGACCTCCACGGCAAGCGGACGATTGTGCTCATCTCTCACCGGCTCAGCACAACAATGCGGGCCGACCGGGTGGTCGTGCTCGGTAATGGTAAAGTCGTCGAGGAAGGCTCCCCAGACAAACTGATACAGGCGGGGGGTCTTTTCGCCAGTATGGTCAAAATGCAGGAGTTCAGCCGTCCGGTGGATATTGAGGGCGGCCAGGAGCGTGCCTAGAAATCGTCCTTCGCGCTGACCGCTTGCTTCCGGGCGCGTCGGTCACGTCGCCAATCACGCATCCGGTCCAACGCTGATTGCGCCCGCCGCGCAACCCAGGCGGGTAGGGCGCGCTGCAAGAATCGCTTACCGCTCTGTTCGAGCCTCTTTGCAAAGCGCGCAGCACGGATAATGATGGGCCAGCGATAGGGCCTAGTCTGACTGCGAATCTCGCGGTCTATGACGGGGTCGGCAATGCCGTTCGCTTTGCAATATGCCCGCAGCCATTCCAGATAAGTAAATCGGGCCGGATGGAAGTCCTCGGCGTGATACTCGCCCGTTTCAGCGCTGCGAAAGCAGCAGGATTCAGAATGCTGACGATATTTGTCTAGCACATCGTCGATGATAACCACTGGGTAGGCCAGCGTCATTTTCGATAGAAAAACCTGGTCTTCGTAAAGTCCGCGGAAATCAGGTTCGAAACCGCCAATATCATCATAGGCATCGCGGCGGATCAGCAGGCTGCAAATTCCAGGAAGGCAGCCCCCTTTGGTGGTCAGGAAACGCCGCATCGCAAATGGCGGCGGAATCAGGCGATCAACTGGCAAGTCAAGATGGCCGACGAAATCATCTTGACCTTCTACCGGCGGAACAACGCCGCGCTCTTCAGCCCAGCTGTACCAGTAGAGCGTTGGCCCGTAAATCATGCCCGCTTCGGGGAAACAGCCTGCAACCTTGAGGAAATGGTCCAGCCGGTCGGGATGCCATATATCGTCGGCGTCAAGAAACGACAGGAAACTGCCCTGTCCCGCCAGCACACCCGCGTTGCGCGACGCGCTCATCCCGCGGTTCTCGTGACCGGGATGGTCCATATACAGAATTTGGTCGGGATAACGCCGGGCATAGTGCTGTGCGATGGTGGTCGCACCATCGGTTGTCCCGTCGTCGACCAGGATCAATTCCCAGTTCCGGTAGGTTTGCGCAAGAATACTGTCGATGGCCTCGGCGATATACTTCTCGCCATTGAGGAAGATCATCACGCAGGTAACTAGTGGGCCTTCGTCCATTAGTGCACGGGTGCCCGCCCGGTAATCAGTCGGTGTTCGCTTTGCAGCCACTGGGTGAAGCGCTCGCCATCCAAATCACATACTTGCAACCGAGGCAGAGCAAGTCGGTCTGACCGATATGTTACGAAACCTTTACGCGACGTACACGCGAAATCGACGTTCAATCTCTTCACGACTTGGCGCGCGCTGTCGTTATAGCGACCATAGGGATAGCAGAATCGGTCGATCCTTCGCCCAACAAGTTCCTCCAAGATCCCATGTCCACGTTCGATTTCGTCACGCTGCGTTTCCGCCGGGAAATCGGGCAATGAGACATGGTTCACCGTATGGCTACCGATGCGGATCAGCGGGTGATCGGCAAGGCGCGCAATATCCTCAGCGCTCGCCGCAACACGGTCGGGCGCGGCATTTGGCGCCTTGTTAGCCCAAACCAGCAGCCTATCGACAACATCGTCCTGCACGGCGGGCGCCAGTTTCACAATCTCAGCCCAAAGAGCCAGGAACAATTCTTGGCGCGAGGTCTGCGGATCGTTGTGGTGGGCCCGCCAATCGGGAAACCGACAACCGGCAGGGTCGTCAGGTTTCAACTCGAATTCGAAAGGTCTGCCCGCCAGATCGATCGAAAGGCAATCGGGCAATGATCCATCACGAAGGATCGCGCGCTCCAGCCCGTCCCACCAGAATTCACGGTTTCGCCCCAGCGCACCAGCCACAACGAAGACGGTTGCGGGAATTTCAAATTGCTCCAGCACGGGCAAGGCATGGGCGATGTTATCGATATAGCCGTCGTCGAACGTTACGGCCAGGCGGCGCCCCAGCCGGTCATATCCGGTATCGGAGGCCAATGCGGTGAGATCGATACGAGCATCGTAGCCCGCGATCACTTCCATTTGTTCAGCGAAACGGGCTGGACTTACGCACAGGTTCCACGGGTCATGCGCCTCGCTGGCGACGCGGTGGTACATCAGCACGCCCGCGCGGGCAGGGCCCTTGCCGCTTAAGGCGCGTCGCACCGGTCGGGCTACCCGCCGAGCATAGCGAAAGGCGGGGTTATTTCTCAATGTAGAAGATCGTTTCCTGGCCATACTGCGTTGCCGACCGGATATGCTCTTCGTGCACCTTGAAGCCTGCAAGAAAGCTCATCACCTCGTTTCGGGGCAATTGCAGGTCAGGAATAAGCCCGCCGCCATCCAGTCGCATTTCGCTTTCTCCCATAGGAGTGAAGAGGACTAATACCATGCGCTTCTGGAACGATGCCAGAGCATTGGTCAGAATCGACCGCCAGCCCCAGTTGTGTTCCAGAACGTGACGCATGAAGATGCAGTCAGCGTTTGAACGATAGTCCTGCAGTTCGGCCTTCACGTCTGCAAAATCGCACTGACTTCCGTCCACACCAATGTAGGGACTTTCGGACACGAATTTCTTGGCAAAAGCGGTGCCGCAACCCCAATCCTCGATCTCGCCGTGACCATCGAGGTATGCGATGCCCAATTTGTAGCTCGTCTCGTCATCATAGGGGGCGCTCGCCTTTCCCGCGTAATCCCATTTGTCCTCCATCCCGACCGTGACTGACGCATCGCCGCGCCGGGCGGTGATCGCGATGGTGACCTGATATTCAGGGTCAACCAGGTCCAGCTCCTGACGGGTCAACTCCTGCTCGGCTAGACCCTGCAGGAAGCTGGTTGCGGCCAGCACATTGCCCCAGTAGTCAACCTGAACGTTGTCAGGCGGGAAGACCTGCTCGGTTAGCCTGCGCGCCGAATTGCTCGTCAGCGCCCAATACCAGCACTCATTCCAGTCCTCGTCGGCGGCCTGGGTGATGCCGGGCACGGTGCAAAGCAAGACGCCACCGGGTTTAAGTATCCGGTAGATCGTGCGCAGCGCAGCCTTCATGTCGAAGATCAGGTGCAAAGTTTGCGTCAGAATCACGCAATCATAGCAATTACTAGGGATCGACGAACCATAGGTCAGATCGTCGACATAGGTTGCGCCTTCCACATCGTTGACATGCAGCATGTCGGATTGCGCGACATTCTTGCCAAATGCCTTCGTATAAGTGCGCTCTCCAATTTCCAGCACCTGACCGGTGATCAGGTCACCCTGAGATTGGAGGAATGTCTCTATATAGTAGCGATCGATGGGGCGCCCGCGGCCATAACCATAATCACGGCTGACGGGCTCGGTCCGCCGCAAGTCGCCAAACTGCACCGAACCCACAGGGGGCGTGTAGGAACGCCCTGAAAACTTGAGCAGCCAAACGTAGACCGGCTTAGGCAGAAGTGCATGCGCCGTTCTTTTTAACCCGCGCTTCAACATAGTGTCTCTTATCCTGTTACGCGATGTCGGCCTGCCGACATCCGCACTTAGAGCGTCTCGACTTCTACGAAAATGTCGTTCGGAAATGCAGGGAACTTCCGGATAGGTGACGAAAATCAATCGTGCGGGAGTTCCGACAGAAAGGCCCTACGAGTTGTTCCTGTCCGCAGCGTTCTGCGGAACAGGCCCTTGGCCAGTTCGCCGAGGTTCGCCAGCGCCAGAAAAGGATCGATGCGAAGCATTCCAGACAGCAGAAACGCCGCATCCCCCACATTTCCAGTCCGCAACGCCCGCCCGAGCATAAAGCGCATTATCCGGAGTCTTCCTTGATGAAACTTGCCTTCCAAGTCGGGGTGCCGGGCCACAAATTCGGGCACGCACAAAGCTCGCGAACGTAAGGCCTTTCGCGGGTCGCTCGACATGTTTTCGCGCGTTTCGCGATAGCCGACCAGGCATTGGCGCACGAGCGCGAAGCGATAATGCTCTGCAATCTGGAAATAGAGCTTGTAGTCTTCGCACCCTTCGCCATTTCGCGCCCTGAGCGAAGTGTCATAGCCGCCTGCCTGTATCACGGCTTCCCGGCGCATCAACGCGCCACTGCCGTGGCCCACGATGTTGCGCGATGCCATAGCATTCAACGCATCGCCTTCGGCCGTACTTCGGCGATCGTCGAAACGAACAATATCGTCAGCATCAATGATCGAATACCAACAGTAGACGAGCCCGATTGACCGGTCGTCCAATCCGTCAGGTCCGGCCATTGCAGCCAACTGCAGCGCTGTCTTCTCAGGATGCCAGAGATCGTCGGCATCGACCGGTGCAACAAAGGCGCCGCTAGATGCTGCAATCGCGGCGTTTCGGGCACTCGCAACGCCTCCGTTCGATTGGCATATGATCCTGACGCGCTGATCATGCGTCGCATGACGTTCGACAATCGCAGGGCCGTCATCTGTGGAACCGTCATCGACGATCAGAATTTCCAGATTTCGATGCGTCTGTCCTCGTACGCTCGCCAACGTGCGTTCAATTGTCCTCGCAGCGTTGAACATCGGAATGACCACTGAAACCAATGGCGATGAACGTTGCGGCCCCGCGGAATGCGGGTCAGCATCCGAGAAGTCTTGCAAGCCTGCGGTTCCTTCGAAAAGTCGTTTCTTCAGTCGCAGAAGGCTGCCCTGTCTGTCGCCTTTCGGGCTGCATAGCAAGCAAGCTTGGCCTGAAACAGTGTGTGGTGGATTCAAGCAAGCGAAACGGTCGTGTCGAGGCTACTTATGGGAAAATTCAAAGTTCTTCGACCGACCGATCCTGGGTCATTGCCGGACATGACGGACCCGAGATGCGTCGACTGGGCTTTCCCTACAGCAAGCGAGCGGTAGCGACGATGGCATAGGCCGCGCCGCCAATGACTGACCATGATGCGACCGTGAGACCAATAAGGATCGCGAAACGCGCGCCGTAGCTCAGCTTTTCAATTTCCGGTTCGCACTGTTGGCTGTGCGCGACTGCGACGGTCTGCAAAATAGCTGGTCGGTGGTCGACTTCTTCGAAGTCATCAAAGGTCGGACAAGGAAGCGAAGCCATGAATTCAACAGTAAGCTCTCGCCATTGCCCGCGCGTTTATCGATACGCCTAATTTAGGGTGAATTTCAGCACGCGATACGCGATACGCGATACGCGATCTGTCGGTCGTTGGACCGTGATGGATGCAAAGCGGACTGTCGATAGGCCTACTACGCGCTGCATCGAGCCACTCTAAAAAGTCGGCAGTGAGCACCTGATTGGAAAGTGACGAAAATGGACAGCGAAAGCTGTCACCGACATCGTCCTCGTCATCAATGTGCTGGCGGCGGTCGGGATCTTCGGTGTTTGACCAGTCGCGCTCGGGTCGTTCGATCTTGCTCCCGTCCAGACCGTGGCACCATTCTGGCTGACGATTTAGATTATATTGCTGATAAAGCGGCGAGGATCGCTTGACCTCCATCGGGTTTCCGGGGCTCAGTTTCACGGCGTGCTGGACTGGGTCGTCGCGAGCGCCTTGAGCACCGCGTGCTGGTTGGCCGCCGCGTCAGCGGGCACTTGGAAATCAATCCGGTCGTCCTCTGGCGTTGCGCTCTCAGGTGTAGTTGTGCTGTACCGAGTCGAAATTGCCAGGCAGCGCGTCGTAAAGCCAAGATTGGGGAAGCGTGGCTCCAGATCGGGCAGCAGTGCGGCGTCCGCTATTGGGGTGGAAAGCAGATCGTCAGGATTCGAGTAGGGCGTTAGAACAAGCGGAATTTGGCTGTTCGAGTATGCGATCTGCTGTAATCTTTCTCAGCCTTCACTAACCTCCTGCGAAAGTGCGATTAGTCTGACGCCAGCATATCGCAATATGGAATGGCTGACACTGGGCGCGCAGCCCATCAACCCCAATCATGTGCTTTTGCGCTAGCAAGGCCCCTTCTTCGTCCCTCCCCCTGTACTCGCGCAAAATCACGCCCTGCATGCTGCGCCGCACAACACGTGCAAAAAAGCCGCTCAGTCGAGTCTTGAAACAAAGATTTTAGGTGGCGGCAAGGGCTCTCGACTATACTATTGGGGTACTCAAAAATTGCCCGTGCCTGCCCGCTCGCGCATTCAAAAAAGGGATCGCAGTCATCATTATAGCAATCGACCCGTTGCGGAACGAAAACCCGTTCACCGCCCGCTTTTCGCAAGCCGTTGCGAGTTTGGGCAAATCCGTGGTGGAGTTGCGCTACCGGCCACGTCTGCTCACTCGCCTCGATGCGGTGATCGTGCACTGGCCACGCAATTTCAAACTGGACCCTACTAACCCGCTGGCTACGCTCAAGGCAATCTTGCTGCTGGTTTGTCATGCGATATTCGGCTTCAAGCTGATATGGGTTGCCCATAACAGCGAAGAACACAGCCACAAATCCGATCTCTTGCAGAAGATATTCTTCAAGCGGCTTGACGGTGTTATCTTTATGTCGAACTACTCAAGGGCATTGATCCTTGCATCGAACCGACTGTCTGCAAACTGCCAAGGTCTCGTCACGTCACACGGTGAATATGCTTCGGAGACGCCCCCAAAACCGTACAGTCACAACGGTGATCGCGTGCGCTTGATGAATTTCGGACTGGTTCGACGCTACAAGCATCTGGAAGATCTGATATCCGCCGCCATCACGCTCGGATCCGAAGCTGCAACAATTAACGGCGACAAGCATGTGGAGGTCAGCATCACGGGGCGCTCGCTCGATACCGATTATGCCCACGAATTGGAAGAACTGGCCGACCGGCAAGCGGGCATTGCTCTGCAATTCGATGGCGCGCGCATTTCCGACCGCGATCTGGATGCAGCGATTGACGCATCGCATGGCGTAGTCCTGCCCTATGGAAAGCTGCTGAACAGCGGGGTCGCCATCCACGCCCTTTGCCGTAACAAGCCTATACTTGCTCCCAATACGGGCTCCATTCCCGAACTGCGCCGCACTATCGGAGTGGAGTGGGTCCGAACATTTGACCCGCCGCTCGATGCTGGCGATCTGCGTGAATTCGCGGAGCATGTCTGCACGATCAATTCGTCTAATCCCGACTTGTCTTCACTTTCATGGAATGAGATTGAGATGGATATCGATCGCTTCCTGCAAACGCTGACTGTACCGTCGGTCAGTGGCAGACGCGAAAGTGCCTCGCAGCCGAGCGCGTGAGCACGTCTCCCTCCCCTTCTCTCAAAGACCAGGCGCTGAGCAGCCTCATCTTCGTCAGCCTGTCAAAGGCGGTGAAGATCGGCTGTTCGTTTGGTTCACTGGTCATTCTGACTCGGCTGCTGTCGCCTTCCGATTTTGGCATTATCGCGATGGTAACCCCGGTGCTGGTCTTCATCGGCATCTTTCAGGGCATGGGCATCGTGCAAGCCACGGTGCACCATGATGACATCACCGATCATGAACGGCGCGCCCTGTTCACGGTCGCGGTGTTGAGCGGCTTCGGGATTGCGGCCCTGCTGGTGCTGTGTGCGCCGCTGATCTCCGCCTTTTATCGCAACGAGCATGCGGGCTATGTTCTGGCTGCCAGCGGACTGGTCGCCATCGTCACCGGCCTCGGACTCCAGCACAAGGCCAATCTCAACCGTGACCTGAAGTTCAAGCATCTGTCGATGATTGAAACGGTCAGCAGCCTGGGCGGACTGGCGGCCGGGATCGCCTTTGCCCTTGCCATCGGCAATTTCTGGGCACTCTGGCTGTCGTCGCTCAGCTCAGCGCTCATCACTCTCATTGGCATCAGGTTGGCCGACAGCTGGCGCCCACATCTCAACTTCGATTTTAAATCGGCGAAGAAGCTGCTGAACTTCGGCCAGATGGTCGCCGCTTCGCAGTTTCTGGCGTTCCTCTCGCGCAATGCCGACAATATGATCCTTGGCCGCATGGCGACGGCGGCCATGCTCGGCCAGTATAGCCGCGCCTATCAGCTGGTGGTATTTCCGCTGCAGAATGTGAACATGCCGATATCGCAGGTGTTTCTGCCCGTATTGTCCCGCAAGAGACACGACATGGCCGCCTATCGGGCGATCTATCTTAAGATCATCGGTGGGCTATCCATGGCAATGGTCGCCCCTCTGCTGGTCGTTGCCTACTACGCGACCAGCGTGACTCTGTACCTGTTCGGGCCCGGCTGGGGCCCCGCAGGCGAGATGCTGATGTGGCTGGCGCTGACTGTCAGCTATCAGGTCGTTACCAGCACCAACGGGCTGGCCTTCATCAGCCTCGGCAAGCCGGAAACGATGTTCAACTGGTCGAAGTTCGGCGCCCCATTTACGGTCTGCTGCTTCCTGATCGGCGCGCAATGGGGGGCGCAAGGAGTGGCGATCTCCTATTTCGTTGCCGAGACGGTCAAGACTCCAATTCTGCTCAAGCTGATCTCGCACCACGCCGGGATTCCCTATTTCGATCTCGTGCTTGCCTATCTGCCCTCGGCAGCGGCAGGGGCGGTAGCGATTTTGCTCAGCCACCTGGTGTTCGGCCCTTCGCTGCCCTCGTTCCTCGTGCTGGTGGTCGTCCTGGCTATCACTATCGTCCTGTCGGGCGCGGCCAATTGTCTGCTGCCTCGCCATCGAAGGGTGATCGCCGAAGTATTCGTCTACGCGCGATCGAAAATCCCCGGCTCGGCCCAGAGATCGGCATGAAAAACTTCGCCCGCAGAGTGCGCCGCAAGCTCGACAAGGCGGTTGGAGGGGCGGCAGTCGCGAGCGATCTGGACTATCTGCCGATTGCCGACATGCAGGAGGGCTGGTCGATCCCGGAGGAGGATTTTATCTCGAGCCGCTTCGATTTTGCCCAGGAGACCCCGCCAAAGCGGCTATTCCTCCTGCTAAGCACCCCGCGCAGTGGCAGCACGTGGCTGAGCGATCTGCTGCGCCGGTCGTCGATCAGCATCCCGCATGAGTATTTTCAGGCTTCGCAGTATATGCAGGTGATGAACGAGCGCTGGCACTTCGCCGACCCGGATAGCGGGCGGATTGAATGGTCGGTTTTCGCCAGCAGGCTGCGCGCAGCCCGCACGGGAGAAAATGGCTGGCTGGCGATCAATCTGCACGGTTCGCATCTGGCGCGTTTCAGCCGCGCCGCCACGATGTTCAGCGATCTGAGTTGGACCGTCGTGCATCTGCGCCGCGACGACCTCGTTTCACAGGCGCTGTCCTGGTGCGAAGCCCGCGCGACGCGCAAGTGGGCCGCGTCGTTTGAGGCGGCGAGCGAGTGGGCGTACGATTATGACAAGGTGGAACAGGCAATTGCACTCCTCCAGCGTCAAAACCTGCTGATTGAAACTTGGATTCGCGCCAATGGACTTGAGGCCACCACGATTGGTTTCGACCAGTTGAAAGCTGAACCGGCCGGGACTGTTGCCGGACTTACAGGTTTGGAACGAGAGCATGTGCAGACCATGCTCGATGCATCGCACAGTTCAGTGGTGCGACAATCATCTGCTCAGATGCGCGACGTCTTTCGCCAGCGCTTCGAAGAGGAATTCCTTGAACGTGAGATAAATTCGCTACCTAAGTTGTGAAAAAGCAGATGTTTGCATATGCACATCCATTATTCCGGCACTTGGCACGGATTGATGTCTGGTCAGTTTGCGGATTGGTCTCAGTGATCGCCTTGCCCCATTGACGTGTTCCATTTCAAGTGTTGGAATTTCGTCTATTTCTAGCTTCAAAAGAGCAGCAAGAATTGCGGCTTAGCTCGAAGCGAATTCGAGCCGTCGGAGTGGTTGTGAAGCGCCTGCTTGCGGGGAACTCTCACGCAGCCATAAGGTCCGCAATTGGGTCGTTAGGCGCATGTCAGCTTTCTTCGCTCTGACGGCCAATACCGGCCAGTCCGCAAAGCGACCCAAAGTCGGTCGATCAAGGACCTGCGGGTGCATCGCGAAGGCAGTCATCCTACAGATATATTGACCGTTCGAATCGGACTTATTCCTGTCCAGTGGCACATTTTGAACTAGCCTATACGCTCGCAGGAACATCACCGGTGGCCAACATGCCGAGATTGCCTTTTGCACTTCGGGCAAGGTCGGGCAGAGAAACATCGGAATTGGGACAAAGCTAGCAGCTGACAGCTGGCAGCCAGAATTTGGGCGCCAGGACGTAACGTGGAGAAGAGGCGTGGGCCTCAGGATCGACAACAGGCAGGAACGTACGGCGGCGGGCGGAATGCTTCTCGCCGGGGCCCGGGTCGTGACGAGGGTCATAGATGTAATTACCCTGCTGATCCTCGCCCGGTTTCTTCTCCAGGAGGACTTCGGCCTTGTAGCCACGGCGTTGATCTTCGTTCAGATCACCGAGGCTGTGTTCGACGCGCCGCTGGCGAACCTCCTGCTGCGGCTCAAGTCGATTTCACGCCGCCACCTGGACAATTTTTTTACCTTGGCACTCCTGCGGGGGATCGTGATCGCCGCGATCATGGGCGCACTCGCATGGCCAATCGCAGCTTTCTATGAAGACAGTCGATTAGTTACCCTGGTCCTCGCACTCTCGCTGGCCCCGGCGCTCAGGGGTTTACGGAGCCCGAGACAGGTGCTGACGGCAAGGCGGCTAAACTATGTACCTGACGCAATTGCTGAGACGACGGGCAAGCTGGTAGCCCTGATTGCCGCAGCAAGCATTGCGATCACCACCGGCAGCTATTGGGCGATCGCAGCAGGGACGATAGCCACCCCAGCCGTGAGCGCGCTGGTCTCGTTTGTCATCCTCCCGACGCTTCCCAGGCTTGATCTTTCACAGTGGTCGCTGTTTCGCGGCTTCATTGGTTGGGTCATGGGCTCGCAATTGCTGAGCGCTCTCAACTGGCAGACTGACCGCATGGTCCTGGCGAAGATGGTATCGCTCTCGCAATTGGGGCTGTTCACCGTTGCGCGTGACCTGGCCTCCAACACGATAAGTTCGGTCGTAGCGATGATGCTGGCCCCGGTCACAGCTGGGCTGTCGGCCATAAGCGGCGACAACGCCCGAATGTCCGATGCATATCTCAGGGCGATGTCGGCCGTAATCTCGATCTGTGCTCCGCTTGTTGTTGGCCAGATACTATTGGCTGATGCCGTTGTCCCGCTGCTGTTAGGCGAGCAATGGACGCCCGCCGTTAGCGTGTTTCGAGTCATTACACTGTCGCTGCTCCTGACCCTCTTCGTCTATCCGGCCAATGCCCTGTTCTTTGCAGCCGGGCGCCCTGATCTTGGCTTCAAACGGCAGCTGCTCGATCTGATTTTTCGCGTGCCCGTCACAATTGGCCTTGCCCTTGTCTACGGTATCATGGGCGCGGCAGTCGCTCTTATTTTGGCCGAGGCTTTCCTGGTGTTGATCTGCGCGATCTCGGTGCGCAGCGTGACGGGGCTTACGGTGTTGCGGCAACTGGGCACGGGCGTTCGCGCATACATCAGCTGCGCCGTGATGGCCGCTGGCGTCATGCTGTTGCGTGGCCTCGTCCCTCCTCCTGATGACACCTGGAGCCGACTAATCTTGCTTGCAGTAACGGTTCCGGCAGGAGGATTGGTCTATTTTAGCACCCATTACCTGCTTTGGCTCTGGGCTGGTCAACCCCGCGGAATCGAGCAGATGGCAAACGATATTTTGAAGCGGCGGATACTTGCCCGATGAGTGGCTTTGCCCGAGGTCAGGATGCCGATGCCATCATTGTCGGGGGCGGCATTGTCGGTGTCTCGACGGCGCTGAGCCTTGCCAAGGCAGCGCCAGGCATTTCAATCCTGCTGCTCGAAAAGGAAGCCTCGCTTGCCAGTCACCAGACCGGACACAATAGCGGTGTCGTGCATGCCGGCGTTTACTATGCGACGGACAGCCTGAAGGCCAAATTCTGTCGTGAGGGCTCACGGGCAACTTACGAGTTTGCCGCAAGGCACGGCATCGCTGCGGAACGCTGCGGCAAGCTTGTTGTCGCTACCAATGCCGTCGAAGTTAAAAGGTTAGGCGCTCTTTTCGCGCGCGCACAACAGAATGGCCTTGGACCCGAACGGATTGAAAAGGAGAGATTGGCTGAGATCGAGCCCAATGTAGTCGGGCTAGAGGCCATGCTCGTGCGTGAAAGCGGGATCACCGACTATATCGCGATTGCCCACAAGATGGCCGAACTTGCCCAACAATCCGGAACAACGGTTCGTCTGGGCACATGTGTTAAGGCGATTGATGAACAGCCCAACGGTGTGAAAGTCTCCACGACAAGAGGCGACTTTCGAGCAAGCCATGCGATATTGTGCGGCGGCCTGATGGCTGACCAGCTCGGCAAGATGTGCAATCTCGAGCTCGATTTCCGCATCGTGCCTTTCCGAGGCGAATATTTCAAACTACCAGAAACGCACCATAATATTGTAAATCATCTGATCTACCCGGTGCCCGACCCGACTCTTCCCTTCCTCGGCGTACATCTGACTCGCATGATTGACGGCTCGGTGACGGTTGGCCCCAATGCCGTGCTGGCGCTTTCTCGCGAGGGATACAGTTGGAGGGATATCGATGTATTCGAAATCAGCGGAACCCTGTCCTATCCAGGTGTCTGGAAACTGATTGCAACGCAATTTGGAGCAACGATGAGCGAGCTGCGCGGTTCGCTATCCCGGTCCACTTACCTCGAACGTTGCCGGAAATACTGCCCTGGCCTGGAAATGGAGGATCTACTGCCGCACCCTGCCGGCGTTCGCGCTCAGGCTGTTATGCGCGATGGCAGCCTCGCAGACGATTTCCTGATCCGAAAGTCCAAGCGCTGCTTGCATGTTTGCAATGCACCGTCGCCGGCCGCCACATCGGCAATACCCATTGGAGCCTATCTCGCGCAGGAATTCATCTCTTTCCGGGACGATGTTTCTTAGCGTACGAGACACCGTCCGCAACGTCCAGCCCCGCAAAGTTCTGATGGCGCGGCTGTGGCAGGCGAACGAAGATGTGCCACTTAGGCATGCTGGAAATAGGTCACTCTCGTCGTTACGATTGATGTGGCATCTGCCGGGGAATCAGGATCGTATTGCAGGGAATGACATTGACGGACGGCACACTTGAACGCACCCGGAATGCACCTGCGGGGCCTGCTCCCCGCGTAACAATTGCGATTCCGGTTTATAACGGGGCGAATTTCCTCGAACAAGCCGCGAGCTCTGTTCTGCGACAAACATTCGCCGATCTGGAATTGATCATTGTCGACAATGCCTCGACTGATGAGACATCCGATATCTGCCAGCGGCTCGCCGAGCAGGATAAGCGCGTGCGCTACTATCGCAACGAGCGCAATCTGGGGGCTGCGCCAAACTACAATCGCGGATTAGAGCTTGCTCGTGGAACCTATTTCAAATGGCTTGCTCATGATGATTGGCTGTCCGACAATTATCTTGAGGCATGCGTGGAGGCGCTCGACCGCTATCCCGAGGTCGTCAATGCACACGGTATTCCTCGCGAGATGATCGATCCCGAGACGCCTTTCATCGACAGCGAATTCACGGTTCCGCTCTGGGGCGTTGCCGGACCGATCGAGCGGCACGCAATGGCAATGCGTATGCCGCGCACGTGCCACGCCATTTTTGGCCTCATGCGCCGGAATGAGCTTGAAATGACGACACTTCACAAGCCCTATTACTCGTCAGACTGCAACCTGGTGGCCGAGATCGCGCTGCTGGGGCGCTTCCTCCTCGTTCCCGAGGCGATCTTCTACAATCGTAGGCACGCCGGCCAGTCGATGGCGCAGTCGAGGAATGCAGCCTATCTCAATAGCTGGCAGGACAGCAGCAATACAAAGCGCCATTCTGCGATGTTTACGAACCGCCTCAAGCATGCGTGGGAGATCTGGGGGCGCTATCCGCAGATCGCATCGCGTTATGAACTGATCAAGGCGAATGCCCGCTTCATGTTCGCGCCCCGCAGAATGGCGCATTATTTCGACGAGATGTTGTGGGACGCTTTGCCACGAGTTTACGCACCCGTCCGCGGACTTCTTCGCAAGGCCTGGCGCTCGATCAGGCCAGTGGGGCCGTATATGGCATCGTTCGAGGAGAAGTCGGCCGAAACGCCTCCGAAACCGGAAGCAGCTCAGGGTTCCGCATCCGGTCCGGTAAAGGAGCATCCTTACAAATGAGGGCGGCTGCTCCGGGTTGACGCGCCTCAATGTTGCTTCAGCCGCTCCGGACTTGCTCAACTGGCGGCGAAACTTTCACTGCTCGTTTCTGCGTGTCCGCTCGAGCCTCAAACCGAACCACGCGCCAACGAGAGCACCAGAAGCATTCGCCATCACGTTCAGCAAGGTCGGATGTCGATCCTCAATGATGATCTTCGCGGCTTCTATCCCGATGGCGAGTGCCAGAATGAGAACAAGCAGTAACGGGTATGCCTTGCCTCGGGATATCGATAGCACGACCGCATATCCGATGGGCATGAAGGCAATGACGTGCAGGATTGCAATGTATGCGTCGGTCGGCAGGTCAACCGCGAACAATGCGCTAAGCCGATAGGGCACTTCCCACCACTCCCTTGGCGCCTGAAGATACCCGACGGCCAGCAAGTCTTCGCGATGCTCGGGCGTGGAGATGACGGCACGGTAGATCACGCCGTTCCAGGCGCGCCCGCCAATGACCTCGTTGCCCAGCGCAAGATTGAAGTGCTGGTCCCAGCTATCCAGAGCGTTCTTGGACAGTCGCCGCGCAATCATTGGCTTTCTATCTATCTGGACCTGCAATGAGCCTGGCCTGACATCGAGCAAAATGTCCCGGAGGTTCTCTGACTCGAAGACATCGGGCACGACGAAGGCCGGTTCGCCGTCATCATCCGTACCGGGACGCCGCAGACGAATGACGAGGTCGGATTGCTCCTGGCCGATCATCAGATTTTGCGAGGTGTAATCTTGCGAGATCGTCAATATTCGTGCCGGACCATCCTGCCTGGACGAAGCCGGCCTTACTTGCAGATCGATGGTTAGGCTGTCGGTCCTAATCGCATTCTCAAGCCAGGCGGGCGGAGACATCGTCCGAGCCATGCTATGATCGTGGAGGACCAGTGCGCCGTCCCGCCCTATCTCAAGGCGGTTCTGTGTGAGCACCGGCGGGTCGAGCGTGAATGGCACGGTTGCCGCCACGAGATTGATCGCCAGCGCCAGTAAAAGGAGGAGTTTCGGATTCACCCTGTTTAGTCCCATCGGTGCCTGTCGGGAGGTTCAAGTGCGTGCATGTCACGCTGACGCCACGCCGTTTGCCAGTGTTCCAGCGCGATACACCGCCGACAAAGCAGAAGAAACCCGTCGCCGCCTGACGCATGGCTTGGCCACGAATTGATTCCTAGAATCAAAGGGCCGCTGCGGTGGCACATCGGAGTTGGGGGAAATGGGCTAACCAGTTTGCGCCGATCCGAACGAACGGCTGCGGTGCTAATGTTCAATAGGGGGTAAACCGTCGCAGGCAATCAGGGGTGGCCCAATTGATGTGACGGCGGTCGCAGGACCGAAAGGCGGCGGCAAGTTTCATTCTGATCGTAGAAGAAAACAGGTGAACGGGACGATGATAGGGGTAAACAACAACGACAGGGTGAAGGTCGGAATTCTGGCCGGTGGCCTCGGTTCGCGACTGGCGGAAGAGACCACCGTGCGCCCGAAACCGATGGTCGAGATCGGCGATATGCCGATCCTGTGGCACATCATGAAGATGTATTCGCACTTCGGTTTCAACGACTTTAGCATCGCGCTCGGTTACAAGGGCGAATATATCAAGCGCTGGTTTCAGGACTATTTCACGACGCAGGGTTCGGTCTCGCTGAACACACGCTCGGGTGAACTCGTGCGGCATGGCCCCGCCAATCTGCCCGACTGGAATGTCGATCTTGTCGATACGGGCATGAATGCCGGTACGGGTGGCCGCATCAAGAAATTAGGGCCCTGGCTAGGCGACAACACCATGCTTGTCACCTGGGGTGACGGCGTCGCCGATATCGATATCAACGAATTGCTCGCCTTCCATCGTTCGCATGGCAAGCTGGCAACCTTGACGGCGGTGCGACCGCCCGCGCGCTACGGCCACCTCAACATCGTCAAGAACCAGATCACCAAGTTCACCGAAAAGCCGCAGATCGGCGAAGGCTGGATCAACGGTGCATTCTTCGTGCTCGAACCCGGTGTCCTCGACTATATCGAGGATCAGGAGGAAATGTTCGAGCAGGGCCCGCTGAGCAAGCTGGCGCAAGACGGGCAGCTTATGGCCTATCACCATCGCTCGTTCTGGCAGTGCATGGATACGATGCGCGAGAAGCAGATCCTCACCGAGCTGTGGGCGTCGGGCGAGGCACCGTGGAAACTCTGGAAGGATAATGTCGATGAAGGTTCTGCTGACCGGGCACCTCGGTTACATTGGGACAGTACTGGCGCCGAAACTTCTCGCGCGCGGGCATGATGTAACGGGTCTCGACAGCGACCTTTTCGGCGACTGCACCTTTATTGGTGAGGTCACGCAGCTGCGTATGCTGGGCGGCGACGTGCGCGATTTCGTGAAGCAGGCCGACGCGGTCGAGCAGCTGGCCGGTTTCAATGCGATCATTCACCTCGCTGGCCTGTCGAACGATCCGCTCGGCGACTACCGCCCCGGCCTGACGCAGGAAATCAATGCCGCAGCGTCCGCCGACCTCGCGCGGCTGGCGAAGTCGGCGGGCGTCTCGCGCTTCATCTATGCGTCGTCCTGCTCCAACTACGGCGCTTCGGGCGATGGCTTCGTTGCCGAGGATGGCGATCTCAACCCGGTCACACCCTATGGCGTCTCGAAGGTAGAGGCCGAGGCCGCCATCCGCGTCATGGCAGATGACAAGTTCAGCCCGACCTTCCTGCGCGCCTCGACCGCCTTCGGTCTGTCGCCGCGCTTGCGCTTCGACCTCGTGGTCAACAATTTGACCGCCTGGGCCTGTGCTACCGGCCATGTCCGCCTGAA
>Ga0207876_1000247_pt1 | contig 21903 bp, 14 predicted proteins | sample MalvirmetaMSP146_FD_184237 | JGI IMG/M metagenome (GOLD analysis project Ga0207876, IMG submission 184237) | Marine viral communities from the Deep Pacific Ocean - MSP-146 (SPAdes) | ecosystem: Environmental > Aquatic > Marine > Oceanic | place: Pacific Ocean | collected 2011-07-10
GACCACGACTTCATCAAATAAGGGATCGGTACGTGGCTGAATAGGCTGAAAACCAATATATGGGGCTGGGGGGATGGCATTTTCACCGGCAAAGGCAAAACGACTACCCATGCTCAGTCCTAGAAAGCCTATAACGGCGGCATTTAAACTGCCTTTTAAAACATCACGGCGTGATAACGCCATTTTATCCAGGCTTTTTTGCTCGGTGCTGTTAATAATCTCATCATCATAAGATGCCAGGCGTTGATGAAAATCTGAGTGTGTCGGCTGTGTCATGGCGAGTTATCTTCTTTTAATGAATACGGTATTCAAAGGTGTTACGAACATTCGGTACAGGTACCGCTTTTCCGTTAACCATACGAGGCGCGTAACGAAAGGTTTTGGCAGCAGCTAATGATGGCCGTTCAAACATCGGATGACAGTCAGCCAATACCTCGGGAGACTCTACACGGCCTTGTTTGTTTACGGTATATCGAACAGTGCAATCACCTTCCAGACCTTTACGCAAAGCAGTTCTGGGATAGTCCGGTACCTGTTTTTCAATCGGTTTATAGTGTTCCACAGAAAATGTTTCAGTTGCTAGCTCGGATGGATTACTTTGTGTTTTTTGTGGCACATTTTGCTTATTACTACTTGTCAGTACTGGGCTGTCAGGCAACTTTTCTGCAGGTTTTTCTTGCTTTGTCGGTTGGCTGACAGGCGGAACCGGCTTGTCTTTAAGTGGTTTTATTTGCTTTTCTATTTTCTTTTTTACAGGTGTTTTTGGTGCGGGTTTTTCTATCGGTTTGGCTATGGGGTTTTCAACGCGTTTAAAGGCCAGTTCATTTTCAACAATACTTTGTTTAGGTTTAACTTTTGGCTCGATAACAGGTTCAGGTATAACCACCGGCTTTACCTCTTCGAACACGGCTTTTTTTACCGGCTGAGGAAGTTCGACCATGCGGATATTCACTGTTTTAACGACCGGTTCATGCTGAGTCACCGGTGTCCATGAGTGAAATAATAATGCGGCAATGGCAATATGAAACAAACCTACTTCAATTAATGCAGATTTGTTTATCTCAGAGGCAGTAAACGGTTTACTTAGATAAAGTGGATCACGCATAGCTAACTCAGGCATCGGGCGACTCCGTAATCAGGCCCACATCATCGATACCCACTTGCTGTAATGCGGCAATCGCTTTTACAACTGAAGCGTAATCCGTGGCTTTATCACCACGGATAAAAAATAGCAGCTTGTCATTCTGCTGTTTAATCTGCTCTATTTTTTCGACCATGTCATCCAAGCTGACTGCTTGATCTGAGCGGGATTGAATATCGACTTCTGAACCCACATTCCAGTAATAACTGCCATCAGCAACCACCGATAAAGTCAGAATCGTTTTCTGACTATCAGTGGGTAACGCTTCCGCTGCAACCTTAGGTAATTCAAGTTTAACGCCTTGTACCAGTAGCGGAGCTGTGACCATAAAAATCACTAACAACACCAGCATCACATCGATATAAGGCACCACATTCATTTCTGCCTTCAAGGCATGTTTAGCAACCGGTTTTCTTAGCATGACGACCTCACGCAGCCTTTGCCAATGGTGCTCTGTGCATCACTCGCTGTAATCGGGTGATGAACTCATTACCAAAATGATAATAAAGCGTACTGATAGCCCCGGCGCGTTTACTCAGCTGGTTATAAGCAACCACTGCCGGGATCGCTGCAAATAAGCCGATAGCGGTGGCAATCAGGGCTTCAGCAATACCCGGGGCCACGGTGTTTAATGTCGCTTGTTCAACCTGGGACAGGCCAATAAACGAGTTCATAATGCCCCAGACCGTACCGAACAAGCCGATGTAGGGGCTGACTGAACCAATGGTAGCCAGGTAAGAAAGACCTTTTTCAAGTTCGGCTTCCTGCTCGCCAATATTCACCAGCATGGCACGTTCTACATTTTCTACCTTTTCATCCTGCGGCATAGTGGCGATATGCTGATATTTCTCATACTCCTGCCAGCCAGCCTGAAATATGGCTGGAATCGCTTTGTGTAAAGTCGCTTTTGTTGTTGCTTCAGGTAATGACGTCATATCCGCCGTTTGTCTGAATTGCTGCTGAAACAGCTTATTTTGTTTCTCCAGACGACTTAATACATTTGAACGCCACAGGATCAGATACCAGCTTACCATCGATGCCAGTACTAAAATCAGCATCACAATTTTCACTAAAACGCTGGCATCACTGACCAGACCCCAAATAGTCATTTCATGCATTGCAGTTTCCATGATTGACTCCTTATTTGCTCAGTTTAGACAGGCCGAGTTGATCAGCAATCTCTGACCAGGGCACATATTTGAAGTTTTGATTTTCCAATGGCATGCGATTGCGTCCATCCTGAACAACTAACATGCCTTGCTGCCATGGTTGGCCAAAATTGACGCTACTGACATCCAGACCATCTGTTTCTGAAACACCATCAATGCCGGATGCTGTATTAAAGCCAATACGAAATACACCGCGATAAGTGAAGGGTGGCAGAGCATCAAGCACAACATAGCTATCATTGCCCTGACTGGATATCACTAGATAATCCTGTTTGTCGTTCTGATACAAACTGATCCCTTCGATATCGTCTTTCAGATGTTCACCGACAGGCATGACCTGAGTCATCACCGTAGATTGATCGGCACGGGCATCAAGTGTCCAGACTGCTCTGTTTTCTTCACCAATAAATAAACGATCATGTTTATCATCGGCCACACAGCCTTCAGGTTGCGTGGCAACTTTAAATTCACGGACCAGTTCACCGGCAATCTTGCCTTGTTTGTCCTGCATCTGATATTGGAAAAAGCGGCCGTCTTTATCATTCACAATGGTGTAGATATCACCTTGTTTATTTTTATACATACACAGGCCATAAATATCCTGTGCCGTGGTGCTAACTTCACCCATTTCAGTGACAAGACGACTTGCTGGATCGATGGCAAACACATGCAGTGAGTTATGATCACGATTGCTGGCAACCGCTAAATCAATCTGTTTACCATTGAAATGAAAACCATGACGGACATCGACATTATTCAGTCGTCCAACAGGCAAAAATTGCTGGGTTTTGCCTTTTAAATCATAAACAACTAAACCGCCTTGTTTATCCGTACCTAATACCAGACTTTGTTCCGGGTTGGCTTTGTTGACCCAGATAGCTGGATCATCAGCCGCATCGCCTAAGCTTGGTACAGCATCGGTTTGTATTGCTGGTTTAACCAGCGGGATAGGCGGGGGCGATGTCAGCGATGTATGCGTCCATGGGGTCCTAGGGATTTTGCCTCCAAATACTGCAAAAACCGTTGAAGGCCCCGTATTTACTGGCCTCCAAGCCACTATTAATTTTAATTTAGCTCGAGTTTCAGTATCTTCTTCGGCCTTTGGGTCAAAGAATGAGCAGAACCAAGCGACTATCAATTCTCACTGCCGCTGAAATCGAGGATTTATACGGCGTCCCCTCCTTCAACGAATCGTATCAACGGTTTTACTTCACGCTGAATGATAAAGAGCGCGCTGAGCTGACCAGAATAAGGCAGCGCAAGTACCGCTGTATCGCCATCGCATTGTTGGGCTATTTCAAATGCAAACCCATCTTGCTCAATCCGACGTTTAAATCCATGCAGGATGACTTGGGATTTATCGCGAAAAATCACTTTGATGGCCTGAAATTTCGACGCTTCAGTCTGAAATCCGATCAAAAGTCCCGCATTTATGAACGGATTTTTTCCATGATCGAATATGAAAATTGGAAAGATCCTGAGCATCAACCCCGGCTTGTTGAACACTTATTGGCCTGTGCTGAAAGCTGGGTTGCACCTCGTGCTCTCTTTGATGCAGCGATTGAGTTCCTGGCCCACCAGAAAATTGCCATTCCTGCCTATAGCACCCTGCAGAAGATCGTCAGTCAGGTGGTTAACCAGCATCAGCAGCGACTGCATGAGAAGATCGGCGCCGCGTGTAGCCCAAAATTGACGACTGTACTAAATACACTGGTATCCGGTAATGACCAGCTTACGTTAACACAATTGCGCGGCGGCGCGCGCAATTTCACCGGCACCGAGTTGCAGAAAGAACTCGCGGTGTATCACCACATTCAACCGCTGATGGCAGAGGTGACCGTTGTCCTCGACTCGCTTTCTCTGTCTCAAAAAAATCAGCAGCACTATGCCGAACGGATTCAATATTACGGCGCCAAAATCAAGCGTCAGTCGCCAGAGAACCAGTGCCTATATCTGCTTTGCTACCTACAGTTTCGATATCAGGAGGGGTTGGAACGCATGGCCGAAGGGTTCATTCACCACGTTCGACAGGTAAAGCAACGAGCGCATCAGCTGGCGCAGGATCGAGTTTATCGGGATTGGCAAAAGGCGGCTACCAATGTGAGTAAGGCTGCAGAAATCTTGTGCCTGTTTGTTGATGATCGTATCGACCCCAATACGTCATTCCATGCTGTACAGAAACAAGCGTTCCAGGTTCTCAATGCCAACGAGCTGAGTTCAGTCTGCCGGTACCTCGGCAATCAGAAGCAGTCGGCGGATGAGGCGTTCTGGCAACACCTGGATACGGAATCCACGTTGAGAACCGGCCTGTTACGATCACTCTTTTGCTGTCTACGCATCGAAGGCACCGATAAAACACAACGGTTGGCAGCGGTCTTGAGCCAAACTCGACAGGAGCTGGCGGCCGGCAACATGCTCAGAGATGCCAGTATTGACCGGCGTCTACCGCCAAAAGCCACGCGACCACTCTTGTTGAAACCTGACGGCGGCATAGACAAGGCTAGATATGAATGGTTCTTGTATTTGCAGATTCCCAGCCGCCTAAACGGCCAGTTAGTGCTGCCAGAAGTCATACGGTATCGTGCACTGGACGACGATCTGGTAAAACCACAGACTTGGAAAAATCAGAAGCAGGCCTTGGTCGAGGGTACGAAGCAGCCCAAAATTACTGAGGATCCAAAGCAACTGATCCCGCGCATGACGGATCAGTTGGCCACTCGGCTACACGAGGTCAGTGACTACCTGGAACGCCTGGACAACAGGGATATCATTCTGCGCCCGAAGGGGGGTAAACACCTTTGGCGCTTACCGACTGCCGGCAAAAAACATCTGGTGAACAACCCGTTCTTCCAGCAAATGAGGGCAATCGGAGTCGCCGATGTCTTGCGCGTGGTGGATCAGGATACCGGATTTATTGACGACTTTGAGCACGTGCTGGGCATGACCTCCAAAAGCCGCCAGTATGAAGTGGACCTGTTGGCGATCCTGATCGCCAATGCCACAAACCAGGGCATCTACGGTATCGCCCAGATCTCCGACCGCACCTATGATCAGCTGAGTACCATCCAAGCGAACTACCTTCGGCTGGAAACGTTGAATGCCGCAAATGACCGCATCAACAACGCCACTACGCGACTGAGTATATTTAATCACTACAATATCCAGGATGACAACCTGCATGCCAGCGCTGATGGCCAAAAGTTCGAAGCTAAGCGCGAGACATTCCGTACCCGGTATTCCTCAAAATACTTCGGTACCAGCAAAGGGGTCTCGGCGATCAGCCTGAATGCCAATCATATGGCAATCAATGCCCGGGTGATCGGCGCTAACGAACACGAATCCCATTACATCTTTGACCTCCTGATGAACAACAGTACTGAGATCATCCCGGATACGCTCTCTACTGACACCCATGGGGTAAACCATGTGAATTTTGCTTTACTCGATCTGTTTGGCTACCGGTTCGCCCCCCGATATGCCCAGGTAGGCAGGGTTATCAACGAGATGTTCGATATCTCCGAGGACGAGAGTCAGCGGGTGAGACTCACATTGCGTAAACCCATTAACACGCAGAGTATTATGGAGTGCTGGGACACCATCCAGCGAATTGCCGTGTCACTGGCTCACCGGAAAACCACCCAAGCCATATTGGTCCGGAAACTCTCTGGCTACAAGAAAAACCACCCACTACTGAAGGCGCTGACTGAATATAACCGACTATTGAAGGCCCAATACCTGCTGGATTACATCGATAACGCCAGCCTTAGAAACCACGTGCAACGCGCCTTGAATCGGGGAGAAGCTTATCACCAGTTGCGTAGGGCAATCAGCAACGTGAACAGCGACCGGTTCCGGGGGAATAGCGACGAGGAGATACAAATCTGGAACGAAAGCGCCCGGCTGGTAGCAAATGCCATTATCTACTTCAACTCGAAAGTACTCAGCAACCTGCTGGACAGCTTCGAGGAGCAGGGCAGCGAAAAACACATGGAAACCGTAAAGGGCGCATCACCTGTCGCGTGGGAGAATATCAACTTCCGGGGTACGTATACGTTCGCGCCGACGGGAGAGCTGCCTAAACTGGATGATTTAATGGCGCCGATTGAGGGCTATCGGCCGATAAGTAAAAATTGATGCCTCTCTACAGGCTAGCAAACACGGGGGCTTCGGAGGTTTTTGCAGTATTTGGAGGCAAAATCCCTAGGACCCCTTTTTGGTGAAGGTCAGGTTGCACAACTCGATGAGCTTGTGCCGAAAGATGCGCGTGTTTTAGTGTTGTTTGGTGGACAAAGTGCACGAAAAAACGGCACCCTAGACGAAGTCATTACTGCCCTTGGTAATCGTCATATAGAAGAGTTTGGCGGTATCGAAGCTAATCCTGGTTACAGTACCTTGATGCGTGCGGTTGAGCAGATTCGTCAAAATAAGTTGGATTATCTGTTAGCTGTTGGGGGTGGTTCTGTCATAGATGGCACCAAGTTTGTTGCTGCAGCTGTGCAGTGTGATGGTGACCCATGGCAGGAAATCTTAGTGAATCACGCCACAAATATTCGCCAGGCATTACCGTTTGGTTCAGTGCTTACCCTCCCCGCTACTGGCTCAGAAATGAATGCCAACTCCGTGATCACACGTTACGAAACACAAGAAAAACTGGCATTCAGCAGTAAGCTCGTCTATCCAGTATTTTCTATTTTAGATCCGACCAAAGCCTATACTTTGCCACCACGACAACTGGCGAATGGTGTAGTGGATGCCTTCACGCACATCATGGAGCAATATCTGACTTATCCGGTTAATGCCATGGTGCAGGATCGATTCGCAGAGGGATTATTGCAGACACTCATTGAGATTGGTCCTAAGCTGCTTGAGTCGCCTAATGATTACGATCTGCAGGCCAATTTCATGTGGACAGCGACATTAGCGTTAAACGGCTTGATTGGTGCCGGAGTTCCTCAGGATTGGGCAACTCACATGATCGGTCATGAAATCACCGCACTACATGGGCTGGATCACGCACAAACATTGGCGATTTTATTGCCCACAGTACTGCAGGAACAACGCGAGAAAAAATCCGCCAAATTACTACAGTATGCCGAGCGTGTCTGGGGACTCAACGAAGGCACTGACGACACTAAAATAAACATGGCGATCACAAAAACTCGCGATTTTTTTGAACGAATGGGTGTGAAAACACATCTGAGTGATTACCAGATTAATGCTGATGCTATTCCAGTGATGATCAAACAACTGGCTGAACATGGTCTGACCCAGCTTGGCGAACATAATGATATCGACCTCAAAAAAAGCCAACAAATTCTGCAAGCAAGCCTATAAATAAAGGAGCGCTTTATGACAAAAACAGTTCAATTTTCTCAGGTAGGTGAACCATCCGTTTTATCAATTATTGATGAAACCGTCCCAGCCCCTTCTGCTGATGAAGTACAGATCCAAGTCCATGCTATTGGTCTTAACCGTGCTGAGGCAATGTTCCGCCGTGGCCAATATCTTGAAACACCTGAACTCCCTGCCCGTATAGGCTATGAATGTTCAGGAACCGTTACTGCCGTCGGTGACAACGTCAAACATATCAAAGTTGGTGATGCCGTCAGTACCATTCCCAACTTTTCAATGAACCAATATGGTGCTTATGCAGAAGTCACCAATATGCCAGTTACCGCTGTCACTCATCACCCGGAGAATTTAAGCTGGCAGCAAGCGACATCAGTGTGGATGCAATATTTAACAGCGTATGGTGCCTTGATTGATATTGCCAAAATGCAAGCCAGTGATTATGTATTAATCCCAGCCGCGTCCAGTAGTGTCGGCATTGCTGCCATACAATTATGTAACCTGATTGGTGCCACACCTATTGCGATGACCCGAACAGCTGAAAAGGTAGAACAACTCCATCAGTTAGGGGCTAAACACGTGATTATCAGTGAACAAGATGATGTGGTAGATGCGGTGATGGCGATCACTGAAGGCCGTGGTGTCAATATCGTTTTCGATCCTGTTGCCGGCCCGATGTTAAACACCTTAGCTGAAGCCTGCGCACCATTAGCGATGATCTTTCAATATGGCGCATTAAGTGCTGACCCCACCCCTTATCCGCTGTTCCCCGCATTACAGAAAGGGCTCACAATTCGGGGGTACACGCTATTTGAATTCACCAGCGCTCCAGAACGTTTAAACAAAGCTAAAGAAAAAATCTTTGACTGGTTGAAGCATTCGCAGCTAAGCCCTGTTATCGCTAAAACATTTGAATTTGACGATATTGTCGCGGCCCATAGCTATCTGGAAGCCAATAATCAGTTAGGCAAAATTGTTATTACACTTTGAACTTAGGGATGCACTATGACAGCAATGAATCAACAAACTCAGTCGCTTTTATCACCTATTGAACTGGGTTCCATCAGCTTGAAAAACCGCGTGATAATGGCACCGCTTACGCGTAACCGTGCAGGTGAAGGTTTAGCCCCCACAGATATGAATGTTGAGTATTACCGTCAGCGAGCTTCGGCGGGGCTAATTATCACTGAAGCCACATTAATCTCGGCTCAAGGTATTGGTTATCCGAATACACCAGGCATATACAGCAAAGCCCAGATTGAAGGCTGGAAAAAAGTCACCAAGGCAGTCCATGCAGAAGGTGGCAAGATTGTCTTGCAAATATGGCACTGTGGTCGAGTCTCACATTCATCTATGTTGCCCGGTGGTATGAAACCACAAGCCCCATCAGCCATTAAACCTGCTGGTGAAGTTTATACCTACGAGGGTATAAAACCTTATGAAACACCACAGGAAATGACAAAGGATGAAATCAAGCAGACAATCGATGATTTCAGAACTGCCGCTTATAACGCCTTAACGGCAGGCTTTGATGGTGTCGAAGTGCATTCTGCCAATGGCTATCTGCTTGACCAATTTTTACGTGATGGCAGTAATCAGCGAACGGATGAATATGGTGGCAGTATTGAAAACCGCGCCCGTCTGACCCTAGAAGTCGTTGATGAAGTTTGCAAAATCTGGGGTTCAGACCGTGTTGGTATTCGTTTGTCTCCGTTGCAACCTTTTAATGATATGAAAGACAGTCAGCCCGAAAAAACTTTTGAGTACATTATCAAGGCGCTAAACAAGTTTAACCTGGCGTATTTACATATCACTGAAATGGGCGCTGAAAATCCAGGCGCTGCGGGCCCCGAGTTTGATTTAGGCCTATGTCGTGAGTGGTATCAGGGAACGTATATGACAAACAGTGAATATAATTTTGATACTGCCAATGTAGCGATCCAAAGTGGCGATGCTGACTGTATATCCTTCGGTAAGTTATTCATTGCCAACCCGGATTTAGTTGAACGTTTCTCTACTCGCGCCCCATTGAATACACCTGACAGCGATAGCTTTTATGGTGGTGATGAACATGGTTATATCGATTATCCCTTTCTCACTGAAAAATAACGATATGTAGAAACCAGCACAAACCCCGTTTTATTAGGCAAGCACCATGAGTATCAGTGACGTATCGTGTCCTGATACCACTCAAGCAGCGTATCGATTCTCTGTGATTCAATAATCGATACGCTGCACAGCAGGAAAATACATACTAAAGGAGGATGTATGACACTTAAGACAATAACACAGCTTATGCTAGCCGGTTCGTTAGGACTGATGGGACAGGCTGCATTTGCTGACCGAGCCGATGCGGAAGAAAATCTACACAAGCTCAAGCTGCCAGAAGGCTTTCATATTAATGTTTATGCCGAAGTCGAAGGTGCGCGTCAAATGGCCTTAGGCCAGTCAACAGGCACAGTATTTGTTGGCACACGCGGTAATAATGTCTTTGCGGTAGTCGATAAAAACAAAGATCGTAAAGCCGATAAAGTGGTGAAGATTCTTGATGATTTAAAAGTCGGTAATGGTGTAGCGGTGCATCAAGGCAACCTTTATGTTGCTGAGCAAAACCGTATTGCCATTTACCCCGCTCCGGGTTTCGATCTCAACTTACCATTTAAACAAATGCGTGAGGTTATTTACGATAAGCTACCGGATAAAGCACACCATGGCTGGCGCTATATTGCTTTTGGCCCTGATAACAAGCTTTATGTCACCGTAGGTGCCCCCTGTAATATCTGTAATCCTCAGGGTATTGAAGCCAGCATTATTCGTATGAATGCCGATGGCAGTGATGCTGAAATATATGCCAAAGGTATCAGAAACTCAGTGGGTATGGACTTCCAGCCCGACACTGGCACCCTGTATTTCACTGATAATAACGTCGATATGATGGGTGATGATAATCCACCGGGTGAACTCAATGCCGCACCTAAAGCCGGTATGCACTTTGGTTTCCCTTATTATGCGGGTGGCAAAGCGCAACATCCTGACTGGAAAGACAAACAAGCACCACAAGACGTCACGTTCCCTGTCCAGGAATTCCAGGCACATACCGCAAGTCTGGGTCTCAAATTCTATACAGGTGATATGTTTCCAGCTGACTACAAAGGCGATGCCATTATTGCTCAGCATGGTTCATGGAATAGAACGAGTCCTGTGGGTTACCAGTTAATGCGTGTCACATTTGATGATAATCATCAGGTGACAGGTCATGAAGTCTTTATCGATGGTTGGTTGCAGAATGGTGAGGCCTGGGGACGTCCGACCGATGTATTACAACTTGCCGATGGTTCCTTACTGATTTCTGATGATTATAACGATGTGATTTACCGTGTTAGTTATGGCGATGACAACGCATCTTCAACTGATGCCACGTCTCAATCAAATAGCAAAACAATCACTGATCTGCAGATGCCTGAATCAGCCATTGCAGCACCAGATGGTCGTGTATTTGTCACTGAAATTGGTGAGTTTGGTAAAGCCGGTGACGGTAAAGTCACGGTTATCGATAAGTCCGGACAAAAAACAACGCTGGCTACAGGCTTAAATGATCCCAAAGGCATCGATTTATGGAATAACGAACTGTATATCGCTGATGTCGATCATGTCGTTAAAGTAGATATGAAAGGTGATATCACAGTTATCGCCAAAGCCAAGGATTTTCCCGGAAAACCTGTCTTTCTGAATGATATGGAAATTGATGGTAACGGTACCTTATATGTCTCTGATAGCGGCACTGATGATGGAGAAAATGCCGGCATTTATCAAATTACTCAAGCAGGTAAAGTGAGCGAAATTTTGGATGATAAATCGGCTATTAAACGTCCTAATGGGTTGCTGATGGACGGTAATGACACGCTGTTAGTTGCTGACTTTGGCACAGGTGACTTGTATCGTGCGAATATCAGCTCGGGTAAAACTGAAGCACTGAACAAAGGCTTTGGTGGTGCTGATGGTCTGGTCAGAGACAGCAAAGGCTATCTGTATGTGAGTGATTGGCAAAATGGTAAGGTGTGGCAATTAGTTGAACCTAAAGCAACACCACAATTACTCAGTGATGACTTTGTCTCTGCTGCTGACATTAGTCTCTCAGCAGATGGTCAGTACCTGATGGTGCCGGATATGAAAGGCAGTAAGTTAGTCTATTTACCAATACAGTAATACAATAGAAAATGCCCGGTGTTATTCACCGGGCATTCTAAAATCCGGTGATCACACTTTGTGTCTCTGACGTCTTGAATGTGGGTTGTTTGAAAAAGTTATAACTGTTTTTGTTGTGTGATTTGACTTCATACATCGCAAGATCAGCGTACTTGAGTAATGTCTCAATATTATCAGCATTGAATGGATAGAGCGCGATACCAATGCTAGCACTGATAGTCACACTCATATCAGACTGACATTCTATTGGTTGCTGTAATATATTTAACAGTTTTTCTGCAATACTGCTCGCTTCTGATAAATCCGTGGTTAATCTGGCAAAAACAACAAATTCATCGCCTCCCCAACGTATCGCAATATCTTCAGCACGAATTGAACCTAATAATCGATTTGCAACCGCTATAAGCACTCTGTCTCCTGCTTCATGGCCAAATTGATCATTAACAGGTTTAAACCCATCCAAATCAATCATAAACAGGCCATATGAAAACCGCTTAGAGTCCGAAGATGAGATAAGTTGTTCAATTTTATTCTCACCTGCACCGCGATTATACAAATTGGTTAAGGCATCGACTTCAGCCTGCCCCTTTAACTTTTCTTCCCGATTGCGACGCTCTGAAATATCTTGCAAGACAATTTCAAAAGACGACGTCTTATCATCGTCTGTCATGACCGAAATAAGGCAGTATAACCACCTCGTTTGTGACCCCTCATCAACTTTTATATCAACTGCTCGTGACTCACCACTCGATAAAACTTCAGCAGCAGCTGATTCCAAGCGACTTCTTTCTTCATCAAATAGTGCAAAAAAGGAAAGGGAGTCTTGCTTTGAAATCTTCTGAAAACACTCATCACCAATAATCTGTTTGAAAGACGGGTTATGTAGCCTCATTTTGCCATCAATATCGACAATGGCGATACCGTGACTGGACTGTTCGAAAATATCTCTGAATCGGTTTTCTAACTCTTCCACTTCAAGTCGAAGCGTTCTTTCAAGATTAATATTCTCCTCGACCGAATTTAATAACTCATTTATATCGTGGGTTAATAAACCAATTTCATCGTATTGGTGAGACTGCGTTGGAATAATTCGCTCTTCACTGCCAATCCGAATACCATGCAAACGACTGGCAAGCCGTTTTATTTCAGTTATCAACTGTGTATTTAATAAGAAAATAATAAGTGTGATCAAAACAAACGTCTGAACAGAAATTAATATAACGTGATTGATAGCGGCCTTTCTCGCATCCGACTTAATCAAAGCGACATTCGGCACAAGATTTAATTTACCAACCATTTCACCGCTTGAAAAAGGAGATTCCAAATCAAACTTCATTGTTTGAGCGCCATCAGGTACCGTACCACGTAAAGCTAGCGATTCCTGCGTTGACTTTAACTCCACAGCTTTGACTAAATCACTGCCTGCAATCCCCTCAACGACTTCTTTAGCCAGTGTCAGATCATCTAAATAAGCAGCGATTGCAGCTGTATGGGGTCCTAGGGATTTTGCCTCCAAATACTGCAAAAACCGTTGAAGGCCCCGTATTTACTGGCCTCCAAGCCACTATTAATTTTAATTTAGCTCGAGTTTCAGTATCTTCTTCGGCCTTTGGGTCAAAGAATGAGCAGAACCAAGCGACTATCAATTCTCACTGCCGCTGAAATCGAGGATTTATACGGCGTCCCCTCCTTCAACGAATCGTATCAACGGTTTTACTTCACGCTGAATGATAAAGAGCGCGCTGAGCTGACCAGAATAAGGCAGCGCAAGTACCGCTGTATCGCCATCGCATTGTTGGGCTATTTCAAATGCAAACCCATCTTGCTCAATCCGACGTTTAAATCCATGCAGGATGACTTGGGATTTATCGCGAAAAATCACTTTGATGGCCTGAAATTTCGACGCTTCAGTCTGAAATCCGATCAAAAGTCCCGCATTTATGAACGGATTTTTTCCATGATCGAATATGAAAATTGGAAAGATCCTGAGCATCAACCCCGGCTTGTTGAACACTTATTGGCCTGTGCTGAAAGCTGGGTTGCACCTCGTGCTCTCTTTGATGCAGCGATTGAGTTCCTGGCCCACCAGAAAATTGCCATTCCTGCCTATAGCACCCTGCAGAAGATCGTCAGTCAGGTGGTTAACCAGCATCAGCAGCGACTGCATGAGAAGATCGGCGCCGCGTGTAGCCCAAAATTGACGACTGTACTAAATACACTGGTATCCGGTAATGACCAGCTTACGTTAACACAATTGCGCGGCGGCGCGCGCAATTTCACCGGCACCGAGTTGCAGAAAGAACTCGCGGTGTATCACCACATTCAACCGCTGATGGCAGAGGTGACCGTTGTCCTCGACTCGCTTTCTCTGTCTCAAAAAAATCAGCAGCACTATGCCGAACGGATTCAATATTACGGCGCCAAAATCAAGCGTCAGTCGCCAGAGAACCAGTGCCTATATCTGCTTTGCTACCTACAGTTTCGATATCAGGAGGGGTTGGAACGCATGGCCGAAGGGTTCATTCACCACGTTCGACAGGTAAAGCAACGAGCGCATCAGCTGGCGCAGGATCGAGTTTATCGGGATTGGCAAAAGGCGGCTACCAATGTGAGTAAGGCTGCAGAAATCTTGTGCCTGTTTGTTGATGATCGTATCGACCCCAATACGTCATTCCATGCTGTACAGAAACAAGCGTTCCAGGTTCTCAATGCCAACGAGCTGAGTTCAGTCTGCCGGTACCTCGGCAATCAGAAGCAGTCGGCGGATGAGGCGTTCTGGCAACACCTGGATACGGAATCCACGTTGAGAACCGGCCTGTTACGATCACTCTTTTGCTGTCTACGCATCGAAGGCACCGATAAAACACAACGGTTGGCAGCGGTCTTGAGCCAAACTCGACAGGAGCTGGCGGCCGGCAACATGCTCAGAGATGCCAGTATTGACCGGCGTCTACCGCCAAAAGCCACGCGACCACTCTTGTTGAAACCTGACGGCGGCATAGACAAGGCTAGATATGAATGGTTCTTGTATTTGCAGATTCCCAGCCGCCTAAACGGCCAGTTAGTGCTGCCAGAAGTCATACGGTATCGTGCACTGGACGACGATCTGGTAAAACCACAGACTTGGAAAAATCAGAAGCAGGCCTTGGTCGAGGGTACGAAGCAGCCCAAAATTACTGAGGATCCAAAGCAACTGATCCCGCGCATGACGGATCAGTTGGCCACTCGGCTACACGAGGTCAGTGACTACCTGGAACGCCTGGACAACAGGGATATCATTCTGCGCCCGAAGGGGGGTAAACACCTTTGGCGCTTACCGACTGCCGGCAAAAAACATCTGGTGAACAACCCGTTCTTCCAGCAAATGAGGGCAATCGGAGTCGCCGATGTCTTGCGCGTGGTGGATCAGGATACCGGATTTATTGACGACTTTGAGCACGTGCTGGGCATGACCTCCAAAAGCCGCCAGTATGAAGTGGACTTGCTGGCGATCCTGATCGCTAATGCCACAAACCAGGGCATCTATGGTATCGCCCAGATCTCCGACCGCACCTACGATCAGCTGAGTACGATCCAGGCGAACTACCTTCGACTGGAAACACTGAATGCCGCAAATGACCGCATCAACAACGCCACTACGCGACTGAGCATTTTTAATCACTACAATATCCAGGATGACAACCTGCATGCCAGCGCCGATGGCCAAAAGTTCGAAGCTAAGCGCGAGACATTCCGTACCCGGTATTCCTCAAAATACTTCGGCACCAGCAAAGGGGTCTCGGCTATCAGCCTGAACGCCAATCATATGGCAATCAATGCCCGGGTGATCGGCGCTAACGAACATGAATCCCATTACATCTTTGATCTTCTGATGAATAACAGTACTGAGATCATTCCAGATACGCTCTCCACGGATACCCACGGGGTAAACCACGTCAATTTTGCCTTGCTCGATCTGTTTGGATACCGGTTCGCCCCCCGATATGCTCAGGTAGGCAGGGTCATCAATGAGATGTTCAATATCTCCGAGGACGAGAATCAGCGCTTGAAACTCGCGTTGCGTAAACCGATTAATACACAGATCATCATGGAGTACTGGGACACCATCCAGCGAATTGCCGTCTCACTGGCTCACCGGAAAACCACCCAAGCCACATTGGTCCGGAAACTCTCAGGCTACAAGCAAAACCACCCTCTACTGAAAGCGCTGACTGAATATAACCGACTGTTGAAGGCCCAATATCTGCTGGATTACATCGATGACGCCAGCCTTAGAAACCACGTGCAACGAGCCTTGAATCGGGGAGAAGCTTATCACCAGTTGCGCCGGGCAATCAGCAACGTGAACAGCGACCGGTTCCGGGGAAATAGCGACGAGGAGATACAAATCTGGAACGAAAGCGCCCGGTTGGTAGCAAATGCCATTATCTACTTCAACTCGAAAGTACTCAGCAACCTGCTGGACAGCTTCGAGGAGCAGGGCAGCGAAAAATACATGGAAACCGTAAAGGGCGCATCACCTGTCGCGTGGGAGAATATCAACTTCCGGGGTACGTATACGTTCGCGCCGACGGGAGAACTTCCGAAACTGGATGATTTAATGGCGCCAATTGAGGGGTATCGGCCGAAAGGTGAAAGTTGATGCCTCTCTACAGGCCAGTAAACATGGGCGCTTCAGAGGCTTTTGCAGTATTTGGAGGCAAAATCCCTAGGACCCCCTATAGTCACCTCACCAAGCTAGGTGTCACACGGTGCAAACATGCTTATTACCATACCCAGCATTGCTATCTGCGAACCTATCACGTTCGAGGCGCAGGGGGACCGCTCGGGCGCATACGCCGAGGTTCGCTCTGATTTTCATGATCGCAGTATCCATTTTCCACATGGCGATGGCCCTGGATGACCTACAGGCCCGGTGACATTTCAGCAATGGTCGGGACGCGCGTTTGACCTGATCTCTGCATGGTAGAGCCTTCTAATAATTCCTAAATAGTGGACTTTCCAGTTCATTGCGACGTATGTCGTATTTACAGGCGTAGGTTTCACCTGGATTCATCGCGACAGGTCTCTTTTTCCAGTTCAATTTCGATAGTCGTATGAGACAGTTGGAGGCCCTCCAGACTGTTAGAAATCGACCTCTTAATATCGGAATAAAATTCTGGATCGAATCGGCCCTGATGTTCCACCACAACATGCGCAGTAAGTACGTGATGTTCTCCATCCAACGACCACAGGTGCTGATGGTGAATATCACGTACACCCTCGATATTCAGCAGGATTTTTCGAACCTTGTTTGTAAGCGTTTTGTTTGGAGCAGCCTGCACGAATAACTTGCCTGTCGCCCACAGATTTCGCATTACATTCATGAGGATAAACAGTGTAAACGCTACGGATAACAACGGATCAAGAATCGGCCAGTCTGTGAACATCAAAATGACTGATACGACTAGAACCGCCACCCAACCCAGCACATCCTCCAGTAAATGCCAGTTCAGCACCTTTTCGTTAAGTGTCCTTCCCTTGCTAAGGCGGTATGCGGCAACACCGTTGACACTAACTCCCAACAAGGCCAGAGCCACCATGCCTTCGGTGACGGGCATGACTGGATCAGCCAATCGTGGAACAGCCTCACTTAGCACCCAGATGGAACCCGCAACCAGTACAAGGCCATTAATTAGTGCCCCTAACAAACTGAGTCGACGGTAGCCATATGTAAAATAATCGTCCGGCGACCTTTTACTCAAACGGTCAAGCAACCACGCTCCGCCGATGGACACTGAATCCCCAAGGTCATGCACAGCGTCGGCCATGATCGCTGTGCTATTGGTTAGGACCCCACCGATGAACTCAATGACGGTGAAGCTCAGATTGAGGAAAAACACGAGGCCAATTCGCCTGGAGCTACCGGTATCGTTGTGGTCATGAACATGCATTTTCAAATTCCCACAATATTCGTGTCATAACGAACCTCGTTAGTTAATCACTACCGCCTCGATCCACCGCTTCGCTAGCAGAAACGCCTGAAGAATCTCTCGTGATCATTCACCGCTTCAAACCTGGTTGCACTGGCCCCTTCTCCCATCAGGCAATTCGCCCGGTAACAGCACATCTGGCCAGCGTCGCTCTGTCTAAACCGGACGCTGTCATTCATGGTCGACTCTCCTTATGTTCTCCTTATGTAACATTGAATACAGCACCGGCAGCACAAACAGTGTCAGCAGGGTCGACGAGATAATCCCACCGATGACCACCGTTGCGAGTGGTCGCTGCACCTCGGCTCCGGTCCCGGTATTGAGGGCCATTGGAACAAAACCAAGACTGGCTACGAGCGCCGTCATAAGTACCGGTCGCAGTCGGACCAGGGCTCCATCGACAACCGCCGTCATCAAATGGCCATTCTGATGCCACAGATCGCGGATGAAGGCAACCATGACGAGACCGTTCAGTACCGCGACGCCGGATAGCGCAATAAAGCCGACGCCAGCGGAAATTGAAAGCGGCATATCGCGCAGCCACAGCATCAACACACCACCGGTGAGCGCAAGCGGAACACCGCTAAATATGATCAATGCGTCTTTAAGCGAACCAAATGCCATTACCAGTAAAGCCACAATGATAGCCAACGTCACTGGCACCACCACTAACAGTCGCTGAGTGGCAGACTGTAGTTGCTCGAAGGTTCCGCCGTAATCCAACCAGTAACCCGCAGGAAGATCCACTTCATCGCTGATACGTTGTTGTATCTCGGACACAAAGCTGCCCAGATCCCGGCCACGTACGTTGGCTGTGACAACTACGCGCCGTTTACCGTTCTCGCGGCTAATCTGGTTCGGCGCCGGCGCAAGCTCCACTGTCGCGACTTCGGAAAGCGGTACAAACTCACCATCCGGCAAAGTAATCGGTAGATCACCGAGCCCATCAACATTACGGCGAATCGCTTCAGGCAGACGAACCACCAACTGGAACCGCCGATCCCCCTCGTAGATCATCCCGGCATTCTCACCACCAACTGCCGCGGCAACCAAATCCTGTAGCGCATCGATAGTTAGTCCATAGCGCGCCAGTGCCATGCGTCTGGGGTGAACGGACAACATGGGAAGTCCCGTTACCTGCTCCACCCTTACGTCAGCGGCTCCCGCTACCGACTGCACCACTCCCATCACCGCATTGGCCGAGTCCAGCAGCTGATCCAGGTCGTCGCCAAATACCTTGATGCCCAAATCCGCGCGCACACCGGAAATGAGCTCATTGAAGCGCATTTCGATAGGTTGGGTGAACTCGTAGTTATTGCCGGGCAGGGGCTCGACTGCTTCCTGAACTTCGTCAATCAGGGCCTCACGTGATTTACCAGGATCAGGCCACTGATCTCTTGGCTTAACGATGACATAAATATCGGAAATATTGGGGGGCATCGCGTCCGTTGCGACTTCCGCTGTACCGGTGCGCGCGAATACCTTATCCACTTCAGGAAACGCCTTTATACGCTTCTCCAACTGTTCCTGCATAGCCAGCGCTTGTTCCAGGCCCGTACCGGGTGCTCGTAAAGCCTGGAGGGCGAAATCGCCTTCGGCCAGTTGGGGTACAAACTCCGTTCCCAGGGTGGTGGCCAACCAGAGACTGCCGGCCAATAAGGCACTCGCGCAGCCCAGTACCGCCCAGCGGAATTTCAGAGCATTCTCAAGCATCGGTTGATAGAGCGATTTGGCGGAACGTATGACACGGCTTTCCTTTTCCTCTACCTTGCCATTCATGAAAATGGCGACAGCGGCGGGTACGAGAGTGAGCGAAAACACCATTGCAGCGAGGAGCGCCATGACGACGGTGGCCGCCATCGGATGGAACATCTTACCTTCCACACCCGTGAGGCTAAAAATGGGGATGTAAACCACAGTAATAATTGCCACACCGAACAATGCCGGTCGGACCACTTCCGTTGTGGCTTCGTACACCAACTGGAGACGTTCCTTGAGCGGGAGACGCTCTCCGTTCCCAGCCTGTGTCTCTGCCAGACGCCGTATGCAGTTCTCAACGATTATCACCGCGCCGTCTACAATCAGACCAAAATCCAGTGCGCCCAGGCTCATTAGATTTGCAGACACACCGGTTCGAACCATACCGCTGATCGTCGCCAGCATGGATAAGGGGATGATCGCGGCAGTGATCAATGCCGCCCGCAGATTGCCTAGCAATAGCAACAAGATCACGATGACCAGCAGCGCGCCTTCGAGCAGGTTTTTTTGCACGGTGGCAATGGCGCGATCTACAAGCGCGGTACGGTCGTAAACCATTTCCAGGTTGACGCCATCCGGTAGTGAAGGACGAATGCTTCCCAGTCGTTCACCCACGGCCTGCGCTACGCTTTGGGAGTTCTCCCCCATCAACATCATCGCAGTGCCAAGTACCGTTTCCTCACCATCTCGGGTTGCCGCGCCTGTGCGCAGCTCCTTGCCAATCGCGACGTCCGCCACATCGCCCACCCTTACGGGCGCTCCGTCCCGGTTGGCTATGACTACCTGCTCAATCTCTGCGATGTTCTTCAGTAATCCCGGGGACCGCACCAGAAGTTGTTGTCCATTTTCCTCAATGTATCCCGCGCCCCGGTTGTCGTTATTGGCGCGCAGCGCTTCGGATACATCGGCCAGACTTATGCCTAACTCAAGCAATTTGTCCGGGTACGGCGTGACGTGGTATTGCTTGTCGTATCCGCCGATGGTGTTGATTTCCACTACCCCGGGAACCTGGGCAAGCTGAGGGCGGATTATCCAGTCCTGTACTTCGCGAAGTGCTGTGGCATCCCAGGGCTCTCCGTTCATCTGAACAGCTCCGGCTTCCGCCGTTACCGTGTACATAAAAATCTCACCGAGGCCGGTTGAAATTGGCCCCATGGTTGGTTCAAGGCCTGGGGGCAGAACGCCTTTTATAGCGCCCAATCGTTCAGTGATCAGGTTGCGGGCAAAGTAAATATCCGTGCCTTCTTCAAAAACAACCGTGATCTGGGATAGACCATACCTTGATAATGAACGTGTGTAGGCAAGTCTGGGTAGCCCGTAGAGCGCAGTTTCAACCGGAAATGTCACCCGCTGCTCTACTTCAAGAGGCGAGTAGCCTTCCGCTTCGGTGTTGATCTGAACCTGGATATTGGTGATATCCGGAACTGCGTCGATGGGTAGTCGTTGAAAACTCCAAACGCCCAGTCCGACAACAATAAAAATCAGGGATAGAATAATATAACGCCGCTCAACTGAGAGGCGTACGATGGCATCAATCATACCTGCCTCCTGTTAGTGTTCGTGACTGGCGCTGGATTTTTCCAAATCGGCTTTGATCAGGTAGCTGTTCTCGACAACGTACCTGTCACCGGGCTGCAAACCAGACCGCACTTCGGCGATTCGCTCGTCGCTGCGACCCAGCTCCAAAGGGCGAGGTTCATAGGTCTCTCCCTCTTGAACGAACACCACGGCCTGATTCTCAAACTGCTGTATAGCCCGCCGGTCGACGGCCAGAGGTACTTCGGAGGCATCAACGACGATCTTCGCAGTCACCAGTAAACCCGGTGACAGCAGCCCTTGGCGATTATCAACAGCAACACGAGCAATAACGTAGGGGGCATTATTCTGGCTTGGCAACAGATGCATGATTTTGCCGTCGTAAGTCTTATCTTCGATGGCAAATCGCGCCTGCTGACCGATTCTGACGTCCTTGCGTTGTCCTGGGAATATCTTCAGTTCAGCCCAAAGGGTATCGAGATTGACAATAGCGAACAGGGGCTGCCCGTTCACTAGCTCACCAACATTGACATTGCGCTGTGAAATGGTGCCAGCAATCGGCGCGACCAGAGTATAGGACTGCAGGCTTTCATTGGATTCGATAATCGCAAGAGTATCACCCGCCTTGACCGTATCACCAAGACTGGCTCTGTTGCAAAGATTGGCGGCAGTCAGAGGTAGGCTGTCGCTCTGCGCCGATCAGGCGGCTGCTGCGAAATGGTGGTTGAGCATGCCCATGGCCTCCGTCAGCGCCGAGGGCCCAATGCCAAAA
>Ga0207876_1000249_pt1 | contig 21845 bp, 26 predicted proteins | sample MalvirmetaMSP146_FD_184237 | JGI IMG/M metagenome (GOLD analysis project Ga0207876, IMG submission 184237) | Marine viral communities from the Deep Pacific Ocean - MSP-146 (SPAdes) | ecosystem: Environmental > Aquatic > Marine > Oceanic | place: Pacific Ocean | collected 2011-07-10
GGTGTTTAAGTCGGCCAGTCGCAAGAAAGCGGTTAATACGGCAGTACAGGTTTTGCTTGATAGGTCAGGTTCTATGCGTGAAGGCATAGCGATGGCTGCAAGATCTACATTGTCACTAACTGCTGCAATGAAAAATGTACCTCACTTGTCAGTCGGTGCAGCAATGTTTCCCGGTTCAATGGGCACGGCTGTGACTGTTTTGACAAGGCAGGATCAAACGATGAATCAAACAGCTGGGTATTACCCAGAAGTTAAAGTCGAAGGTTGCACTCCGTTGCTTCCTGCTTTGATCTGGTCAGGGGATAACCTGGTTGCTCAAAAAGAAGAACGAAAAATACTTTTTGTGGTGACTGATGGTGCTCCTGATGACATGCAAGACTGTATCAAGACGGTAAATGACTTGAGACAGGGTGGCATTGAGGTATACGGCATTGGCATCGACGTTCGCGAGAAGATGATGTCAGCCTTGTTTGGTAATAAGCATGTATGTATTGAGCACGTGGGAGAGCTTGCGGAAGCAACCTTCTCACTACTTGAAACGACATTACTTGCTGCCTAACGCAAAATAGCTTCATAGCTAGTAGTACCAACTGTTAGACCCCCGAAAGGGGGTTTTTTTTTATAACCGGCTCGGACCAATATCCGGTTATTCATTGAGGCAAAGCCTTAAACCTTTTTTAATGCGAGCCATGAAGAAAAAGGCCAAAGGTTTACTATCAGCAACCAAGATTGCTCAGCGCAGCTTCTGTGAAAAGCAGCTCGTGCTCGATGAGCAATATGGTCGGCATGAAACAGACGTTCAAAAACAGCGACGTGAAAGAGGAGACGAAGAACATCTTCGACATCACCTTGAAGCACAACGCTATGGTTCAAACCGAGATAATCGGTGTTTCATTGCTACCGAGCTTTATGGCCCTGTTGCCAAAGAGACAGAGCAGCTAAGACTGTTCCGTGACAGATGTCTTCAAAAAAGCTACTTAGGCCGGATATTTACCAGTGCCTATTACGAACTCTCGCCAACGATTGTGTGTTTGATGAAACGCTACCCTTTGGTCAGAAAATTCATGAAACCCATTATCAACTGGATCGTTAAAAAGGTGAGCATCCATGGCTGAAGCCTATTATCTCGCTATTGTTTGCTTGCTCATCCTGTCTCTGTACGGGATTGATGCCAGAAGACGTGAACAGCGTCGTAAATTCATTCTAAAAGAACGTATGCCTACCGAGCTTTCTGAAGGTCAGCTAATTCGTTCTGAATACTACATTCGCACGGAAGTGCCTCGGAAAATGCATGGCACATTGGACCAGTTATATAGGGTCATGTCTGGACTACATGTGCTGGTGGACAGCAAAACACGTGATAAGCATCAAGTATTCCTCAAAGACATTGTTCAGGTATCGGTATACCGAGTCATTTTGACCCGTATAGGCATGAAAATGGCTGACTATGCGTATTTCAGGGTGGTTACGCCTGATGGTGTCAAATATATCAAACGAAACCTTCTTAACGAAACACAAGTGATCGAAGAGTTCGATAGAACTCAGGCGCTCTTGAATGGTAAAGCAACACCCTCAAATGCCCAGCACAAAGCAATGTGCATAAGCTGCCCTCAACAAATTAATTGCGACAATTGGCAGTTTTCAGGCCGCCAGTAATCATAGGAGAAATCATGAAAGCAAAACTGCTTTTACTGCCACTACTAATTGCATCTGGTGCTAACGCTGATGTGTTAATGCCAACAGAAGACAGTGCTAAGTACGCTGATAATCGCGTCCGACTCACAGCAAAATTGCAAGAACCTCCAAAGACCATATTGCCCAAGCTGGTAAGTAAAGATTCTGCAGGTAAGGCTGAAACATCAAAATCACCAGCAGGTGACACGACTACTGCAAAAAACATTGCGAGCACAGCAGACAAATATGTTGTTCCGCCAAGAACAGCAGTAGCAACTGGCCTTGCAGAGAAGCAGGTTAAAGCTCCTGAGCCGAAAAAGACGGTAGCTGACCTACCTCTACGTGAGCTGAATGATGAAATACAGGTTTCTTTTCGTGACCGTTCATTACCTTCCAGTATTCGCACATTAACGCCTCCAGGCTGGGTCGTAGACCTGCAAATCGACAAAAGCATCGAAAGTACGCTTATCAGCTTTTCGGGTGAAACCAGTTATGCACAGGCGCTTAAGGACATTCTTGAGCCACAAGGGCTGACCTATCTCGCATACAGAAATATGAAGCCTAAACCACTGATTGTCGTGACTCACGGAGGCAAGAAATAATGAAGAAATTAGTTATCGCCGGCATGATCAGTTTGACAGCGTGTGCTATGCCACCCGAAAAACCTGTTGAAACAACGCAGATTGAAAACATTCCACGTACTCAGCAGTTAGCACCCAGAACTAGCAACTACGTCAGTATCACCACATCACGCAAACAGATCTTGGATGAAACCGTCACTATCAATCAGCCACGTGTTGCGTTGATAGATGCATTAACACATCCCTCAGCACTGACAACAGCGAACATCGTGGCGCTCGATTCTGGTGTAAATCTGGCCATGAAAATAGGCGTGAGAGCACAAAACTCACGCATTACTGACTATATTCGTCAAATTGAAGGTACAACCGATTACAAAATAGACGTTCTCCAAAATAGTGATGGCGTGATTCTCCAGGTGGCCTCCACCATGACTCAATCTTGGGATATGGCTGCACTATCTGATATGCCAGAAGCCATTACGCGTTCTGGCTTCTCAGCAACTACACAGCAATCATCTGGTGGCGGTTCTGGAGCTATGGGTGGAAATGCTGGAGGTGGAGAATCAAGTCAAGGCCAAACACAAAGTGCAAGCGGCACCAATATTGTCACGACACGTGAAGATGATACATGGTCATCATTAATTGCAGATGCCCAACGAATTCTAGGACTTATAGAGGACGGTGAGTCCAGCACAAACACTAGTAATGGGAGCAATCAGAATACTTTAGTGCCACAACTTGAAGAGGGCGATGATCCTATAGCTTTTTTAAATAACTATAGCAAAGCACTCGATGATGAGATGAACCCTTACTTTGACACGCCATGGGTAGTAGGTAATAAAAGGCTAGGAAAAATCACAGCATACGGAAAGCCAAGCCAAATTAGACGCCTTGATGAACATTTCTCAAAGCTTGAAACAGATAGCCAAAGACAAGTACATCTGTCAGGTGCCATCTTAGATATTAAAACTAGCCGAGGTGAAGGATATGGTGTTGACTGGAATGCGGTTTACCAAAATAGTGATGAAGACAAAACCGTATCCTTTGCTGGTGAAACTACACAAGCACTGTCCATTGTAGACGGTGGTAACTGGTCAGTAGCGGCATCAATCCCATTTGGTAATCTGACATTAAATGCGATTGTCGAATCTTTGAGAGAGCAAGGCAGTGTCACGCTTCAAAGCCAGCCACGATTAACTGTAACAAATGGGTATACAGCCTACTTAGGATCTACACAGGAATTCTCATTCGTTTCAGGTGTTGAATTTTTGCCGTTAACTGCTGGCGGAGATGGCAATGTAGCGTCAGACACTGCAATCACTACAACACTTTCACGTGTCAATGTAGGTATCAAAATCGCTGTTACACCTAAGATGCTGGATGACGGCAAAATTCTAGTCGATATTGTTCCGATACTGAGCACAATCACTGGATTTACACCAATCAGCTCTGGTGGTGAAGTATTTGAAACGCCAAATATTGCACTTCAAGAGCTTGCAACTCAGGTCATTACAACCAGTGGCACACCAATCTATCTTGGTGGTCTGATCATAAATAGAGTTCTGCAAAACACTCAAAGACTACCAATTAAAAATGAATTACTTGCCAAAGCTCTGGGTGGAGCTAAGTTCGAGCAAGAAGACAGCGAACTGCTCATTGTCATCACTCCACAGGAAGTGGGCGCATGATATCCGTCAATACTCCAATCTCAATTGAGGGAAGCACGTGCATCCTGATGCGTGACGTATTAGGGGGTTCGACAAACGATAAATACACCAGTCAAGAGCAAGGCAGTCTTAGAGTCTGGTACGAAGAGCAAGCTCTGCGTGAAACTCGCGATGCACATCCGAAAATACCGGTATATGGTTTCTGGCAGTCATTAATTGCATCTGGGTTGATTGATACCAGCAAGCGTTTGCAATACATCTTTACGACTGAAAGCAAAGATTTTGGCTATTACTTATATAGCCATGAAGGGCTTCTGCATACAGGCTCACTGTTTCATGACGAATTACAACGTCTACCAGGACCTGCGATCCAAGAAGGAATCACAGTTGCTGATGGTGAAGAAATCACCGTCAGTATTTCTGACCTTAAATTGCCAGACTCTCCATTACTGACACACAAAGAACGTATTGCTGCAGCAGTACTGGTCAAAAAGAAAGCTCAGCAACAAGGTTTTCTAGCAGTAGCTTTGGTGAGTGGACTAGCCCTTTTAGTGGATACAGGCCTAGCTCATCATCATAAATCACACATGAAGGAATTCAGCAAAGTAAACACTGAACTTCACATCGCTGAACAAGCTCTTGCTTCTGTTAATCGTCAAAAACTTGAAAACTGGCCATCACAGTCAAAAGCCTTATCAAGCCTTTATCAAGTAACTAATGCATTCACAGGCAGCAATATTTCTGGCGAGATTAACTTACTCCCTAACAAGCAAATTGCAATTGAAGTTAAGGATTCTCGGGACACAAGAGCCAGGTTAAGCATGCTGGAAGATATGGGGATACAGTCAAAGCGTCTTTCAGCTAACACAACGATTATCCAATGGGTGAACGATGAATCGTACTAATCCAATCATTAGAAATATTGCAATTATTTTAGTTTCTTCAATGCTTGCTGCTTTTTACATAATCACTGGTAACGCTTCCAGAGAATATCCAAGTATAGAAAACCTACAACTGCAAATATCTCAGATTAACGATCAAGTAGAAATTGTCAGCCAAAAATCTGATCTCCCACTACTTCCAAATATCTGGCACTCCATCACTGTAATTGCCCGTACACATGGCGTGAAAGTTTCCCCACTCAAACAAGCCAAGGATGCAGGCATTCTCGACTCAGATTTACCTGGAGGAACACCATGGTATGGCGTGATTCAGGGAAATAGTAGAAATGTGGCCATGGCAGCTATAGAGATCCAGAAAGTGGTCCCTGTAATTTTTGGTGCTGCAGCCATAGAGAATGAAGTAACTGGCCTGAGCTTCGCGGCGTTAGGTTCGGAATTAGAAAACTAAGAGGTCGTTATGAGAAAAAAAATACTTACATTATTGCTACCGGGAATACTAATTTCCTTTACCCAGCCTATTTCAGCTGAAAACCAAACAGGATTAACAGCTGATCAAATTCGACATGAACAGGCTTTAACAGAGCTGAGAAAGCAAAAAGAAATTCTCGAACTGAAGCACTCTCAAGCAATGCTTATCAGAGACTGCCATGAAATGGGTATTGACTGTCGCGAAGCTGATTTAGATATCCGGCAAGACCATCTCAATGACCTCACGACAGTGCTAGGTAGCCAAGAACCCCATCTTGCTACATCACTGGAGGAGAGTTCTTTTTCAATTGAAGGAATTAAAAGCAAATCAAGCGTCAGTCCTACGCTAGAAGCTATCCAGAATGACAGTGCAAAACTTAAATATTCTGGTGAGACTCAATGGGCCCTTGTCGGAGACACAGTTGGAGAGTGGGTTGTTACCCATTTAGATGCCTCAAAAGTACGCATTAAACACTCCGGAAACTCTAATTCCAAAACCTTAGTTTTAAATTGGTGATTACTATGACTGGAACAACTGAATTATTTCAACGCATACTAGAAAAGCTTATATCTCAGGGCGTTACAGACTCAATCAAATCATCGCATTGGCCAATACCAGAGTCTGACGAAGCAATCTATCACTCACTGATTGAAGAGGGCGTCTCTGCCGCAGATATAGCTACTGCTTTCTCTCAATTAAGTAATAAACCTATCTATAGCATTGATGATGGTGAGTTTGATCACGAAGGTGCTGGATGGGGAATTGCAAATAATACCTTATACATTGTGAACCCTTATGGGCACACAATTGAAGAAATGCTAGAGGAGCAGGCAAAAGGGAAAGTCAACTTTAGTAAAACTGGCATATTAATAGGCACTTCCACAATTACATTAACTCAAGCTGCTAGCAAAACCGAGTTAGATAAAAGCATTAACGAAATGATCGAAAGCGCCTTGGAAATAGGTGCCAGTGATATTCATGTCTCTCCTCGCACACGCAAACATTTATCAATTCAGTTTCGCTCGGATGGGGTAATCAAGCCATATCAACATAAAGTCAGCATGGATGAATATCAAGACTGGTCAAACAAATTGCTCGGACGGGCTGGAAAAATCGGTGGTAAGCCAACTAAACCTCTCGATTTAAAGTTTAACTATCTTTGGAAGGATAAAGACATACAGGTACGTCTAGCTGCATCACCAGTAATGAGTGGCGGTGACCCTTATTTCTATTTTGTTATGCGGTTATTGAACCCAACAGGCCAGCAAAGGCAGCTCAAAGACATTGGGTTTCCGAAGGTTGAGTATGAAACCTTAAAGACCCTTTGCCGTTCCCCAAAAGGGCTAGTAATAGTCACCGGCCCTACAGGTAGTGGTAAAACAACAACGCTGTACGCCATGCTCCAGCTAATCCAAGAGTTACGTCCTGGTGATTCTATTCAAACATTAGAAGATCCTGTCGAGGTTGAATTACCTGGCATCAATCAAACCCAGATAAATGTTCAAGCCGGCATGACATTCGCTGAAGGTTTAAGAACAAAACTTCGGCAAGATCCGGACGTAATTCTAGTCGGTGAGCTTCGCGATCTTGAAACCACTAATCTTGCAATTGAAGCTTCCATGACCGGTCACTTGGTTCTTGCCACGATGCATACCAATAGCGCGGTTCAAACCATTAGTCGATTGACAAATATGGGTGTTAATCCATCAACCCTTGCCGATTCATTGCTTGCAATATCAGCACAGCGAATGGTGAGAAATGTTTGTAAAGAGTGCTCCACAGAAGAAGAGTTTGGACAAAATCTAGGTGTTGCTGAGAAGTACTCAAGCCTGCGTGGTGCACCTCAACTTGGTGAGCCCATTAAGGTTGCAGACCATAAAGGCTGCTCCAAATGTGATGGAGGTTACTCAGGTCGAAGTCTAGTTTCTGAGCTGATGATTATCGACCCATGGACACAAAATCAAATTCTTGAAGGTACATCTGCAAATGTTATCGAAGAGAAGCACCGCAACCATCAATACTCAACCATGTGGGACAACGGTATCAACATGGTCCGCCGAGGAACAACAACTATCAGTGAACTAGAAGCCAGGCTTTCTCCGCTTGCGAGCTATGGCCAACACTTCACTTATGGCCGTGAAACCAACCTGCTCTAATTCTTTGAGGAAAAAGTAAATGAACCTAAATCTTAAACAAAAAGCCCAAAAAGGCTTCACATTAATCGAACTCATGATTGTCGTTACTGTATTGGCCATACTTGGCACCATAGGTATGCGCGGTTTTAACGCATGGGTGGGCGGTGCGAATGTGGACGTTGCTACCTACTTTGTTGAACGTGACTTTCTATCAGCAGTTACTCAGTGCTACCGCATCAATCGTGGCTACGGTAACTGTGACAAAGCAGAACTAACGCGTTACGGCTTGAGCGATCAGACTGCTTGGGATACGGATTGGACGGTTAGTGTAGCCGGTAATACCTTCAATATCTCAATGCCGGTACCAGATGATGAAGATGGTACTAATTTAGCGACACGTCTAAATTCATCTGAAGTTGAGCATATTAATAATGCATCATATTCTGGCTCAAACGTAACAGTTGAATTGGTAATGCCATAATGCAATTCGTTGTTAAACTTCGATATCTGGATGGCAACACTCGCCTTATCTTGATGGAAGCAGAACATCAGGTTGCTCTTCTTGAGCAGCCTGGACTTGAGGATGCAATTGAAGGCTCATGGGAAATACCGTTTGGATTAAAGATTGGTTCAAACAAACTCAAGCCGGAAGAACAATTACTTCTTGTTGCTCAAGTTGCAACGCTTGTGGACTCAGGAGCCGATATAACTCAAGGCATTACTGAAATTGCAGAAAGCACCCCTTTCCTGAAGAAGCATACGCAAGATCCCAGAATAGAGCACGCCTCACGAATATCAGATTATTTAGAGCTATTTGGGGTCGATGGAAACGTAGTGTTGCTTGTTCGCTCTGGTGAAGAGTCAGGCCGCATGAGTCAAGCCATTAATATGGCAGTTGAAAACATTCAGCAGGATATTGAGCTGAAAAAAGCCACCAGCGCGGATTTGAAGCTGGGACTAACTTATCTCATCCTCGGAATATCATCCATTTTGCTCTTGAGCTTAATACTGGGAGGTCCAGCACAACAAATCATCGACGTACCTCAGCTTAAAGAAAACAATGCAACGCGCCTTATCGTTCAATTAAGGGCAATTCAAACTGACCACACCTTTCTATTCTTTTCAGTTCTGGGTGGTGCTATAGCTGGAATCCGCTATCTTTGGAACAATGTCTCAGAATTTCGCAGCATCTGGGGTGCACGACAACTTGATGAGCTATTAAAAGCCAGAAGATCGGCAAACTTCCTTGCTGCTTGGATGCCACTGTTTGCGTCAGGCTTCAGCCCAGACAAATCCCTTAATTTGATTGCTAAAAACAACAGTGGGACAAATAAATTAGCTGTCGAGTCAATTATGGAAGGTGTAGAGCAAGGTGCGACTATTCCACAAAGCCTTCTCGCTCAATACTGGTCACCTAGTTTTATTATTGGTATGAAAGCGTTCGATGCAGCCCATGACGAAGCACGACACAAATTACTTGTGCGTATCAAAGGGATGCTAATCACAGAAATATTCGTTACGGGAAAACGCTTCTCTAAGCTAGCGTTGCATGTTGGCATGATATCGGCCGTATTTACGGTTTTTTTAATTGCTGCAGGCTTCTATGCACCAATGCTACTGTCGCGTGGTGGCTAGTGAAAGGTTACACGCTCGTCGAGTTATTGGTAGTCACAGTGGTGCTTTCAATCATAGCCACGCTGGGTATGCCCGTGATTAAAGATGTTATGGAATCACACCGGGTGATTTCCACAGTTGAAACTATGAAAGCACTTGCTGCATCAGCTGATGTCGCGAGACGCTTACCAGGTGGTGATAACTTTACAAATGCGTCTACTAGCGATATTGCTGCTTTACTCAACAATTATGAAGCAAACTCGCAGGGCTTAACCAATAGCCCATTGCAGACCTATTGGGGGACGAGCTACTTAATAACCACTACCGGACAATATGCCATAGTAAGAGTGTCTATTCCGCTACGGGATATCAATCCATTTGAAACCATCGCAATGTCCGCTGGGGCTAGCACTACTCTCTTAGTTAGCCATAAGCCACGGGGCGTTAATCGCTCATCAGTTATCACTTCAATCTACAACAAACGTCACCTCTATTTGGAATCCACAGATGATTAAATATCGCTCTCAAACATTGAGACAATCTGGCTTTACGATAATTGAGCTGTTGGTTGTGATGATGGTCATAAGCATTATGGCTGCTCCATTTGCCTATCAGCACATTCAGAAGTTTGAAGAAGACCGGATTGCAATTACCATTGCTGAAGTCAATGACCTGTTTCAGTCAGCTCAGAACTTTGCAGCAGAACAGGATGGGGAATGGCCAAGCGAAGCTGATAACTGTGCGACAGCTATTTCTACTATGGACACTGAAAACTATCTTCAAGGATTTAACGTTCGGTCGCCCTTTGGTACTAATTTAAGTACCAGCTGTACTACAGGAGACGGCAAAAGATTTATCGTCACTATTGATGCAGTAGATGCTGGTAATGCAGAGCTTTTAGATGCTGGCCTTCCCTCCAGCACTGTGTCAGGCAACCTTGTTACAGTATCTGTGCCAATGCCAGCCGTCATTCCAGCTCTTGAACATTTGCTGCCAAGAGATGGCTCAAGACCAATGACTGGTGATTTAGATATGGACGACAACGATATTTTAAAAGCAGGCCAAATTGAAGCAGAAATGGTACTGCTTAATTCTATTGTTAATAAAGGAGATGTTTGTTCAACAAATGGTCTTGTGGCTAGAGATAACGAGGGAAATCTTCTTAGCTGTGTTAACGAGTTATGGGCTGGTCCAGAAGGTAGCCCTCAAAATATGGTTGCATTCTTCAACTCAAATATATGTCCTGATGGTTGGCTAGAATCTAACGGAACAAATGGTACGAATGATCTTCGTGGAGAGTTTATTCGTGGACTAGATCGCGGCAGAGGGGTAGATCCAGGTCGTAGCTTAGGCACTGCTCAATTAGACCAGATGCAAAGACTGACGGGGCGAACTGCTGTTACATCAAACTGGGGTATGGTGGCGTCGCTTCAGGGGGCTTTCACAAATGGAGGTATTTTTGGATCAAATGTCGAAGGTGCCGGATACCAAGGCTATCGGGTTAACTTTGACACTGCAAACTCCCCAGGAGCACGAACGTCTGCTACGACTGATGGGGAAACACGCTCTCGAAATGTAGCACTATTAGCATGTCAGAAGGATTGAGAATTGAATACACAGCTAAATGATATGAAGCTATTTGATGAATTTGCCATCCTAAACCGAGCTGGCAAACATGATATCGTCAGGGAGGGCGATGATTCATGGTTAGAACTGAAAAAGCTTTACTCTGAAATCATAGATGAACATTGTCCAGAAAAAACAATTAACGTAACTGATGCCTCAATTACCTGGCAAGGTGATCGGTGGCGTTGTCATATCTTCCACAGCGACCGAGGCTGGGGATGTGCAATGCGAAGAAACCCATCTGATATTCCTCACTTACAAGACGATTTGGGCTTTGAGCTAGACAAAGTACTTTCACTAACCAATGGCTCAGGATTAATAATAATAGCTGGACCAACAGGTGCTGGTAAGACAACCACAATGGCATCACTTATGAATTACTTGTCAGAACGCGGTGAATTGGGCGATACAGTAACGATCGAAGAACCAATAGAATACAGTCATACTGATCCACTTATTTGTCAGCGAGAAGTAGGTATCAACGTAGGTAGTTTCAACGCCGGTGTGCATGAAGCTATGCGTCAATTCCCACGCAATATCGTTATCGGTGAAATTCGCCACCCCAATACGGCTGAAGCTGCTATTCAGGCTGGGTTAACTGGCCACCGAGTATTTGCCACACTTCACGCAAAAAATATTCAGGAAGTCGTCACCAAAATGTTCGCATTACTTGACGATCAGCATGATGACCTGCTTCCTCAAGCAATGCAGGGCTTTATTTGCCAACACCTGATTCATGGCATAAGTGGAAAAACACACTGTATTTACGAAACGTTAGAAGCTACAACCCAAGTTCGCAGTATTCTTGCTCAGGGTGCGGCAGCACTACCAAGACTAAATCATGAAATGTATCAGCAACGCAGAAAATCACTCGCAGAACACGCTAAATCACTCGTAATTTCCGGAAAGCTCCAAGTCGAAGAAACTGTTCGATGGTCCACAGAATGAGGCTGATGATGAGAATAGGTAGAAGCTTTGTAAGTATACTTTTCACCGCAATGCTGGCCTCCCCAGCTATTGCACAGACTTATACTGTTCAAGCCGGTGATAGCTTATGGAAGATTGCTGAAAAAACCAAAGCACAGGATGTAACGGTTCATCAAATGATAGCAGCGATACATGAAAATAACTCAGCTCTATTGGGTGCTGATATCGGAAACATCAAGCCAGGCATGGAATTAGCAATCCCATCCCAAACAGCAGCCTCTAACGCAAGCTCTAAACATGCAACGCAATTACTTAGTGGCACCGGTAGCCCATTTTCGATACCCACAAGAAATACACGAATTGATTCCATTCAAAAGAAAATAAGCCGTATCGAGAATGATATCGAAGACACAATCGAAGCCCTTACAACAAGTCAAGACAGCTTCAACGCAATGGTTACACCATAGGAGAAAAAACGACAAAGAGTTAAACAATAATGCCGACCTTATGCTTTTCTTAAGGTCGGCATTTTCTTTTTATCATGCATGTATGCCGATATGATTTGAATCGGTGGAATATCAAAACTATCACCACTCAAACAGATGCAGCCAGTTCGGGGAGTTTCACGGCGCCGGAGGGCATCCTGATAAAGATCCAAATAATCTTTATGATGACCTCCTGTTCTTGCCAATACACCCTCGTCATACCCCTCATTCAGTTCTACACGAGCCATTTCAAACGACTCCATGAGCGTCAGCAGTACATTATCTACCAGCAATAAATCGCTATATGATTTGATTGAATTGAGTTCTTCAAGATAGGGTACTAGTGGCTTTAAGGCCAATTCGACATCATTTTGCAATCTTTCATAATAGCCGGCCATTGAATCGGTAGGTTCTGTAAACCAGGCTTCGTCATATTCAGAGTATCCAAGTGTGCTTTCCATAATCGATCAACCAGGACTAAGGAAGCTGTGCTTCAATTTGAGCAGCACGTTTGCTTTGAATATCTGAAAAGCTATCAGCGGTACCGGCAGCAAAAGTGGAAGTAATAATCACCATTGCTGCAATAAAAATAATAAGTGTTTTCATGGGGAATGCCCTCGTAAAAGAAAGTAATTACGGGGCAGATATGAATGTCACACAGGGACAAAGTATCTGTCCCGTGTGGGTTGAGCTATAAAAAGCCCAAAAACAAAAAAACCGCATGCAATGTTATTGCTGTGCGGCTTTCGTTATCACCATCCACCTTAGTGGGTTGGCAAAGTGCTCTAAATATTTAGAGAATGATTAAATGGTAAACTGTAAGTATTGAAAGGTCAATTCTCTACATATCGCAAACTAATCTAAAAGGATTTTCATGTTCAAATATATTCTATTCACTGTTTGCATTCTAATTAACTTTTCTGTCGGTGCAAATGATGATTCAAATGACAGTACAGATTGGAAGGCGGTCAAAAATGAAGATTCCTTTACTGGAAATAAATGGTGTTATGTGACTACTAAATTTATGAAAGCGCCAGATGGAATATATATGAGAAGCCTTCTTATTCCCGTCAATCAACGAGCTATGAATAAGAGAGGCGAATTCTTTGATATTAATTACAACGTCACATTAGGATTGATGGGATCGTTAAAAAAAGGTGTTCAATCAAATATAGATGGAACTATGGTCGACATGGACAACAACATTGAAAAAGGAATTGACTCTCTCAATAATGGAAAACAACTGCGAATTAGATTTGAGTGGAGCAACAAAGTCTTTGGTACTACTCAAGAGACTCACACAATAAACTTGGATTCCTTTTCACACGCCTGGGATGAAGCTACATCTTTATGTATGTGAATTGTCCAAATAAGTGTCAACTATTAGAGCTACTTCGCCCCTTTCTTTTGGACATTTCCGCCATAGCACCTTTTTTAACTTCCAGTCTTCGTGCGTATCGCGCTGGCATAATAGCAGACTTCCATCCACCAGCAAGCATCATACCTGGAAGATTTGCACCATCCATAAGCAACTCTTGTGCGGCACCAACTCTTGTTGAGTGCGCCGAAATATCTTTGAATGAGTAACCATTGCGTTTGGCCAGATTCTTGAAGATCCGAGCTATCCTGTCTTTGTGCATGGAACCAAGTACTTTCCCACCAGCTGCAACTGATCTGAACAACAGTCCACTTTCAATATGTGCTTTTCGACACCATTCATTGATAAGGCTGACAGTCTCTGCAGAAATGTATCGGTCATTGCCTTCACCTTTCTGATCCGTCTTACTCCATCCAATGTAAATACTACCAGTACCATCTGGGTCGAAAGTAATATGCTCAACCTCAACGCGTACCAGCTCTGAGCAACGCATCATCGTGTCGAAAGCAACTGATATCAGGGCTTTATATAGTGTGTCTCTTAACTCATCACCAAGACTGTCCATGATCTTGTCCAGCATTTCATATTTGATGGGCGCAGCCTGACGCTGAACACGACTACGATATTTATTCGATACCGATTTTAAAGCCATTCTTACCCGCTCTGTTGCAACCGGGTTCGTTATATTGCTGCCGTACTGATAGTCGTGCGTTACATCTCGAACAGCAGCCAAACTAATTTTATGAAGATACTTAATGGTTGCCATATAACGCTCTATAGTGGCAACGGACTTGTTTTGCTCAGTAGCCATCACATGACGGCCATTCTTCTCTACGAAGATCACCTCACCAGTTGTTTTGTTATGCTTGGGTTTTGTGGCCATATCCCAAACAAATTGCTCTAGTTGTTCTGGGGTTGCTGGTACTGCTCGATAGTTATGCTGTTCGCACCAGGCTTGATAGATTTTATAATCGGCTGCACGTGCACGGTTGGTATTATCAGCAAAAGCATTTTGATATATTAAAATACGCTCTTCGACCTTATCCTTTAGTTCAGTCGGTAATGAATCAAAAATACTGACGAGTGAAACCGATCCCATCTTCTAAAATCCTTCTTTGACAGAGTTAAGCCAAAAAAACCGGCTGCAGAATTTAATAGTCTGATAATGTCAGTTATCAGACTATCTGTCAAAAAAAGCATCTTTACTGGAATAAGGTTGCATATATGTTATTTTTAGAAAATAGATCGTTAAAGACATAAAACAGATAATTAAAATCCAAACAATAGGAAAAAGAGAACTGTGATTCTTAGTAAAAGTATGTCTCTTTGCATTAAAACTATGTCCGAAGCTCTGATGTTTGTAATAAAAGTATGTCCAAAGCTCCGATGTATTAGTAAAAAGGTAAATGCAACATTGTTGCTGCGGTACTCATATTTTCTTCAGGCCTAAGATCGTATTCACTCGTCTTGGGTGGATCACTGTGGCCGGCCATTATTTGCACGGTTAATAGATCAACACCTTTAGCTAATAAACTGGATATAAATGTGCGCCAGAAATCATGTGGGGTTAATGCTGGTGTTCCTGCCTATTTCCAGCGTTTCGTTAAGACTCCGTTTTTAAGAATTCGCCAAAATAATGTACCGTCCAATCACCCCGAAGTGTTATTCAAACCCTTAGCAGCTTGTGTTCCTGAATCCATGAAGACTTTAAGTTCTGTATTGCGTTTCCTTAACATGTGTATTTCTCTGTTTTCGACATTAACATGCTTAAAAGATAATGCAGCACCCTCACCTAATCTCAGCCCATAAAATAAAAAGTGTTAAATAACCCTTGTATTATTTTGTAAAACTGCTCTACCCCTGCCGGTTCATATCCTAGCCATCACAATCAAGTGAGGGGTGCTGATTCAAATTGTTTTCTGGCATCATCTTTCCATTTAATCTTTTTGCACACTGTATGAATGATTTTTTTTGACTGACACGAAATTTTCGACTGTTCAAAGTAAGCTTGAAAAAAAATTACCTTATCCCTCCCTGACCAGATGTCACTTAGATGACGAACAAAAGTTGTTAAATCATGGATGACTGCCCGGCTTTTCACTAAACGATATTTCAACTTTTCAAGGTCGATAAGTTTTACATCCCAACCATTTGCACTTTGACGAACCATGATGTGTTTCGGGTAGAGGCAGTTATGCTGGTAGTTATGTTGATGTAAATCGCGGATGACTTTGGCTATACTTGATATCAATGTTTTTTTGTCTTGTGAGACTAAAGTTGAAAGTTCAATTTTATCCAAACTGATATACCCTTCTAAAGCCTTGGTAACTAGAACAGCTTTGGCGCCTTTTGTATCGAAATATAAAACGTCCAACGTTGGTATATTTATGGCGTGAAGTAATTGAATGTTATGGTATTCACGCAAAAAAGTTGGAATACCGTTAAGTGGATGTATAAGCGTCCTTGTCATATGATTTTCTTGCCGCTTGATAAAAACTTTTTCTGATCTCCCAAAGTTATCAATCATACATTTGACAACACCACTCCAACCGCCGCGACGAACATTGGGTGTTTCAAACCAGGGTGAATTAATATGCCAAAGTTCTTCAAAAACATTACTGTCCTTGTTATGGGGCGAGCGTAACAAACTGACTCTATTGATAGTGTTTAACATGAAATATTCTCATTTTTTTCGAGAATATAAGTTCGCCACATCGCGTATTTCGGGATGAAATCTAGATAGGCTTTTATAGTGAAACCAGCCTCGTTGAATTCTTTTTCAATAGTCCGTTGAGGTATGACAAAACGGTTCTGATAATGGCGTTTAGTTCGATTCGATTCGAGTTTTTTTCGTTTCCAGGCTTTAACGTTACCATCCACCCAAAGAGAAACAATCACTGTGGATTTACTTACACGGTGAAATTCTTTTAATAGTTTAAGACGATCCTCGGAATAACCAATATGGTGTAATAAACGGATGCAGAAAATATTGTCAACATAACCGTCACTAAGTGGTAATGAAAAAGCAGAAGCTTTAAATGTATCTATTTTCTTAGTGAGTTGTTTTTCGCGATATTGCAGTCCTATATCAATCATTTTCTGACTGTTATCACTGGCATAGACATGCCTTTTAGGATTTTCAGTCAGCACATCCCAAAAGCGTCCGGTGCCACACGGGACATCCAATACGCTCGTCGGATTACCCGCTATTCTTAAGGCTTTTCTGGCGATCTGTTGTTCACGCCAGTTTGACAGTTTTCTTGCTAAACCATCTGTGTGTTTCTGGAAATAAGCTTTAGCATGTTGTTCAGTATATTTTTCAGCAAATTCAAGTTGCTTGCTCGTTTGATTTGACATATTAGGCCGCTTACTCAATCTGATAAGGAAGCAGCATTGTCTGACTTGAAACTTAAGAAAGGCTTAACTTAATCGATGTTTTAAAATGGATGAGTTTGAACTTAGAACATATCCATATGAATCGTGTTTTAAATACATCCTGAGCATGATCTTGAAACTACGTCGATAAGTAATTGCAAATTTTTCATTAAAGTATGAAACATAATGTATTGCTAATCACTGATTCCATAACGTTGTTCTCGATATAGCCAAGAAGGTAACAAGGAGTGTGCTAAAGCTTCCTTCTCTTGTGACTCACTTGCGTCGCCTATAACTTCCATACGTCTTTTTAACCTATCATATTGTCCAGATTTCGCTGGTTGATCCATCCTTAAAACCGTCACATCTGTCCCCTTCATAAGTGCAAAATAGTCAGCAAACTGCATCATGGCGCGGCCAGGTGAAAGCTGTTCTGACTCAATGGTTAAATCGCGTCCAATCATCGGATGATTCGCAGAAACGCCCATTAGAGATAACAATGTGGGAGCTAAATCAACTTGACTGGAAACGGTTTTAATCTGCTTAGATTCAGTGTCTGCTCCTAGTATCATTGCCGGAATCTGAAAGCCAGAGATTGGCACTAGGTCATCACCATAAACCCGATTAGTATGGTCTGCTACGACGAGAAACAGTGTGTTATCCCAATAATCACTTAGTTTAGCTTTATCAAAAAACTCTCCTAATGCGTAATCAGCATATTTAACCGTGTTGTTATCCGTTTGTTTAGGCTGGTCATAAGGTTGAATACGACCATCAGGATATTCAAATGGAGTGTGATTGCTAGAGGTAAAAACAAAACTCAAAAATGGTTGATTTTTGGCATTTAACTCCGAAAGACGTTGATGTGTTTTATTGAGTAAATCTTCATCAGACACACCCCAGCTACCTGTAAAGATTGGATCCTCAAAATCACGCTCATCAATGACAGATTCGAAGCCATTGCCAATAAAGAAGCTGGCCATATTGTCAAAATGAGACTCTCCACCGTAAATAAATTCAGTAAAGTAGCCTTGTTGTTTTAATAAACCACCAAGTGTGAAAAAGTTTTGTTGGGCCAACGACAATTTAACAACGCTTCGAGCAGGAGTCGGAAGGTAACCACTGACCACCGCTTCAATACCCCTAACAGATCGCGTTCCGGTTGCATAAAGTTGTTCAAACCACCAACCTTCTTTTTTTAATCGATCGAGATTTGGTGTTACCGGCAGTCCACCAAGAGATTCTACATAACTTGCTCCCATGCTTTCTTCTAGGATTATTACTAAATTGAGTGGTTTTTCCCGGTGCTGAGTTGCTTGCTGAAAATGCATGGTAGGATTCTTTGCGTCTGAATCATTTGGAATCCATGGATAGAGTTGACTCAACGTGCCAAGGACTTCTTCATGAGACATTTTTCCATAAAGCTCTGAGGATTTGTCTTCGTGCTGCATATTGTAAATAGCAAAATAAACAGACCATGCCGAATTGATGTAAAGACTATTAACCATGGCATCTGAAGTTCTGGCAAATAATGCTGGATTTGCTGGACGATGTCCGAGTGAAGACCGGATCATCAAAGCTAGGATTACCACCAAGACAGGCCAAAACAACCATATCTTCCATTCTGGCCAGTCAAACTTGAAGTTGATGAATTGTAATTTGAGTAATCGTGTGATGCCCCAACCTGATAAAATCGTTACCAGACTCCCTACCAGAACTTCAGCCCTGAAACCGTTCCATAGCATTGAAGATACTTCATGAGGGTATTTAAGATATTCAATGAACAGACGATTTGGCCTCAGATCATACTGCATGATAAAAGCGGGTGTAGAAATCTCCATAAAAACAATAAACGTCAGGATCAATACGCTCCATATCAATAATATCCACCGAGAGACAGGCCAAAACCATCGATTAACAAGTATTGGTAGTAATAGAGCTATGGGACTCATTAACATTCCCATAATAATCAGATCCGATCTAACCCCCTGACTGAACATGGTCCAAAGGTCTGTGACAGCCGAAACTCTTTCCCATTGCCAAACCACCAACCCCATTCTCGATAATGAGAGGATGAACAATCCTAGCAACATGATTTTGATAAATAATTGATATGGCCCAAATATCAGCCAGGTTCGGTTTAGATTCTTAAGCATTTATTTATATTTCCCGTATGCATTAACTGCGTCTTATTGGCTGATATGAGTAGTCAGCTGCAAAGAATTGAGGCCAATATAAATTTCAATACTTAAGCGTTGCTTAAGAAATCGAACATAATATGAGCCTAGGAATTTTTGTTGAGGTAAAAAATGAAGACGGGCTATACGGGATTAAAAAGATTGTTTTATGCGACACAGTATTCATACCAAGGATTACGTGCCAGCTGGGAAAGCGAGGCTGCCATTCGCCAAGAGCTCCTACTTATTGTATTTCTGGTGCCAATCACATTTTTGCTTAATATCACATCAGTTGAGCAAGTAATGTTGATCTTTAGCTTGGCTTTTATCGTTGTCGCTGAACTACTCAATACGGCATTAGAAACCGTTGTTGACAGGATTGGTCATGAGTTTAATACGTTGAGTGGTAAGGCAAAAGATATTGGTTCTGCTGCAGTGTTTGTAAGTTTGGTTACGGCTTTTTTGACGTGGTTAATTATTTTATGGTGAAACAAGCTATCTATAGGAACCATACCTTTTGGCTACTATTACTAGTGTATTTTTGCTTAATGATGGGACTAGAGTATTTTGGAGGAGATCTGAAGCTTGCTGGTTATATCTATGCTTTAGAGGGACAGCAATGGCTTTTACGAAAACATTGGCTAACCAATGAAGTTTTACATGATGGTGGCCGATGGTTGAATTATATAGCAGTGCTATCAGTATTAGTTATCACCATTTTTTTCACCGTTAAACATAAACAATACTCCTCCCTGGCTAGAGCATGGCAAGGACTAACATTGTCATTAATCGTCTCATTTGTTGCTGTCAGTTATCTCAAATCTATTACCGACATTGACTGCCCCTGGAGTTTAGAGCTGTTTGGTGGTGATAGACCCTATTTAAGCTTATTCGCTCATCGATCCAACAGTCTGCCCATGGCTTACTGTTTCCCCGCCGGTCATGCCAGCATTGGTTATGCTTGGGTAGCATTATTTTTTATGTTGAGAGAGATAAAACCAGCTTGGCGATATTATGGTCTGGGAATCGGCATGGGCTTTGGCTTACTCTTTGGTTTTAGCCAACAATTAAGGGGAGCACATTTTCTCTCACATGACATCACAACTTTATTTATTTGTTTGTTTTCAAGCTATGTCATTTTTAAATTACTTTATTCCGATCAAAAAACGGCCGAAATGGTTTGATAAGTGAGGAAGTAACATAATGCGAATTTTGTTAATCGAAGATGATCAGCTATTAGCGTTAGGGATCATAACCGCATTAAAGCGTATGGGTTATCAATTGGAACACTGTACGACTGGATTACATGCCAAACAAGCACTTTTGAACGGTGAGTTTGCATTACTGATTCTGGATCTGGGCTTACCCGATGGCTCAGCTGTTCCACTAATTAAATCAATACGTAAAAATGGACATACATTGCCTATTTTAGTCTTAACAGCACAAGACCAAATCGAAATTAAGTTATCAGCTTTGAACAATGGTGCAGATGATTACCTAGTTAAACCCACGGATGTCCGTGAAATTGAAGCTAGGATTCGTGTACTGGTAAGACGCAGTTCTGAACGAAAGGATGATATTTTATTTATTTCAAGCTTGAGATTAGATTTACAGACTCATGACTGTGAATATAACGGTCAGAGCGTCATATTAACAAAACGAGAATTTCTTTTGTTAAAGGAGTTTATGATGAACCCCAATCGTATTCTAAGCAGACAATATCTTGATGAATTAAGTTATGGTTGGGAGGGTGAAATAGACAGCAATGCAACCGAAGTTCATATTCATCATCTGAGAAAAAAACTATCAAATGATTTGTTTAGAACCGTAAGAGGAATTGGGTATATGTTAGTAGAAGAATATGACGTTTAACTCGATCAAATTATGGTTGTTAGTTAGTATTAATCTACTGATGATCATCATATTAGGGATGACAGCTTCAATTTCGTACCATAACTCACTTCACGAAATGGACGAGATTTATGATGCTCAGCTTGCTCAAACTGCACGCTTATTGTGGACCTTATATAAAGTTAACCCCAACAAATTTTCTGAAGATCCCATTGTAATCCCTGTGCCCACAAGAATTGATACAGGTGAACAGCTTACCTCTGCACAAGAAAGGATGTTCCCAGAGCATAAATATGAAAGCAAAATTGCTTTTCAGATATGGCGTAATGAAAAGTTAATATTACTATCAGAAAATGCCACTTCTTTTTTAGCACAAAGTAAAACAGAAGGCTTCCATGAAATAGCGGAAAAAAATTATAAATGGATAACCTTTAGTTTGTATGATCCTGTCGAAGATATTTGGGTCTATACATCTCAGCGAGAAGATGTTCGCAGTGAAATGAGTGGACACATGGCGGCAACGCAAATACGACCCTTATTATTATTAATTATTCCATTAAGTATTTTAATTTATTTTATTATTGGACTAAGTTTAAGACCACTTAGTCACTTAAGCCAACAGTTAAGAGATAAAAAACCTGAAAAGTTAACTGAAGTTCACACCAACTTGCCCAGTGAATTAAAACCAATACAAGTAGCCATTAATGGTTTGTTAAAAAGGATAACTCTTTATCTTGATAAAGAAAAAAGATTTATCATCGATGCATCACATGAACTTAGAACACCGCTAAGTATTCTTCAATTACATGCTCAAAATCTCAACTCGGATTTAACCGAACAAGAAAAACAACAAGCAATTTCGGCAATCGATACTGGCAGTAAAAGTGTAATCCCCCCATTAATAACCGCAATTAAAAGTAGAGGGTTAAGCTGGACTCAGCAAATACCTTGGCGGTACGCGACCAATTGCTGAGTTTGGCCGTT